>Ga0182018_10002068_pt1 | contig 21048 bp, 14 predicted proteins | sample 812P2MmetaG_FD_120490 | JGI IMG/M metagenome (GOLD analysis project Ga0182018, IMG submission 120490) | Permafrost microbial communities from Stordalen Mire, Sweden - 812P2M metaG | ecosystem: Environmental > Terrestrial > Soil > Wetlands > Permafrost | place: Sweden: Stordalen | collected...
GGTTTCGATAGCACACCGCAACGAATGACCGACATTTACTCCGGCACGCCGGAGGGATTCCGCGATCGCATAGCGACCGCGAACCTGGGCTACACGCCGGTCGATGGCACGCGCCTGTCGCTGTTGTTGCGCGGCAGCGAGACATTGTTTGGTTTCAACACGCTTGGCTCACCGACCTTCGACACGGCGAACTCGGCGGGGACGCAGACTTCGCTGCTTGGGCGAATTGGTGTGACGTCGCATTTGTTTGATGGCGTGTACGAGACGAACCTGTTCCTGGGCCGTTTGCAGGATGACCGGCGCTATCTGGAGCCACTTAATCTGGCGGATCCCAATCTGACGTCAGAGGACGACCGTTACCATTCGTACCGGACCGACCTGCAATGGAACAACACAGTTCATTTGAACGATTTGTTTGCCTCCGCGGTTATGACCGCCAGTGACCTGACCTTCGGCTATCAGCACACCGTCGACACGATCAACGTCCGTGTCAGCGATTCATTCTCCGGTTTGCCGTACGACCAATCGGCCCGCGCGAGCATGACCACGGATGCAGTGTATACAGGTCTCACCACGACTTTGTGGAAGCGGTTGATCCTTACGGCTCAGGTTCGGCAGGACTGGATCGGTGACAATACGCCCACCACATGGCGCCTTGGTTCGGTCGTGTTGGTCCCAGAGGTCAGCACGACATTCAAGGCGGCTTACGGCACTTCATTCCGTGCACCATCTTTGTTCGAAAAATACGGGGTTGATTCATTCGGCGCCGTCGGCAATCCCGCGCTGCGACCGGAGAGCGCCCAGGGGTGGGAGGCGGGCTTCACGACGAAAGTGCCGGTGTTTGGGCGAGCGGATGCCCTTACATTCGGAGCCACGTATTTCAATCAGCAGGTGAACGATCTGATCGTCGGCGTGTTCACGCCAATCGACACCTCGATCAACGTCGGTTCAGCGCATATTCAAGGTGTGGAAACGGAGATCACCCTGCGTCCGGCCGCATGGATCGTGCTGCATGCGGGCTACACTTTCACCGACGCGATTTCTGATGACCAGGCCCCGGCGATCGGTTCGGAGCTGTTGCGGCGGCCACGCAACGCGGCTTCCGCCGATGTGACAGTGACGCCGATGCCGGGACTGCGTATCGTTTCGACCGTGATCTATACCGGGCCGTCGCACGATTTTCTTTACGACAACCAGGACAACGCGATTGGGTATGGTGTCGGGCAGCACGGGCTCGTGGTCAATATGACCGCGGCTTACGATGTGACGCCAAAGGTGCAGCTCCATGTGGACGGCACGAACATTTTCAACGCCCGGTTTGAGGCGGTGAACGGTTATCAGATTCCGGGCGCCGCGGTTATCGCGGGCGTCCGCATGCGCTGGTAAATGGCGCGGGGATTCCGGCTCGATCTCCAGGGCTGGCTTTCCCGAGGCCATGACGGGCTTGCATCGCCTCGGACGGCCGTGTAGAGGTGTATCAATTGCGACTGGTTCGCATTTGCATATCGGGATAGGGCCGCATGTTCGTCAGTATGATCATCGTTTTCCGCGAGGTAATGGAGGCTGGGCTAATCGTCGGCATCGTCCTCGCGGCGACCGAAGGCGTCCCCGGCCGAGGCCGCTGGATCGCCGGCGGCATAGCGGCGGGCGTCGCGGGCGCGACATTGGTGGCCGTCTTCGCCGCCGTGCTCTTCAATGCCTTTGAAGGCGCCGGACAGGAGGTCTTCACCGCGGCGATCCTGATATTCGCGGTGATCATGCTGACCTGGCACGTCGGCTGGATGTCGCATCACGGTAAGGTGATGGCGGCGGAAATGCGGGAGGTCGGTCAGGCCGTTCGGCTTGGTCAACGCTCGCTCGCCGCGCTTGCCGTCGTTGTCACCGTCGCGGTGCTGCGGGAGGGCTCCGAGGTCGTATTGTTCCTGTTTGGGATCGCGGCCGCTTCTGACACCGCGCCGCTATCGCTTGCCGCTGGCGGTGTGGCTGGCCTGGTCATGGCCTGCGTCATCTCCTGGCTGCTGTATCGCGGCCTGGTCGCGATTCCGCTTCGGCATTTGTTCACTGTCACCAATTCACTGATCGCCCTGCTCGCAGCCGGTATGGCTGGGCAGGCGGTTTCCGTGCTGCACGGCGCTGACCTGTTGCCGGGCTGGGGCGAGCATTTGTGGGACACCAGCGGCATTCTGGCGGATGACAGCTTCCTTGGCCGCAGTCTGCATGCGCTGGTTGGATATTCGGCCCGGCCATCCGGCATTCAACTCGCGGCCTGGCTCGGCACACTGGCTACGTTGGCGATACTTTCCCGCGTGATTGGACGGCCGAAGTCACGTCCACTCGCTGTCGCCGCCGCCCTGTTGGCCGGATTGCTGGCCAGCGCGGCACCGGCCCGCGCCGAGGACGTGCTTCAACTGGAATTCCGCCAGCATCGTTTCGTGCCAGCTCGGATCACGGTGCCGGCAAACGTGAAGTTCAAGTTGATGGTGAAGAACAACGACGACACCGCGGACGAATTCGAGAGCGTCGATCTGAATCGGGAAAAGCTGGTGGCACCGGGACAAACCATCACCGTGTTTCTCGGCCCACTGTCACCGGGGGAATATAAATTCTTCGGCGACTTTCATCAGGACACCGCGCAAGGCGTAATGGTAGCGAAATGAAGCACAAAATTTGTGGTTTGGCCACGGCGCTGGCCATGCTGGCGCCGATGACGGCGTACGCCGATTTTCATGTGGTTTCGCCCTATGAGATCGACCTGGGTGAGCTGGAAATCGAGCACAATGGTGATGCCGTGTTCGACCGGCGGACTGATCAGCGCGGCACGACCAGCTATACCACCGAGTTGGGTACCGGTCTGACATCGTGGTGGCATAGTGAGCTGGAACTCGGCTTCGATCGGGCGCCAGGTGACAATCAGCCCACGCTACTCACGCAGGCGGTGTGGGAGAACATGATCCAACTCACCGAGCCGGGCGAGCAATTCGCCGATTTAGGGCTTTATTTCGAATACGGCCAATCGTTGACGCGCGGTGCCGCCGCGGGATCGAACGAGATTACGTTTGGTCCGGTGATCGCCAAGGACATCGGCCGCACCGTCACAACGATCAATTTGTTTTTAACCAGGCAACTGGGACCAGATCAGACCAGCCAGGGGCTGGATTTCAGCTACGCGTTCCAGACCCGGTGGAACATCTGGGCGCCGCTGTCGCCGGCGATCGAAATTTATGGTGATGCCGGCACGCTTGGCGCCTCGCCGAGTTTCGCACACCAGCAATTCCTCGTTGGACCCGTCGGCGTTGGCGTGCTGAAGCTTAATGAGCTCGGTCTCGGTCACGCCGGGAATTTGAAATATGAAGTTGGCTGGTTGTTCGGCGCCACGCCCGCAACCGCCCGCGGCACGTTGCGCTGGCGGTTGGAGGTAGAAATACCGTTCTAACTCAGCAACATTCGGCAAGTCTCCGCCCAGGGTGGCGCACCTCACGTTCCCGTTCAGGAGTGGAGAGCGATCAATCCTGACATCGCCGGGGAAGTGGCCATTGAATCTGTGCCGGGCGGCCCGACGGTCAGGGCAATCCCAGCTTGCGCCGAGCCCGGCGTGAAGGTCACGCTGAACAGGTCTGTCGCGGTCATGTTCTGGGAGTCGGTTGCCATGATCGCGAGTCCGATCGTACCGTGCTGACTCGCGGGAACTTCACCATACAATTCGTCAGTGGAAGGATCGAAGTTCAGCCACGAGGTCACGTTCGGACCGCTCACCTCATAGGCCGCGAACGTCATGTTCAAACCCAACGCGTCGGTGAAGGTGTCCGACGGCAGCACCAGGTCCACGTTCTGCCCATCAGCCCAGGTTTGGTTGGGCGTTGGATCGGACACGGTGATCCCGGAATTCCCGGGAGTGGGAATGCCCGGCGCAGGCTGGATCGTGGCGGTAAAGTTCTCTGATGCGGACAGTCCGCCAGTGTCGGTCGCCGCTACCTGGATGCTCAGGGTTTGCGCGGTCGTTGACGCGAAGCCGCTGAAAGTCTCGGTCGCCGAATTGAAAGTCAGCCAATTGGGCAACGCCAGGCCATCCGACTGTGTGGCCGTATAGGTGAGGCTTTCGTGCTGGGGGTCGGCAAAGGCATTCGCGGGCAATGTCAAAGAGACGGCCTCGCCCTGCGTCCAGGTCTGGTCGGGGGTTTGCGTCTCCAGTTCCGGCGGGGTGGGGACCGGTATGCCAATGGCCACGTTCAGCGACTGCCAATCTCCCCAATAGCTGCCGTTGTATGCTCGCACTTCCAGCGTATCAGTGGTCGCGGTTGACCCGGCGAGAAGCGATACTGAGCCGATTGAAGCGGTGGTAAAAGCGGAGGCGGCTGAATGGTCGGCATAGTCCGTGCCATTGAGCACAAGTGCGTCGCTGGTGGCTGTGTCGTAGACCTGCCATTCCGCAACCGGCTTATTCGTCGGATCGATCGCCCCGAACAGCGATCCCAGCGACTGCGACGCGCCTAACCCGAGACTGTCATACGATACCGAGGTGGTGACCGCCGGTGTATCCAGTTCATAGATGACGACTGATGACGCGGCGACGCCCTCCCATTCCTGTGAGGCCGGGTGCGGAGCCGCGATGGTGACGTCGTCGCTCGAACCATCGTTCGCCAGATTCTGTATCTGGCCGCTGCTGTTCACATAGGTGACGTTGTCCACCAACATGGCGGTGGCACCGGCTCCAGATACGCAGGTCGTGATGTGGCCACCGTCCCCCAGAGTGCCGATGACGATCATCTCGCCTTCTTTGACCATCGACTCCCAGTTGTCCGTCTGACCGGCCGGACCGTTGAAAGCGACAATCCACTCCCCGTTTGGCGCTCCCGGAAGGCCGATCAGGGTGCTTTGCACCGGCAGCGACGTTCCGGCGTCGGCCGCGATGGCGCTGGCCAGCACCCAGCATCCGTCCATATTCCAGGCCTGGCCCACGAAACTGTCCGCTGTCGCGGCAATGGATTCAGGCGTCGCCTGTGCGGGGACGGTTCCCGTGAAACCTGGCTGTGTGACGACCGTCGCGCTGCCCAAATATCCCGAAGGGTCAGCCTGCATCATGTCGTACGCGTCAGTGGCGTCCGCCGCGGCCAGGTTGAGGCTATTGGTGCCAAACAATGACAGGTTGGTCACATCGTCCAGGCTGCTTGATGAATTGTAGGTCAACTGATTGAGATAGCCGTAGGTGCTGTTGTAGTAATCGCCGGTTGACGCCTGGTACGTGAAGACGATTCCAGTGCCCCGCCCATCGTCGCCGAGACTGCTAAGGCCCTGTGTGTGTCCGTTGCCAGACAGAGTGCCGGTCGCCGCGCTGGCTCCCACGGTATATTCATCCCTGTCGAGCACGGTCACTACAAGATAGGCTGGATCGCCGCTTCCAGCCGTCACGGTGAACATTTGCGAGAGAGCGATCGAAACCGCGGTTTGATCGACGAACGCATCCTTGTCTTCCGTGACGGACATGCCTGACATTCCCCGGAGAGTCGCCGTGCAGAAAAATGCGTGTAGCCAAGTATATACCTCAATTCAAATCTGACCGCTACCGAACACGATTTTCACTTTGGCGGGTGGAGGTTCACGGCCGCATGATTTCGAATAAGTACTATTGGCCAGGCGCAGCTAATCCGATGATCTCGACCAACTGAGAGTTTTCTGTCAGGTCGGCCAGCTGTTCGGCCCCAGTCTCCGGACCGCCCGCGACTGGTCGCACGGGCGGCGGATCGGAAAAGTCTCGCTTTGACGCCTTGGTGGCGGACGTGTGAGGTCAAAGAATGTCCCGGTGGCAACCCCTCGAGGCGCTGCTTCCGTCAGGAGTGTAAGGCGAACGAGACTGGCATCGTCATGGAAGCGGTCAGCAGATCTGCCCCGAACAATCCCGCCGTCACGCCGGTGGCCCCGTGCGCTGATGCTGGCGCGAAGGTCACGTTGAATAAATCCGAAGCCGTCATATTCTGTGCGTCAGCAGCGATCACCTGAATCCCGATCGTTCCGCTCACCGAAGCCGGGACCGTGCCATACAATTCGTCGGTAGCTGCATTGAAGTGCAGCCATGACGTTTCGTTCGGACCGGTCACCTGATAGGCGGTGAACGTCATTTTCAGGCCCAGAGCGTCAGTGAACGTGTTCGCCGGTAGCACCAGTGTCGCCGCCTGGCCATCGGTCCAGGTTTGATTAGGCGTTGGATCGGAAACGGTGATCCCTGGCTTTGGCGGAAGTGACGTCGCGGGAGCGACGATCGCGGCCGTGAAACCTTCGGACGCCGTTAAACCGCTGCTGTCGGTCGCGGTTACAGTGATACTCAGGTTTTGCGCGGTCGAGGGCGCGGTGCCGGCGAATGTCTCAGTCTTCGTGCTAAAGCTTAGCCAACTGGGGAGCGCCTGGCCGTTGGATAGTGACGCCGTGTAGCTCAGGGTTTCCCCTTGCGGATCGGTGAAAGTACTCGCCGGCAGCGCCAGCGATACGGCCTTACCTTCGGTCCAGGTCTGGTTCGGTGTCTGTGCCGTCACCGATGGCGCGCCGAGAACTGTCGCGGAGAACGTGTCGGATGTAGCCGACTTGCCGGTATCCGTGGCGGTCACCACAATGTTCAAGGTTTCCGCGGTTGTTGGGGCCGTACCGCTGAAGCTGTCCGTTGCCGCGTTGAAAGTCAGCCATGTTGGCAATGCCTGCCCATTCGACAGTTGGGCGCTATAGGTCAGTGCCTGGCCCTGGGGATCGGTGAATGTGCCCGCTGGGAGCGCCAGCGACACAGGTTTGCCACCGATCCAGGTTTGGTTTGGTGTTTGCACCTTAAGCACTGGTGGCGAAGCGGGCGCGCCCGCGACGGCGACGCTCAGCGACTCCCAGTCACCCCAATATGTGCCGTTGAAAGCACGTACTTCCAACGTGTCGGTCGTCGCGGTCGCGCCGGCTTGCAACGAAATCGAGCCCAGGGAGGCGATGGTCAAAGCGGTGGCGGCGGAATGGTCGCCGTACGCGGTGCCGCCAGTTACCAGCGAGTCGCTGGAGGAGGTGTCGTAGACCTGCCATTCCGTAATCGACTTGTTCGCCGGATCGGTCGCCGTAAACAACCCCCCTAGAGACTGGGATGCATGCAACGCCAGACTGTCGGAAGATACCGAACAGGCGACGGAGGGTGTGTCCAACTCATAAATGACCACCGATGAGGCCGCGACGCCGCTCCATTCCTGGGACGCCAGGTGTGGTGCCGCGACGACGATATCGTTGGATGAACCATCATTCGCGAGATTCTGCACCTGTCCGCTGGCGTTCACATAAGTGACGTTGTCCACCAGCATCGCGGAAGCGCCGGACCCGGACACGCAAGTTGTGATGTGTCCGCCACCGCCCGAAGTTCCGATGACGATGATCTCGCCTTCTTTCACCAAGGATTGCCAATTGCCGGATTGGCCGGCGGGACCATCGAAGGCGACAATCCATTCGCCATTCGCCTGGCCGGGCACGCCGATCGCCGTGCTCTGCACCGGCAACGACGCGCCGGCATCGGCGGCGATGGTGCTCGCCAATACCCAGCAGCCGTCCATATTCCAGGCCTGGCCAACGAAGCTGTTCGCCGCCGCCGCGATCGAAGTGGGCGTCGCCTGCGAGGGGACCGCACCGCTGAATTTGGGCTGTGTCACGACCGTCGCGCTGCCGAGATAACCCGAAGCGTCGGCCTGCATCATCGAGTAAGCATTCGTCGCGTCGGAATTCGCCAGACTGAGACTGTTGGTACCAAACAATGACAGGTTGGTCACATCATTCAGGCTGCTGGACGAATTGTAGGTCAGTTGATTCAGATAACCGTAAATGCTGTTGTAGTACAGACCGGTCGATGCCTGGTAAGTGAAGACGATCCCGGTGCCTCGTCCGTCGCCGCCGAGGCTGCTGAGTTGCAAAGTATGACCGTTGCCTGACAGGCTCCCGGTCGCGTCGCTGGCACCCGCCGTATATTCGTCGCGGTCGAGTGCGCTCAGCACCAGATAGGTTGGGTCGCTGCTTCCGGCCGTTTCTGTGAACATTTGCGAGAGAGCGATCGACGTCGAAGTTGGATCGACGAAGGAATTCTTGTTCTCGACGACAGACATGGTTGACCTTTCGCGGGAAGCGAGGGCCCGTACTGAAGAACGCACATCCAGAAGATACGCTCGCCAACAATTTTGATCGTTGGATGTGTGGATCGGATTCGCGCCGTGGAATGCGGCGGCTCAATTCGATCAATGCTGACCTTACCCAAGATTGGTTAATCAATCGTTAACAAGCAAAATTACAATCCAATGTGATGACGAATACTTTGGTACCCGTGGTTTGTAAGCAGATGTCCACGAAGCCGGCACCGAAAAATCCGGCGTCAACGGCGCGCCAGAATCAGGTCAGTTCTTCGGGGATCGCCGCCAGCCGCTTTGTTCGCAGCCATGCGCCAACCGATGGATTCGCGGTCAGCACACAGAACGGAACCGCCACCACCAAACCGAGCGCGAACGGCATCACCCACAGCACGGCTACCCATCCCGCGCGAGCGAAGCACGCGAAAACGACGACGCCCAATAGCGCTTGCGGCCACAACAGAAGCGCTGCCTCGGACCAGCCGACGCCGCGGGCAGCACGATTTTGCGGCATCCAACGCGCGTGGGAGCCAACTCCGATCCGGACCGTGGCGGCGGTCTTGGTCAGCACGGTGATCGCGTCCAACATCAAAGTGAACAGCGTTTCCAGCAGCATACCGATCAACATATGCGACACTCCGCCATAAATCGTGCGTTTCGCCCGTGACAGCAACACCTCCAGATACCCCAGCAACTTTGGAGCATAGAGCGCGCCCACCCACACCAGAGTAGCCGTCAGCGCGGGCCGAAATGGGAACGGTGACGTCACGTCGGTCGCCGCCGCCCACGCCGCGGCGAGTAAGAGGGCGAGTTGGAATGGTGGGGAACCGAACAACAGGATCGCCTGAATCAGTTGCCACCGTCCCATTGGCCGCAATCCGGGCATCGTCAACAAGTGCCGGTATTCGAAGTTCCCAGCCAGCCAGCGCAGCTCACGCCGCATGAATTCGGGCAACGCGGGAGGATTCGCTTCATACGACCCATCCTCTTCCGGCAGCAGGCGGATCCCCCATCCGGCGCCACGTAACATCGCGGCCTCTATTTGGTCATGTGAGAGGATTGGCCTGCCATCCGGCAATAATGGCAATCGGCAGTGGTCCAGAAACGGTGCGATGCGCACGACCGCGTTATGGCCCCAGTAAACGCACTCGTCGCCTTGCCACCATGACAGCGCGGTGGCCCATGTGCGCATTCCGGCGCGCATGCCGAACTGAAACAGACGGGGAAAGGCGGAAGCAGCGGGCAGCCCGACCGTCAAATGTTGGATGATGCCTAGAGTCGCGTCGTCCCGCATGGCCATCACAAGACGCAGAACGGCTTCCGGCGCGATGACCGAATCAGCGTCGAGAATCAGCATCAGTTCGAACCCCTGGGAATGATGATCCAGGAATTCCATGACGTTGCCCGCCTTGAACCCGGCATCGTCGCTTCGGCGACGATAACGAATGCGGGATGGGTCGCGGTCCTGCCTCCGAAACGCGGCCACCGCCTGTTCTTCCGTCGTCGAGGCCGCGGCGTCGCTGGTGTCGGACAGCACGAACAAAGCGAATGCGTCGCCAACCCCCGCCGCGTCCAACCCACCCAGCAGCACGTGGACCGGCGGCAGGACCTGAGCCATGTCCTCATTCCGAACGGTGAGTGCAATCGCGGTGCGTGGCAAAGGCCCGATGACGGCGATTGGTCGTGGCACGGCGGGACGAGGCAGCCGGAGCACAAATCCAATCAACCCGTTGGCCGCGCAAAATCCCACCCAGGGGGCCGCGCACAGACAGCTCGCCATCATCACGATCTTCGCGGCCGTCCATCCGCCCGGCGCCAATGTCAGAAACATCGAAACTCCGAGACACAAACACACAAGTAACACGATCGAAATCACAATCAGACGGCGAAAAAGCATGACGAAGCGCACCCGCGGCGTGACGATGACCAGGCCAAGGACCGCGTCCCAACCGTCACGATCGGGTTATGGCGCGTACTGGCCTGGCGCTGTATAGCGGCCTCGGATGTCTGCCGCTGCTCCCCCCACCATCGCCGTGGTGTTGCCGCCGAGGGAGGGATTTGGTCCCCGGCGCGCGCGCGGTATCGGGCTGACGGTTCGCCAACATGCGTTGGCCACCTCGGGCTATCGCACGGTCGTATTTGGGGGGCGGCAATCGGGTCCGGTTTTCCTTGACGTCACCTTCCGCCTGGTGAAGCCGCCAATTTATGTGCCCGGTCCATTTCGGGCGCGCTATGCACTTGGCTTGCTCTACCCACTGCGGATGTTGCGGCCGGTCCTGATTGAAGTGCACGCCGATCCATTGATCGCCCTCTGGCTGCAACGTTCATTTCCGACCGTCCCGGTGGTCTTATTTTTGCACGACGAGCCGGCCGCGAGCCGGCTCAGCCGCACGCCTGGGCGGCGGACACAGCTATTCAACCGGCTCTCGCGAATCGTGTTTGTTTCGCAATGGCTACGCGACCGGTATCTTGAGCGGATCGATCCACCCGCCCGAGCGCCGGTGGTAGTGCCGCCCTGTGTCGAGGTGATGAACCTGCCGCCATCCGTGGCGGGCCTGGATGCCGCTGGGATTCCGCTGGCGAAACGCCGGACGCGGTTGGTCCTGTTCGTCGGCCGCCTGGTTTCCGAAAAAGGCGCCGATTTGTTTGTCAACGCGTGCATTTCAGCGCTGGCGTCGCTTCCTGGCTGGCGAGCCGAGATCATCGGCGCGGCCGAGCACACCGTGAAAAGCGCCGAAACGCAGTTCGTGCAACTGCTGCAGGCGACGGCGGAGCCCGCCAGTATCGCCATGATGGGCTACCGGGATCATCCCGATGTCATGGCGGCGATGGCCCGCGCCGCCATCGTGGTACTGCCGGGCCGCATGCCGGAATCGAGCGGCCGCGTGGTGCTGGAGGCGATGGCAAACGGCGCCGCCGTGATTTGCTCGCCCGGCGGGGCATCGCCCGAGATCGGAGGCGAAGCCGCGATTTACATTGATCCCGGCCAACCCGCCGCCCTGGCCGCCGCGATCCGCGCCCTGGGTGGAGACCCGCGGCGCCTCGCCGCTCTGGGGGAGGCGGGTCGACTTCGTGCGGCGGAATTCGATGGTCCGAAGATCGGCCGGCTGGTCGATACTCTGCGGGCGCAAATCATCGCCGAGGGGCCGCCGAGGTTGTGACCGTTTCCACCGCCGCCGGTGTACTATATCAGGAGCGCCGGGCCGGGAGGTGTATCCCGGCGCCCGCGCCAATTTATCGGTAAGGCCTCTTGTGACCGAGCTCCAACCTCCTCGTGGTACCCATGACCTGATCGGTGAAGACCAGCGCCGCCACCATCATGTCGTGGAGACCGCCCGGCGGGTCGCCGCCCGTTATGGCTTCGATGAGTGGATCACACCGATCTTCGAGGACACGCGGGTGTTCTCCCGCACCCTTGGCGAAACGTCCGACGTCGTGACCAAGGAGATGTACACGTTCGACGACCGCGGCGGCGACTCCATTACCCTCCGCCCCGAAGCTACCGCCGGTGTGTGCCGCGCCTTGGTGACCAACGGCCTGACCCAATCGCTACCCTGCAAAGTGTTCGTCGCCGGCCCGATGTTCCGTTACGAGCGCCCGCAAAAGGGCCGCTACCGCCAGTTCCACCAGATCGATATCGAGCTGATCGGTCCATCCGAGCCGCTCGCTGACGCTGAAGTGATCGCCTGCGGATGGGATATCCTGAAGGAATTGGGCGTGCACACGGAGACCGTTCTGGAGCTGAACACCTTGGGTGACGCGGCCAGCCGCGCCACCTATCGAGAGGCGCTGGTCGCTTATTTCACCGCGAACAAGGACGCGCTGTCGAAGGACAGCCTGACGCGGCTGGAGCGCAACCCAATGCGAATCCTGGACAGCAAAGATGAGCGCGAGCGTGATCTTATCGACGGCGCACCGAAAATTTGGCCTTACCTCTCGATCGAGGCGGCCGGGTTTTACGGCAAAGTGCAAGAACATCTGGCACGCTTCGGCGTGCCGTTTCGCGAGAATCCCGGAATCGTCCGCGGACTGGATTACTACGGTCACACCGCGTTCGAGTTCGTGACCTCGAAACTGGGCGCCCAGGGCACGGTGATGGCCGGTGGGCGGTATGATGGGCTGGTGGCCGAAATGGGCGGTCCCTCAACTCCCGCGGTCGGCCTGGCCGCCGGTGTCGAGCGTCTGGCGATGCTGCTGGAGGCCACGCCCTCCGCGCCTGCCCCAGTCGCCGTGGTGCCGATCGGAGAGGAAGCCGAGGCCGCCGCGATTGGCATTCTGCAGTCGCTGCGCGCCGCCGGCATTCGGGCGGAGATGTCGTATCGCGGCAACCTCCGCCGCCGGATGGAGCGTGCGAACCGAAGCCAGGCACGCGCCACCGTCATCATCGGCGCGGACGATCTGGCGCAAGGCGTGGCACAGGTGAAGGATCTGACCAGTGGTGTGCAGGAGGCGGTGAAACTGCCGGATATCGCCGCGTATCTGAAATGAACCTGGCGCTGAAGCTCGACCGGATCGCCGCCCGCGCGGATGAGTTGCGGGCAATGCTGTCCGAGGGCATTTCCGGGGAGGCGTACGTCAGAGCGTCCAAGGAATTGTCCGAGATCGAACCGGTGGTTACTCGGATTGGCGAATTGCGGGAAGCGGAACGCGCCCGGAATGATGCCAGCACGATGCTGGACGATCCGGAGATGCGGGAACTGGCCGAAGCCGAACTGGACGAGCTGAAGCAGAAAATCCCGGCGCTGGAACACGAAATCCAGCTTGCTTTGCTGCCAAAGGATGAAGCTGACGCGCGTTCCGCGATTCTGGAGATTCGGCCGGCCGCGGGAGGCGATGAGGCGGGACTGTTCGCCGCCGAGCTTTTCGCGATGTATCAGAAATACGCCGAGGGTCGCGGCTGGAAGTTCGAGATTTTGGAGTACAGCGATACAGGTCTCGGCGGACTGAAAGATGCCACCGCCGAAATCACCGGCAGGAACGTGTTCGCCCGGTTGAAGTACGAGTCCGGCGTGCACCGCGTGCAGCGCGTTCCGGCGACCGAAAGCCAGGGCCGCATTCACACATCCACCGTTACGGTCGCTGTTCTGCCGGAGGCGGAGGAAGTCGATGTTCAGATCGACGAAAGCGATTTGCGGGTTGATGTCTATCGCGCCTCGGGGGCTGGTGGACAGCATGTGAACAAGACCGAAAGCGCGGTGCGGATCACACATATTCCCAGTGGCATCGTGGTGACGATGCAGGAGGAGAAGAGCCAGCACAAAAACCGTGCGAAGGCGATGAAGATATTGCGGGCCCGCATGTATGAGCAGCAACGGGCGTCGTTGCATGCCACGCGCGCGGCGGACCGGAAATCTCAGGTCGGCACCGGGGATCGGAGCGAACGCATTCGCACTTACAATTTCCCGCAAGGCCGGGTGACCGACCACCGGATCAATCTGACCTTGTATAAAATCGACCGGGTGATGATGGGCGAACTGGATGAATTCATCGATGCGCTGACCGCCGAGGATCAGGCGGCTCGGCTGGCGGCGCAAGAATGAGTCCGCACGATCCAGTTCAGTTCGTCGCGAAAAACATGCGGCTGGACCTCGCGCTGATCGCGGGGATGATCAAACCTGGCTCGCGCGTGCTCGATATCGGCTGCGGCGACGGCACGCTGATTGAGCGGCTGTATCAGGAGAAAGGCTGCGACGCTCGCGGTATCGAGATCGATATGGTGGAAGTCACGCAGGCGGTCGCGCATGGTTTGCCGGTGATGCATGGCGACGCCGACACCGACCTGGCGCATTACCCGGATGACGCGTTCGATTACGTGGTGTTGTCGCGGACCTTGCAGGCGGTGGAGCAGCCTCGGCTGGTGTTGGCGCAGATGCTGCGGATCGGCACGCGCGCGGTGGTGAGTTTTCCGAATTTTGGCCATTGGCGACTGCGGTGGCAATTGCTTTGGAAGGGCCGGATGCCGATGACGCCGACCTGGTCGCGTCATTGGTACGAAACTCCGAATATCCATCCCTGCACCATCAGGGATTTTTTCTTCCTTTGCGAGGAAGAGAATTATGTGGTGGAGCAATGGCTTGCCGCCGATGATGAGGGCCGCCGCGGGCCCTGGCGGCGTGCACCAAGGCTGGCCAATATGTTTGGCGAGCAGGGCCTGTTCCTGCTACGGCGCGCGTAAAGCGGGAGAGTGAACATGCCGGATGATGCCCTCATTCGAACCCACTCCGGCCTGGTCTGGCCGGCGGGTCTCACCCGGGTTCCATTCTGGGCGTACAAGGATCCGGAAGTCCTCCGGCTGGAACAGCAGCGTCTGTTCGAAGGGCCGGTTTGGAATTACCTGTGCCTGGAAACCGAGATCCCGGCGGCGGGCGATTGGCGCGCGACCTATGTGGGCGAAATGCCGGTGGTCGTGGCGCGAGATCACGACGGAAGCATAGTCGCATTCGAGAATCGTTGCGTGCATCGCGGCGCTCTGATTTGTCTTGATGATGGCGGCAACGCCAAGGACTTCCAGTGTGTCTACCATGCATGGCGTTACGATTTGCGCGGCAACTTGCGGTCGATCGCCTTCCAGCGGGGAGTCAACGGTAAAGGCGGCATGCCGAGCGATTTCCGTATGGAGGATCATGGCCCGCGCAAGCTGCGCACGACGGTGTTGTTCGGCATCGTGTTCGGCACCCTGTCGGACCAAACTCCGGACATCGTGACATTCGCTGGACCCGGGGTGATCGACCGGCTGCGAACGGCCGCCGCCGGACATAAACTGGAAATCATCGGCAGGTTTACCGAGGTGTTGCCGAACAACTGGAAACTTTACGCCGAGAACGTCCGCGATACCTATCACGCCAGCCTGCTGCATCTGTTTTTCGCGACGTTTAAGTTGAATCGTCTCAGCCAAGGTGGTGGAACACAGATCAACGACACTGGCAGTTGCCATGTGTCCACCACGCTCGCACCGGATCAGGCGGTTGATCACGCCTACGACGGGATGCGCTCAGTGGATGAGGATTTTCGGTTGAACGATCCGAGTTTGTTGGATGCGATCGACGAACACGACGACCGGGTGCGGCAACAAATCATTTCGGTGTTTCCGAATTTTGTCATGCAACGCACGCAAAACGTGATGGCGGTGCGGCATTTCGTTCCGCGTGGCGTGGACAAGACGGATTTACACTGGATCTTTCTGGGTTACTCGGACGATACACCTGAATTACGAACCCGCCGGCTGCGGCAAATCAATCTTGCCGGCCCAGCGGGTTATGTTTCCATGGAGGACGGCTGCGTCGGCGGCTTTGTCGAGCGCGGCGCGGCCGCGGCGGATGGTCAGACCTCAATTCTCGAAATGGGCGGCACAGATACCAAATCCCAGGAGACGCGCGCCACTGAAGCCGCGATCCGTGGTTTCTGGGGGTTCTGGCGTAGGTTGGTTGGCTTTTGAGCGGGTTATTCCGTCAGCGTTCGAGCGATGTCCAACGCCATTCGTATTAGTTTGTCACTCGCCTCCGGTGTGCGGAACGCACTGTGCGCGGACAACGTCACATTCGACAGTTTCGTCAGTGCATGGCCCGGCGGTAGCGGTTCCGTATTGAACACATCCAATGCCGCGTGACGCAGACGGCCGGTGTTCAATGCATCGATCATCGCCGCTTCATCGACGATCGCGGCCCGGGCGGTGTTCACCAGTAGCGCGCCAGGTTTGATCTTCGCGATGCGTCCGGCATCCAGGAAATTCCGCGTATCGTCATTCAGCAGCAGATGCACCGAAACCACGTCGCTCTGCGCCAGCACCGTGTCCAGATCGGCGAACGTCACCCCCGGTATGGTCTTCGGCGTTCGATTCCACGCCAGTACCCGCATTCCTGACCCTCCGGCGATGCGTGCCACCTCGGCCGCGATGCCACCGAAGCCGATCAGGCCAATCGTTTTCCCGGTGAGTTCCAGCCCCTCGGTGCGGACCCAATTTCCCTCGCGCATGCCACGATCCATCCGTGTCAGGCCACGTGCCGCGGCCCACATCAGAGCAACCGTGTGCTCGGCCACCGCCGTGTCGCCATAGCCCTTGATGATGTGAACGGTGATGCCGAGTTCGGCCAGTTCCTCGGGGTTCATATAGCTGCGTGCGCCGGTCCCCAGGAAAATGATGTGTTTGAGGCCGATGCAGAGCCGCATAGCGTCGGCCGGCATCTTCGTATGGTCGTCCAATACGAAATCGTAACCGGCCAAAAGCGCGGGTAACATCTCGGGCGGGATATCTCCCTGTTCGTTCACCGTCACCGGCGGGTCGTCCGATCGCACCACGCGGTGGAATACCGAGGCGAGGTCGTCTACGGCATCCATGAACAGGCCTCTCATGCGATTCTCCCGCGCGTTTCGGCACAACTCTGCCTTCGCGCCGCCACACCCGCAACCTTAAGACAACGCAATCCGTGCTAGAGTGTGGCATCGATTCCCGGATGACCTGATGCCGCGTAGGCCCACGTCGCTCGTAACGCCCCGCTCGACGCCTCGGTCCGCGGCGATCGCCCGCGCTTCCGGGCCGCCGGTCGCTCGCCCGCGCGGCGCGGCGCCAACAAAACGGAAGTACGGGCGATCGTCATGGGGCTGGTTCCTGAAACTGGCTGTCTTTTTGACGGTCTGGGGTCTGGTGGCACTCGGCGCGATCGTCATTTGGGCTTCTTACGACCTGCCCCGACCGGAATCCGCCATGGATGCCCAGAGGCGGCCGGCATTGGTTCTGCAAGACCGCAACGCGCAAACATTCGCGACATATGGCGACCTCGTGGGCGAACCCCTGCGGCTCGCCGACCTGCCGCCGGAATTGCCGGCGGCCGTGGTGGCGGTGGAGGACCACCGATTTTATCAGCATGGCGGCATCGACTTCATTGGGCTCAGCCGGGCGTTATGGGTGAATCTGAGAAGTGGGCGGCTGGTGCAGGGCGGCTCAACCATCACCCAGCAGGTCGCCAAGACTCTGTTTCTGACCAATGAGCGAACACTACGGAGAAAGATCCGCGAAGTGCTGCTGACCATCTGGCTGGAGCGAACCTTCACCAAGAACGAAATTCTCGAGATTTACCTCAACCGGGTTTACCTGGGTTCCGGCACCTGGGGCGTGGACGCGGCGTCACGAATGTATTTCGGCATCTCGGCGCGCAAGGTGAATTTGTGGCAGGCGGCACTGCTGGCGGGTCTGCCGAGGGCACCGTCCCGGTTCAATCCGCGGTCGAACGGGGCGGCCGCGACAGCACGGGCGAAGGAGGTGCTGACCGCGATGGCCGACACCGGGGTCATCACGCAGGAGCGTGCGCGAGCCGAGGCTGCGAAAATCAATCTCCCCAGAGTCGCCCGTCAGCCTGGGGCCTGGTTTGCCGACTGGGCATCCGACCAGGTGCAATCGGTGTTGCCACCCGATCGCGACGCCACCGTTCGCACCACTCTCGATCTGCGTCTGCAGACGGCGGCCGAAACCCAACTCGATGCCATGCTGGACGGGCCCGGTGTGGCCGCGGGAGTGGATCAAGGGGCGGTCGTGGTGCTGGACGCGGCGACCGGCGCGGTGCGGGCGATGGTCGGTGGGCGAGACTACCGGGACAGTAATTTCAACCGTGCGGTCAACGCGCACCGGCAACCTGGCTCGGCTTTCAAGCCGTTCGTTTGGTTGATGGCGCTGGAGAACGGACTGACGCCCACGGATACCGTGTTGGACGCCCCGATCCGGATCGGAAACTGGCAGCCGGAAGATTTCGAACGCGAATACCGCGGTGAGATCACCTTGGACGAGGCGCTGGCACACTCGGTCAACACCGCGTCCGTGCGGCTGTTGATGCGCTTCGGTGGGCCAAAACCGGCGATGGCGACAGCGCGACGATTGGGCATCACCGGCAAATTGCCGAACAACGCGACGCTGGCCCTGGGCACCGGAGAGGTGGGATTGCTGGAACTTACCGCGGCTTATGCTCCATTCTTCAATGGGGGGTTCCGGGTCACTCCCTTTGCCGTCGAACCTCAGGAGGAGCCGGAATCCGTGATCCGGCCGGAGCACGCGGCGATGATGGCCGGAATGATGGGCTCGGTCGTCAGCCGAGGTACCGGTAAGGCGGCCGCTGTTCCCGGCCGAACGGCCGCCGGGAAAACCGGGACGACTTCGGATTATCGGGACGCCTGGTTCGTTGGTTCGGTGAACGGAATGATGATTGGGGTTTGGATGGGCAATGATGACAACACGCCGATGAAGAACGTGGTGGGAGGCGGGCTGCCGGCTCGATTGTTTCGCGACGTGGCGGAGGCATTGCGGTAGCGCCGCGCTCGCGTCGGCTCGCCGCCCGGGTTAATGCGGTCAACCCTGGGCGGAATCCGTCACGCTATGCGGAAAGTCAGTTCATGCATCAGCTGTTCGCGGCAATCTTTCCCAATTATATGCTCACACAACACCTTTTTTGGGAATATAAAGCTTGCGCGTGACATGCCGGGCATGGTAAACTGATTTCGGCCATTGATGTGGGTTGTGCGATGCACAAGGGGCCTAATTCTGTGGATAAATAAGTTTTGCTTGACGTGCAAAGCGCCTGGTCAGAGATAGGGTACACTGTGCCCCGCCTAGCTACTGGTTAGTAAATGGAGTCGGGATGCGGTGAAGACTGAAATGGATGTGCAAGGCACGGAACGGAAGCGGTGGGATTCGAACCCACGGGGGCACCTCTCACAGCCACCCCTATGGTTTATAAGACCGCTGCCATAAGCCGCTCGGCCACGCTTCCATGAGACCAAAGGCGGCCGCCCGTTCGGAAAATGAACGGCCGCCCTCGGGTGCGCCAGCGCGCGACCCTGATTCGGAATCCCCGAACCAGGGTCGCCCGCACGGCATGGATGGCCAGTTTTCCGCGCCGCTACAAGCCCGATTTATCGAGTCGCAACCACCGGTTGCAGGATTATTTCAAATGGCCGATGAAGCAACAACTGAGGAAATCGAACGACGCGCAAGGGAACTTGCGCATCTGCTACTGAACACGCCGCGAACGCCCCGCCGGAAGTCATCCCTGACGCTTGATGGGTCACTGAGCAAGGCGACAGGACCAAACACTCGAAGACCCAAGCGGGGTTGCTTTTGAGGTGCCCGCGTCTATATCCTTTGGCGCGGAATCGGAAGATGTCCTCCGAACGGAGGCGTGCGTGAGGGTAATATGACAGCGATCGCTGGCGCGCTTTTTCCGACCGCCGAGCGTGTCCTTTATCGTAAGGCGCCCTTATTCCAGGTTACTTGTCAGGTGCGATTCCCTCCGATTCTACGGATCGAGGGTAGCCCGGTCGAATTCCAGGAACGTATGAGACACCGATTCCCACTTTTGGAGCGGCCGCTAAATTTTAATTTCCCGGGGCAGTTACCACCTGAAATCATGCAGGCAATCATGGCCCAGATCGGCCTACCCGGCTGGCGGTTTCTGACGGACGACAAGAAGTCCACCATAGCGCTATCAACAGACACGCTGATTCTGACCACATCCGATTACGTAAGATGGGAGCGTTTCCTGGACGATCTTCGCCCTGCATTAAGTGGGCTTCAAACTATCTACTCCCCAGGATATTTTTCGCGCGTGAGCCTTCGATACCAGGACTTCATTGAGCGGGAGAACTTGGGACTAGATGGCGTAGCATGGTCGAAACTTCTAAAGCCCGAAGTGCTAGGCGAAGCCGCCGTTCCTGAGATCGAACCATACGTGCAGCAAGCAACCCGCCTCCTTAGCCTTAAGATACCAGACGACGGAGGCGATATCGTCCTACAACATTCGCTGGGCAGACCAGCGGGCAACGTTCAGGGTCCGATTGGGTACATTATCGACCTGGATTTTGCTACGGCAACGAAAACAGAGGTTGGTTATGTCGAAGACGCCCTCAACAAACTTCATTCGCATGTACGGGATGCCTTCCGATGGTGTATCTCTGATAGGCTTCACGCAGCCCTTGGGCCAGACCCAATCAGTGACACTATCGGATAGCGGAACGACATTTGTTCCTGCCTTCCAGTGTGAGGTAACGGATGTCGGTGCGGCTGGTCATGCTCAGTTCATCACGACAGGGAGCTTTTCCACGAACACGCTTTTTGACCTCCCGTCTGATGCGTTATACCGAATGGTTTGCTTTTATCTCATTAGCAAGCTAAGCGGCGTGCATATTCATGACGCTTGTGAAAGTCTGGTTAGCATATACAATTGGCAAGCCGAGTCGCGGAACGCATTGCCCGGTCCGAGTCGTGACGGGCATTTCGTGCCGTCGTCCCATCACACGGAGAAACAAAGAACGCCCTTCGTATTTGAGTAGAAAACGGATCAAGTGGCTGATCTGGCCGATGGAAATACGCGTGGTGAACAAATGTATACAACAGAGGGTCTGGGAGCTGAACTAAGACAGAGCGAGATTATCTCTGGCTTAGTTCAAGATATTTATGACCCGATTCGGCAAGGGACGTTTTTCGAGCCAATGCCCTATGCAATTGTTCTCGCTCAGGATTGCGACCTCTTACGAGATTACGAGTCTCGGAACTCTAAAGGGCCGTCGATCATGAATGGCATCCTGCTTTATGAGATGGAAACGAAATCGGACATTCGCAAGGAAGACCGGGTTGGAGGACGAATCAATTCGGATCTTTGGCGTCGGATTGAAAAAAATGACGACAGCAGATATCATTATCTTCCTTCGGCTCCGCCAGAGAATGATCTGGTCCAAACTGGACTTCCAGAATTGGTTGTCGATTTTAGAAGGTATTTTGCAATGTCCGCGAGTGAAATAGAGCGACAGCTTGGACTAGAGAATTGAGGTGGACCCCGGAAACTGGACAGGTAGCTAAGAGAGAGTCTTCCCTTGGAGCGGCCGTTTGGCCGAAGGTGAGACATGACCAATACTCGGAAGAAACACAGTTCTGAATTCAAGGCGA
>Ga0182018_10002069_pt1 | contig 21045 bp, 23 predicted proteins | sample 812P2MmetaG_FD_120490 | JGI IMG/M metagenome (GOLD analysis project Ga0182018, IMG submission 120490) | Permafrost microbial communities from Stordalen Mire, Sweden - 812P2M metaG | ecosystem: Environmental > Terrestrial > Soil > Wetlands > Permafrost | place: Sweden: Stordalen | collected...
GAGCTGGCTGGGAACGACGAACGATTTGACGGCGGACCAGGCCGCGGCGCTGAAATAATATGAGCAGCAACGACACAACTCATCTGCCGCCGCCGCTGGACCTGTCCGGCTGGCGCAAGCTGCCGGTCGTCCTGATGATTGTCGGCGGATTTTTGTCCGTGGCCGGCCTGGCGTTGAGCTGGCAGCGCAACGACCTGCGCGAATTCGGCTTCTCGTGGCTGCTGGCGTTCATGTTTTATTACAGCATCGCGCTCGGCGCGCTGTTCCTCGTGATGCTGCATCATCTGACCGACGCCGGCTGGTCGGTCGGCATCCGCCGTTTCTGCGAGCACCTCGCGTCGCTGCTGTTTCCGTGGCTGGCGATTTTGTTTCTGCCCGTCTTGATTTTTGCCAAAAAAATCTATTCGTGGATGACACTTGACCCCGCCACCAACAATCTGGTGGCCGCCAAACTGCCGGTCTTCACCTGTTCCGGTTTCATTGTCACCTCGGCGGTTTTCTTCGGCATCTGGTGGCTGCTCACGTCGCAATTGGGCCGCTGGTCGCTCAAGCAGGACGAGACTGGCGCGGCGGAATGCACGCACAAGATGCGCTTTTATTCCGGCTGGGGCATCGTCGCGTTCGCGCTGACGTTGACCTATTCCGGCGTGCTGTGGATGAAGGCGGTGCAATACCAGTGGTTCTCGGCGATGTATGGCGTCTATTTCTTCTCCGACTGCGCCTGGATTGGGCTGGCGACGGTCTATGTCATCGCGGTGATTTTGCAGCGCCAGCGCGTCCTCGACCGCGTGCTGCACAACCAACCGTTTTATTACCTTGGCATGTTGTTTTTCGCTTTCACATTGTTTTCGTCTTACACCGAGTTCGCGCAATACTTCGTCGTCTGGAACGCGAACATGCCGGAGGAAACCTTCTGGTATCTCATCCGTGAACACGGCAACTGGTGGTGCTTGAGCATCATTTTGATTTTCGGCCACTGCTTCATCCCGTTCTTCGTGCTGCTGCCGGTGAAGGTCAAGGCGAATTTCAAGGTCGTCATCCCGGTCTGTCTCTGGGCGTGGCTGATGCACGCGCTGGATTTGGGCTTCAACATTTTCCCAACGCTGCACAATAACGGCTATCCGCTCAAATGGATCTGGCTGCCGCTCGGCTGCCTGATGTTCATGGGCGGATTTCTGGCGAAGGTTTTCCTGAAAAAGTTCAATGCCCACCCGCCATATCCGCAGCACGACCCGCGCCTGCTGGAAGCGATGGGCGTAAGCCAAAACGCCGTCAACGACCTCGTTGACGCGCAGACCACCGGAGGCAGCCGATGACTCTCGAAAACGCAAACCGCGCTTCGGGCGCCGCCGTGGGCTTCGTCCTCGCGACGATTCTGTTCGTCGCGCTGACGGTCATCGTGAAATTGACCGTCAGTGCGCCGGCGATTGACGCCGACCGTGACGCCGTGCGCAGCAAGGCGCTCGCGGATATCCGCGTCACCGAGGAAAAATCCTTGAACACCTTGGGCTGGGCCGATCATGCGCGCGGGATTGTCCGTTTGCCGATTGAAACCGCGATGCAACAGGCCGTGCAGGCGTGGCAAAATCCCGCCGCCGCCCGCGCCGATTTGAATGCGCGTGCCGAAAAGGCCGCCGCACCCGCACCCGTCGTCCCCGCAAAACCCAGCGCCTTTGAATGAACTCCGCTGAAAACAATTTGGATTGCAACGCGAAGATTGACGCTTCGTGCCGCGTGCCGCTGCTCGCGCTGTTTGGCGGCGCGGCGCTCTGGCTCGTCGCCGGACTTTTGCTGGCGCTGCTTGCGTCGCTCACGTTTCACGAACCGGAAGTGTTCGCGGGCTGTCCGTTTATGACCTACGGACACATCGCGCCTGCTGCGAATGACCTGCTCGTTTATGGCTTCGCTGTTCCCGCCGCGCTCGGCGTGATGCTCTGGATTTTTGCGCGCTTGAGCCAGGCGGAACTCGTCCTGCCGCTCGTGCCGGTCGCCGCCGCGAACCTCTGGCATCTTGGCGTGTTGGTCGGCCTCGCGACGATTTTGTGCGGTGGCAGTTCCGGTTACACCTGGCTGGAATTTCCGCGTGCGAGTGCGATGCTGCTTGGCGCTTCCTTTGTGCTCATCGCGATTTCCGCCGTGGCCACGTTCGGCCAGCGCAAGGAACGGGAACTGTATCCGTCGCACTGGTTCCTGCTCGCGGCATTGCTCTGGTTTCCGTGGATTTATTCGACGGCCAATCTTTTCCTCGTCACGACCCATCCGGTTCGCGGCGTGACGCAGGCTGTCATCAACTGGTGGTTCGCCAACAACCTCGTTTTTGTCTGGCTCGCGCTGGTCGGCGTCGGCGTCGCGTTTTATTTCCTGCCGAAATTCGCCGGTCGTCCGCTGCAAAGCCGTTTCTACGCGCTGTTCGCGTTCTGGACGCTGATTCTTTTCGGGACGTGGTGCGGCATTCCGCAGAGCGCGCCAGTTCCCGCGTGGCTGCCGGCGTTAAGTTCGGTCGCATCGTCACTGCTGATTATTCCGCTCATTGCCATCGCCATCATCGTCGTCAAAACCGTTTTCGGTGCGGCTGTCTCCTGCAAAGGCGGGCCGTTCTGTTACATCAAGTTTGGCACGGTTGCTTTTCTTCTGTCCGGCCTGATGCTCATTGCGTCGGCGTGTCCGCATTTCAGCCGCATGACGGATTTCACCTGGTTCGGCCCGGCGCAGACGCAACTGCAAATCCTCGGCTTCTTCGCGATTGTCATTTGCGGCGCGATTTACGATTTGCTGCCGCGCGTCATGGATTTTGAACTGCCGTTCCCGAAATTCGTCCGTGTGCAACACTGGTTGTTCATGCTCGGTGGGGTTCTGCTGGCCGGGTCGCTGGCCGTTGCCGGCGTTGAACAGGGATTGAAACTTTACAGTCCCGAGGCGGCATTGCCGGCGTTGCGCATCAGCACGCTTGGCCTGTTTTTTCTGCTGCTCGGCAGCCTGTTGTTCGCCGCGAACATTTTTGCCATGACGTTAAAGTGGAAGCTCGCGCTGCTCAAAACGGTGGTTGCCTACATCAAGTCGCCGCTGGAAACCTCGTCCGCCTCCGTTTCGCTACGGCGCGACCAAGGGGAGGTGAAGCCATGAAAAACGGCTTTGCAGTTTTCTTTGCGGTTCTGGTCGCGCTCGGCAGTTCGTGGTGCGGCTTGGTGCTCGCGCCGGAGTTGCAGCTCGGCCGGGAGAAGCAGACGGCTGTGCTCAATTCCTCCGATACTTATCCCATTCAACCGATCGGTGACGCAACGCTCGGTTTGCAGGTTTATCGTGCCAACGGTTGCGCCGCCTGCCACACGGAACAAGTCCGGCAGGAAGGCGTCGCGTGCGAAGTCGTCCTGACCAGCGCCGGTAAAAATTCAACGACGGTGACCAACCTGATTTCCACCTTGAAATTGAGCGGCCTTACCAAGGATGAAGCCGACGCCGTTTCCGGCAAAATCACCGCCGCCGGCGGCAAAGTCGAAACGCACATCATCGCCACCGGCGCGGACATCACGCATGGTTGGGGAGTTCGCGGCAGCGTCGCGGCGGATTACCTCTATAATTATCCCGTGCAACTTGGCAGCCTGCGCGTCGGGCCGGATTTGGCGAACATCGGCGTTCGCGCGCCGGACGCGAACTGGCAGTTGCTCCACCTTTACGCGCCGCGAAGCATCGTGAAAAATTCCGCGATGCCGTCGTTCCGTTTTCTGTTTGAAGTCCGCAAGATTGGCGATGCGCCTTCACCGGACGCCTTGAATCTGCCGAAAGAATTTGCGCCGCCCGACGATTACGAGGTCGTGCCGAAGCTGGAAGCCAGACAACTCGTGGCGTATCTCTTGAGCCTGCGCCAGGACGTGCCGCTGTATGAAGCACCGTTCACCCCTGCGATGGCTTCAACAAATGTTCCGCCCAATAAAAAATGAGCGACGAAACCAAATCCTGTTCCGCTGCGCCCAACGCCGAGCCGACGGCGACGCACTCGACCGTGCCGATGTGGATCATCGTGCTGACGCTTCTGCTGATGTTCGTCGGCGCGGGTTATTTTGACCGGCACAGCGGCTGGTTTGACAAGCAGGTCTATGTTCCATACGTCTCGAAGGATGAAGTGGAATTGTATCAACCCAGGTCTGGCGCGGCGGCAATGCTGGCTCAAGGCAGGTCAATTTACGAAAGGAATTGCGGCGTTTGCCACGGCACCGACGGACTTGGCAAGCCGGGCCAGTTTCCGCCGCTGGCCGGTTCGGAATGGGTCAACGCCAAGGGCTTCAAACGGCTCGCCCAAATCCCTTTGGATGGACTCAACGGTTCAATTCAGGTGAAAGGGCAGCAAATGAATTTTCCCAGTGGCATGGTCGCCATTGGAGCGGCGATGTCCGACGCAGATCTGGCCGCCGTCCTGACATATATTCGCGGCTCGTGGGGCAACAAGGCCGGGCCGGTCACCGCGGATGATGTCAAGGCCGTCCGTGCCACGGTTGCCGGTCATCCGCCAATTAGCGCAGATCAGTTGAAAAATTTGCCGGAATAAAATCATTTCTGGCGCGATTCGATCTCCGAGATCGCCCAGCGCGCGTGCTCGGCAATCAAAGGCTCGGAATCGCGCGAAGAATTTTCCAAGGCGGGCAGGGCGGATTCGTCGCCGGTGTTTCCCAGGGCGACGCAGACATTTCTTAAAAATCCGCGCCGCTTCGTCCGCAAAACCGGTGTGCCGGCGAAGCGCGATTTGAATTCCGTTGCGTCCAGCGACAGCAGTTCGATTAAATCCGGCTGGTGCAAATCTTCGCGGACATGCGGCTTCATCAAACTTCCTTCGCGCGCAAATCTGTTCCACGGACAGACGGCCAGGCAATCATCGCAGCCGTAAATGCGGTTGCCGACGGCCTTCCGAAATTCGATTGGAATGGAGCCTTTCAATTCAATCGTCAGATACGAGATGCACTTGCGCGCATCCAGTTGGAAAGGCGCGGTGATGGCGTTGGTCGGGCAGGCAGTGATGCAGCGCGAACATTTGCCGCAATGGTTTTTTTCCGGCGCGTCCGGCTCCAGTTCGAGCGTGGTGAGAATCTCCGCGAGAAAAATCCAGTTGCCGAGCCTGCGGCTTATTAAATTTGTATGCTTGCCGACAAATCCGGCTCCGGCACGCTGCGCGAAATCGCGCTCCAGCACCGGCCCGGTGTCCACATACCAGAGCGAACGTGTACAGCCATCGCCGAGCTGATTGACGAACTGCGTCAGTTGCTTCAGTCGTTCGCCGAGCACGTCGTGGTAGTCGGCAAACCGCGCATACCGCGCGATGACGCCGGGGAAGTGATGAGATTCTCTTGGTAATTGGTTCTTGTCACTTGTCACTCGCCACTTGTCACTCGCTCTGTAGCTTGCCACGGGCACGATGACGCTTTTCGCGCGGGCCAGAACTTTCTGCGGATCAATCCGTTTCGGGGCGTTGCGTTCGAGGTAAGTCATCTCGCCATGCTGTTTTCCGGCGAGCCAGTTTTCAAATTGAACCGCGCTGGCCGGCGGTTCAGCGGAAGTGAATCGGCAGTCGTCAAAACCCAGTTCCCGCGCCCGCTGTCGGATGGCCTCTTTCATCGCCGGTCGGGCGCCGCGGACCGGAATTGATGCACGACCTGTTGCGCGACCTCGCGCGCGGAGCGGATGTCCGTGTTCACGAGCACGTCGGCCTGTTTGTAGAACGGCTCGCGCGCGGCGAGCAGTTCACGGATTTTTTTTTGCGGGTCGGGGTCATGGAGCAGGGGACGGTGCGTCTGGTTTTTCACGCGCTCCCAGATTTTTTCCGGCGAGGCCCAGAGGCAGATGACCAGCGCGTGTGCTTTCAGGCCGGTGAGGTTCGCCGGGTTGGTCGGCAGGCCGCCGCCGGTGGCAATGACCGTCCGTTCGCGCGCGGCCAGTTCCTGGACGATTTTTTCCTCCAGCGTGCGAAAGGCCGGCTCGCCGTCCGTCTTGAAAATGTCCGCGACGCTCCGGCTGGTGCGCGACTGGATGATTTCGTCCGTGTCGAGGTAGTCGAAATGCAACTGCTCGGCGACGAACCGGCCCACGGAGGTCTTGCCCGTGCCCATGAACCCTATGAGCGCGAGATTGACGATGCGGCGGTTGCTGTGCATGGCGACAGCGTAACGCAGACGTCCCGCCTGTGAAATTCAAATCGCAGTCGGGACGCCGCCCGTGCTACTTCTGGCACTCGACACCTTCACGGAAAGCGGTTAAACTGAAACCGTGAAACTGCCGCCGGTCATACTGGCCTCCGCTTCCCCGCGTCGCGCGGAACTGTTGAGGCAGCTTGCATTGAAGTTTGAAATCCTGCCCAGCGACGCGACGGAAGTGGCGCACGAGCATTTGACGCCGCTGGAAATCTGCCAGCTCAACGCGCACCGCAAGGCGCGCGCCGTGGCCAAGAAAATTCCCGATGCCCTCGTGCTCGGCGCGGACACGCTGGTTTTCCTCGACGGCCAAGTCATGGGCAAGCCCGCGACGCGCGCCGAGGCCGGGCGGATGCTGGCGCAATTGCAAGGCCGCATGCATCAAGTTGTCACCGGCGTCAGCCTCACGCATTTGCGCGGGCATCGTGAACGCCTGTTCGCCGCCAGCACGGACGTGACGTTTCGTCCGCTCGATCAAAAACAAATCCTGGATTATTTGAACAAGATAAATCCGCTCGACAAGGCGGGCGCTTATGCGATTCAGGAGCACGGCGACAAAATTGTCGCGGAAATATCCGGTTCCTACAGCAACGTCGTCGGTCTGCCGCTGGAACAATTGCGGGCGGAATTAAGCGCGTGGCCGGCTTAACTCCTGCCATAAGTGCGCGCTCATCGCCTGCCTTTTGGCGAAGGAATCAAGGTTGAATTTCTCGTTGGGCGAATGAGCGTTGTCGTCGGGCAAGCCCAGGCCGGGCAGCGGCAAATCAGAATTGGCGCCGGGATTGCCGACGACACAGTGAACGGATGCCTGCCCACGCCGCCAACCCTGCGGCGTTATGATTTATTGCTTGAACCTTGATAGTTATATGACTAATAATGAATATTATTCAGCCAATAATTGGCTGCCTGATCGAGGGGTTGATGGCGACGGAATTAGAAAGGCCATGCCGTGAAATTCATCAAGACTGTTCTGCCAGCCCTAATGCTGACAATGTTGGCGGTCACGGCCAATGCCCAGAATGGTTGTTATGCCCCGCCAGCGGGCCTGGTCAGTTGGTGGCCGGGCGAGGGGAATGCCAACGACATCATCGGCGGGAACAACGGGACGCTGGTGGGCGGGGTCACGTTCACCAGCGGCGAGGTGGGGCAGGCGTTCAGCTTCGGCAGCGGATATGTGTCCGTTCCGCATGTTCCGGCGTGGGATTTTGGCACGAATGATTTCACGATTGAGTTCTGGGCGAATTTTACTTCCCCCGGCGGCGCGCAATCGTTCATCGCCTGCGATGATGGATCGGGGTTACAGAACAGCAAATGGATATTTTTTTACGGATACGGCGTCAATGGTCTCACGTTTCTCGTTAATATCTCCAACGGGGCATTAGCAACCATTGGCAATTTCCCGTTTTCACCGGATCCGGGTCAGTGGTATCACATCACGATTACCCGCAGCGGTTCGGTCTGGATCTTTTATGTGAATGGGGCGGCCATCGGGACGGATACGGCAACAGTGACGGTGCCCTCCATGAGCGCGCCTTTGACCATTGGCAACGCGGAAGGACAATTTTATTTCAACGGCCTGCTGGATGAGGTTTCCATCTACCATCGCGCGCTTGCCTCCAATGAAGTCGCCGCCATTTATGCCGCCGGCAGCGCGGGCAAGTGCGTGGTTCTGCCGCCCGTCATTGTTGTTCAGCCAACGAACCAGATTGCGACGGCGGGGAATCCCGCCAACTTCGCGGTTTCGGCCACCGGCACCGCGCCCTTGAACTATCAATGGCTGTTCAACGGCATCACATTGACGAATGGCGGTGAGGTCTCCGGTCCGACCACAACCAACCTGGTGTTGAGCGCCACCACCACGAATGACACCGGCAACTACACGGTCGTCATTACGAATGCCTATGGCAGCGCGACCAGCGCGGTGGCGACGCTCACTATCAATGTCTCCGGCGGTCCCCCTGGATGTGACCCGCCGCCGGGTCTGGTCAGTTGGTGGCCGGGCGAGGGGAATGCCAACGACATCATCGGCGGGAACAACGGGACGCTGGTGGGCGGGGTCACCTTCACCAGCGGCGAGGTGGGGCAGGCGTTCAGCTTCGATGGCAGCAGCGGCTATGTGTCCGTTCCGCATGTTCCGGCGTGGGATTTTGGCACGAATGAATTCACGATTGAGTTCTGGGCCAATTTTACGTCCCCCGGCGGCGCGCAATCGTTCATCGCCTGCGACGATGGCGCCACCGGACTTAACAAATGGATTTTTTTCCACGGGTATGGCTTGGACGGGCTGACATTTCACCTTAATGGCACGCCGGGCAACCTGACCATCGGCAACTTCCCGTTTTCGCCCGTGGCCGGCCAGTGGTATCACATCGCGCTCACCCGCAGCGGTCCGGCCTGGACGTTTTATGTCAACGGCGCGGCCATCGGGACGGATCCTTCATCGGCGGTCGTGCCTTCCATGAGCCAGCCGTTGACCATTGGCAATGCCGAGGGCAATTTTTATTTCAACGGTTTGCTGGACGAAGTTTCCATTTACAACCGCGCGCTTTCTTCCAATGAAATCGCCGCCATTTACAGCGCCGGCAGCGCGGGGAAGTGCAACCTGCTTCCCCTTGCACCGCTCATTGCCAGTCTCAATCTGGCGGGAACCAATCTGGTCATCAACGCGGCGAATGGAGTGGCGGGCGGAACCTATACGGTGTTGATGAGCACCAACGTGGCGCTGCCGTTGGGCCAGTGGACGCCGGTGGCGACCAACGTGCTGACCGGCAGCGGCAACTTCACCATCACCGCAACCAACGCCGTCAGCCCCGGCGCATCCCAACAATTCTACATCCTTCAAACGCAATGAGCAGACAGGCCGGCAACACCGGCATTTCACCGGCTGCATTAACAAACACAGTTGATTCAAACGCGGCTTAATTCCTGCCACAGATGCGCGCTCATCGCCTGCCCTTTGGCGAAGCAATCGAGGTTGAATTTCTCGTTGGGCGAATGGGCGTTGTCGTCCGGCAATCCCAGGCCGAGCAGCAGTGAATCCGCGCCGAGAATCTTTTTGAACTCGTTCACAATCGGGATCGAGCCGCCTTCGCGCATCAAAATCGGTTTGCAACCGAACGCTTTTTCCAGCGCGCGCAATGCGGCCTGCGCCTGTGCGCTCGTGGGCGGGACAAGATACGCCTCCGCGCCGTGGCCGGCCTCGATTTCCAATCGCACCGTCGGCGGGCAGATTTTTTTCAGGTGATCGCAGACAATTTTCCGGACGTGCGCCGGTCTTTGGTCCGGCACGAGGCGGCAGGTGATTTTTGCCCGCGCCCACGACGGGATGATGGTTTTGGTGCCTTCACCCTGATAACCGCTGGTCAGGCCGTTGATTTCAATCGTCGGACGCGCGCTTCGCTGTTCGCTGGAAGTGAAGCCACGCTCGCCAAATAATTTTTTCACGCCGGTAAGTTTTTGCAGTTGATCATCTTTCATTGGCAGGCGGGCATACTCTTTCCGTTCGTAAGCCGAGAGTGGGGAGACGTCGTCGTAAAATCCGGGAATGGCAATGCGCCCGTTTTTGTCGCGGAGTCGCGCGAGCAACTGGCTCAAGGCCATTGCGGGATTGTCCACGGCGCCACCGAAACCGCCGGAGTGCAGGTCGCGCGCCGGTCCGTGCAGGGTGATCTCAAACGCGATGATGCCGCGCAACGAATAGCCGAGCGCGGGATGTTTCGGGCTGGGCATTCCCGTGTCGGAAATGACGACGGCTTCGCAATCAAGTTCGCGGCGGTTTGTTTTGAGAAAAGTGGAAAGGCTTTCGCTGCCGACTTCTTCTTCGCCTTCGATGACGAATGTGAGGTCGCACGGCAGGGGAGTGCCGGTTTTCAAGTAAGCCTCAACGGCTTTGAGATGCGCAAAGTTCTGGCCTTTGTTGTCGGTCGAGCCGCGCGCATAAATCGAGCGGCCTTCGATGCGCGGTTCAAACGGCGGCGTGTGCCACAAATCGAGCGGCTCCGGCGGCTGCACGTCGTAGTGGCCGTAGACCATGAAATGCGGCTTGCGGGAATTTTGTTCGCGGATGGTCTTGGCGACGACGATGGGATGGCCGGCCGTCGGGCACAGTTTTGCCTCCAGTCCGATTTGCCGGCAATGGTTCACAAGCCATCCGGCGCAGGCGCGCAAATCCTTTTTGTGTTGTGGCTGTGCGGAGACGCTGGCAAAGCGCAGGTAATCGCACAATTCCGCGACGAAGCGGGTTTGATTTTTTTTCAGGTAATCGAGCACGACTTGCATGTCAGTTAGCTAATCCGCAAATCATCCGCTTGCCAAGCAGAACCCGCTCAAAAATCTCCTTTTACTCGCGCGCAGTTTCCCTAAAGTTCCTTCCATGAAAATCTCCGCCAAAGAATTCCGCGTGTGCGAGGGCGCGAAAGTCCGGCTCAAGCGCCTGCCGACGAAGGTGAAACCTTTTTACAAGTCGGACGAACATTACAAGGAACTTCTCGCCAGCCACGTCAGGGAACTGTCCGCGCGCCAAGACCTGCTTTACGCCCACAACCGCTATTCGCTGCTGCTCATCTTCCAGGCGATGGACGCCGCCGGCAAGGACGGCGCCATCAAGCACGTCATGTCCGGCGTCAATCCGCAGGGCTGCCAGGTTTTCAGTTTCAAGCATCCCAGCGCCGGGGAGCTGGAGCACGATTTTCTCTGGCGCACCACGCGCTGCCTGCCGGAACGCGGCCACATCGGCATCTTCAACCGTTCCTATTACGAGGAAGTCCTCATCGTGCGCGTGCATCCGGAGATTTTGCGGGCGCAACAAATCCCGGACGAGTTTCTTGACGACAAAAACATCTGGGAAAAGCGTTACCGTTCCATCAATGATCTGGAAAAGCACCTTTACCGCAACGGCACGCGCGTCTTGAAGTTTTTCCTGCACTTGTCAAGGGAGGAGCAGCGCAAACGCTTCCTCAAGCGCATTGACGACCCGGCGCACAACTGGAAATTCAGCCGTCCAGACCTCGAGGAGCGCGGCTTCTGGAGGCAATACATGGACGCCTACGAAGATTGCCTTTCAGCGACAAGCACCGAACACGCGCCGTGGTTCGTGGTGCCCGCCGACGACAAGCTGAACGCCCGTCTCATCATCTCGCGGGCCGTGATCAATGCGCTGGAGGATTTGAAAATGAGCTATCCCATGCCGGACAAACAGCATTTGAAGGAACTGCAATCCATGCGCAAACTGCTTGCCAAATAAGCAAAACCGGAATTCAATCTCTGAACATGACACCAGACGGTCTCATTGAATGGGCGACGTGCATCGGCGTGGCGTGGCTGATCTTTGCGAGCCTTACGGACGCGGACCAATGGCTTAAATCGCTTTTTGGCCGCAAGGACAAAGAGCGCGACCTGGAAGAACGGGTGGCCGAACTTGAAAAACGCCTCAAGCAGGTGGAGAAACAATAATCCATGAAACCCTCCGAACTTTTCGGCGTCCTCGTCCGCTTGACCGGCTTTCTCATCGTCATTTACGGCGTATGGGAGATTTGGGGCGGCTTTGAAAACACTGTTGAAAACCTCCTGCCGATGAATCAGGACGACAACGCCGACCAGCAACCCTCCAGCTTTGGCTACTTCGCCTTTGGGATCCCGTCGGTGTTCTTCGGTGCGATCTGTTTCTTCCTTGCCGACTGGATTGTCCGGCTCGCCTACCGCAATCCTCCGTCATAAAACCAGCCTGCCGCTCCCCGTCACCGCCGTTGTGCTCCAAGTCTTTGACAACGACCACACCGGACGGAAGGAGGGCAAGTTTGTAACTATTCATTTACCACGCTTGACAACCGGGACGCCTCTGCTTAATAAAGAAAAATTCCGGCTGTCGCGTTTGACGGCAACCAGGGATTGGAATGCGATGAAAACGGGGCAAGCCACCTTCAATGCCGTCGGTATTCTCGTAGCTGGATTTCTCCTGGTATCCGGCATCTTTAGTTTGACCGACTCCATCCGGCACGATTTCCCCCAGCGCAGCCCTGATTTCTGGTTCTTGTTTTTTGTATTGGATAATGTGCTGGTCTTTCTCATTGGCGGGGGCTGTCTGGCCAACCTCGCCAACCGCAAATTCACTCTGGGACCGACCCTGGCGGTCATTCTCGGTTACTGTTTCACAGTCATTTTATCGCCGCTGGCCATTTGGGGGCTGATTCTGCTGGTGCAGGAACGGAAACAGCATCAAAAACGGCGCTCCCACTTTGATTGACGAAATAAATTCCCCCGGCGCTTGACTTTCGCCGTCATCGGTTCAGAACATGGCGCACTATTATGAAAACAATAACGCGCATGGCCGCCATCCTGTCATTTGGATTCTGCCTGCTTGGCGGAATCTGGATTTTGAGCCGGGCCAACTTCAAGAGCAATGACGACGCCCTGGCGACGGCCATTGGCTTTTATTTTGTCGGCAAGGCTTTCTTCGTCGGACCGATGCTGTGGCTCGCCGCTGAAAAGCTTTGCCCGAAATCAGAGATTAAATAACAAAGCCATTCCATGCCCAAACGCGTCTGTCACCACTGCGGCCATCCTTTTGAGATTCCCGATTCGATGATCGGTGAGGACTTTCCCTGTCCTGCTTGCAAAAAGAACATCATGATGCCGCCCCACGGCAATGCCGCCCGCGAAAAGGTGAAACTTACCATCGTCCCGCCGCCGCCGCCGGATATTTATACGGCAACGCAACTCACCGGCCTCGCCAGACAAATCATCGCCAACGTCCAGACTGTCATCGTCGGCAAAACGGAGCAAGTCACGCTTGCCGTCGCAGGGCTGTTTGCCGAGGGACACATTCTCTTCGAGGATGTTCCCGGCGTGGCCAAGACCATGCTCTCTCGCGCCATCGCCTTGAGCGTCGGCTGTTCCTTCAAACGAATCCAATGCACGCCCGATCTCCAGCCGGAGCACGTCATCGGCGATTTCATTCTCGATCCCACGACCGGCCGGCCTGATTTCCGCTTCGGCCCGCTCTTCGCGCAAATGGTTTTGGTGGACGAAATCAACCGCGCCAGCCCGCGCACACAGGCCGCAATGCTCGAAGCGATGGGCGAAGGCATGGTCTCGATGGACCGCGTCTCCTACAAACTCGAAAAACCGTTCATGGTGATGGCCACGCAAAATCCCATCGAGCAGGAAGGCACATTCCGGCTGCCCGAAGCGCAAATGGACCGCTTCCTCCTCCGCTTGAGCCTCGGCTATCCCGACGCCGAACAGGAAAAGCAGATGTGCGAACGCGCGCAACAACAGCATCCCATCGAAACCCTCAAACCCGTGGCCACCGCCGAGCAAATCCTGAAGTGCCAGCGCGGCGTGCGGGACATCCGCGTCAGTTCCGAACTCTGCGGCAGCCTCGTGGCACTGACCCGCGCGACCCGGCAACATCCCGCGCTGCGATTGGGAGCCAGTCCGCGCGGTTCGCTGGGATTGTTCCGCGCGGCGCAGGCGCTCGCCGCCATTCAAGGCCGCGAATCCGTTTCCATTGACCACATCAAGACCGTGGCGCAACCCGTTCTCGCCCATCGCCTGCTCGTCCGCCGAGATGCGCAGAAGGATTACCCGGACGGCGCAGCGGTGATCAAGGAAATCCTGGATAAAATGGCCGCGTGAAGGATTGAAATCTCCAGGCTTGCAATTCACTCCGAAGCAGTTCAAGTTTGAAACGCCAGCCAGGCAGTCAACCCGCGCGCGATCATGAACAACAAATACAACCAGTGGTTTGAAAAGACGGCCAATGACCCCGTGTTGCGCCGCGAAGCCATCGGCACATTTACCCGCCGCCGCGCCCTCGTCTTCACCTGCGCCGTCATTGTGACACTCTGTGCCGCCCCCATATTATTTATCAAGACGAACCATCCATGGACGCCCGTCCTGCTTTTGATTTCAGCGTCAATCAGTTGGTTGACCGTCAGCCGCGTGGATTCCCAACTGCGGAAGCTCAAGCTGCGGGAGCAACTTTCCCAAGACCCGGGCGCAAAACCGGCGGCCTGAACCATCTTCGCAGGTTATCTCAAACGGAATGGCGGCGGGACGATTGGGATTGCCGGCGCGCGAATTGTCCGGGGGCGTTTCCCGCATGTCGGCGGCTGCTCCGAAAGGAGCAGATGACAATAGCCCGGCGTTTTAACGTCGGGTGAAACCGGATGACGCGCGAGTCCTGTAGGGACGGCTGAAATCCCGGGCACAAGGTCGGCCGTCCCGGTGGGACGCGATGTTTTTTCGACCTGTCCCGGCGTTGAAACGCCGGGCTATTTTCGGAGTGTCTCTGCGAGACGCAAAAAATAACCGGACGGTTTTATCAAGCCGGTTGTCCGGGTGGGTTTGACGATTGACCGGCGGATTTTCTTGACCAACGGATTTGACCGGCGCATTGTCAAATCAATGAAATAGGACAGGCTTCAAATCCAGCCGTCCATTACGATATGAATGCAGACCAAGAAAACCACCAGACGGAAACGCAAGACATAATTATACACATCCAATGGAGTGGTCCATACCCATTCAAAGAAGATGAACACTTAAAAGGGTCAACTGATTATGGAATTTATCAGATCTACGGCTGTCACCCCGTCTATGGCAGCGGAGTATTGCTCTACATCGGTCGTAATGAGTGGCAGACCTTCGCAGAGCGCGGTGTAAAACAACATGGGGAGCACCTCCAAAATCAAGATGCAGGTCGTCTTGAGTTGTATGTGGGACGACTGATCGGCCTTAAAACGCCTGACAATGAAACATGGAACAAACATATCAGATTTGCCGAACGTCTTCTGATTCATGCTCACAGACCAGCTTGGAACTCGCAGATGGATCTTGGAGGAATGCACAAAGAACTCCGTCGTGTTCATGTCGTAAACTGGTGCGAATACCGTAGCTTGATGCCCGAAGTCTCAGGTGCTCGATGGACTGACCGATTCGATGAAATTAAGTTTGGGCAATACTACAACACTGACCATTTCCCACAACAACCTGAAGTATGAATGAATCGCTGACGAAGATGAGGATAGGCTGCAAGTCTTTCGCAGCCTATTCCTAACCTTAAAACCAAGAGGCCGGTCTATTCGACCGGCCTGTGTTACTTACTCAACTGTCGTTCACATGCACATGTGCGACACGGGGTCGCTCCAGTCCGAATAGCCCGTTGAGCCGCCGATACCGCGCACTTGCGCGTCATACATCGTGCCGGGCACGAGGCCGGGCTGCACGATGTTGCGCGACGAGGTGGAGATGACCACCGTCGTCCACGCGCCCGTGCCCATGCGCACCTGCGCTTCATACGACTTGGCATTGGCCATGGGCACGACGTTCAGCAGGAGTTGCGTGCTGTTGCCGTTGAGCACCGACTTGATGCCCGGCTTGGGCAGCGGCGACGAGGGGCCGGGTGCAGCACGTTGCTGGAAGCCCGAACTCAACAGCACGGAGAGGTTGCCATTGGGGTGCGGGGGAATTGATGAGTGGAAAAGTTTTGACGCGAATTGCGCGGATTTACACGGAAAGAATCCGTGTTAATCAGTGAAATCCGTGTCCAGTGTTTCCCCTTTTTTCACCGCGCCGCTGGACTGGAAAAAGCCGTCCGCAAATGAGCGGCGGAAATGGTGCGGGCGTCTTTTATTTGTCGTTGGACGCTGCGTCGGTCTCGTAAATCACTGCCTGATACGAGGTGATGTCCTTGTATTTGCCCTTGGGCAGATGAATCAGGCAGGAACCCATCAACGTCTGCTGGCCGGGCGGCAATCCCTGATTGCCGACGGAACCCTGGCCGGTGGCGCCGACGAGGTTCTTGTCCTTGTCGAAAAACGCGACGTAGTAATGGAAGAACACGGGTTTGGTCGAAGTGTTCAGCAGGGTGACGCCGGCGAAAACGGTTTCCTCACCTGCAAAGTCACCCACGCGCCATTCGGTCGTGGCCTTCACAACTTGCCCAAAGTCCTTCTTGAATACGGTGTCGGCGAAGGCGGAACCGGCGTAGGCAAGTTGGATGTCGCCCTGAATGAGTTCGGCCCGCAGCGAGGCGCACATTATCAGGAACAGCAGGGTGGTCATGTATTTCATAATCGAATCAATGGTCTTGTTTTGCAGTCAGATTGCAAGGCGCGGTCTGCGGATTCAAGGAAAATTGAGAGCGGATGGCGGGGAATTTTGTGCGCGTCAATAATTCGTCATCACATAAACCCGGAAAAAGTCGGCCGATAAATCCGTGAAAAGTGAGACCGTCGTCCAGCCTCCCGTCGGCCCGTTGAACTGTGGCAGTGGTGCTCCGAATGTATTCCAGTTCTGAAGGTCCAGGGAGTCTTGAAACACCCACTGGTTGGTGACCGGACTGGAGAAGATGGCATGGAGCCAGATCGGGTTGTTGGGATCCTGTGTGCCGTCGGGCGACGTGCCCGTAATTTGTATCTGGATTGAAAGGGGGCCGTTGGTGGAAGTGACAATGTTGTTGACCGGAATGGAAAGAGTGTTGGTCGCAATCATGCCGGAATACGAATTTTGGCCGCCGGCCGTGGCCGCGAGAATAAAATAGAATGTTGTTCCCGACGGGAGTCCGCCAAAGACGAGGCTGTTGGCGGGGGGGTTGGTGGAGAATTGATAGGGATTGCAACTGTTTGTGCCGTAATAAAGGGTATAATTGTCAACATTGGTGTCGTTGTCCCAAGTGAGAGAGATTCTGCTGGTCGTCGTCGCCGTGACATAAAGGTCAGGCGTTGCCGGCGCGGTCGGAAGGGAGGCGGTATTGGTTGCAACTTCGTCGGAGTAGAGGCTGGTCTGGCCGGCAACATCCGTGGCATTGATGGTAAAGTAATAGATTGTTCCGGGGTTAAGCCCGGACACGGTGTAGGTCGTGTCGGAAGTGATATTGCCACCCAGGCTTGTCGGCGGGTAGCCGCTGGTTGTGCTGTAGTAGATTTGGTAGTATTGGATGTAAATACTCGGATCGTTCCAGGTGAGCGTGATGCTTTGTGTGGTTGTGCCGGGCGCAACTTGAAGCACGGGAGCAGGCGGAAACGGCATGGTGAATGGCACAATGGCGGTGTTGGTAATGAAATTAAAGTTGCTATCTAAAGACACAATTATGAAGTAATAGGTTCCTCCGGCGTTAAGTCCGTTTATCAAATCATTCGTGCCCAAAATCAAATCGCCGCCGCCACTTTCCGGATTGGACGGGTTTGAAGACCAATAAACCTGGAAGGAAGCGGCGTTGGTGTCTGAATCCACCCAGGAGATTTCGGCGCTTTGCGGCCCGGCCGGTACGATTTGTGTGATTTGAAACGGCGCCGGAGCATTCGTGACTGGAACGGTGACAGTCGCGACGTTGGAATTCGTGCTTGTCATCCAGAGGCTGTTCGTGGCCATGACCATGAAGTAATAAGTTGTGCCGCTGGTGAGTCCGCTTACCGTATAGTTTGTGACCGAACCGTCAAGGTTCACGGCGGACGCTCCGCTATCATCAAGGACATTGCTGGTCGTGTCGAAAAAAAGCATGTAGCTGACAAGATTTGGATCGGCGCTTTGATTCCAGGCCAGCGTGACACTTTGTGTGTCTGTTGCCGTGATTTGGAGGGAGAGTGGATTAAGCGAGAACGAATTGGAGTTGGTCACTACGTTGGAAGGCAAGCTTTCGTTTCCATCCGCATCCATGGCCTTGACCGTAAAGTAATAGGTCGTCCCGTTGATAAGCCCGTCCACCGTGGCAGCCGTGTTGGCGGCGTTATCGAGATAGACTTCACTGACATACGCGCCGCTGTTCGTGCCATAGTAAAGCGTGAAACCAACAGTGTCGTCTGGATCGGTAGCCGTCCAGTTGAGTGTGACGCTCGGTCCCGAAACGCTGGTAAACTGGAGATTTGCGACGGCGCTCCAAGTAGTGGGAACCGTCCCGGACACCTCAGAGGAAGGAGGACTTTGCAGCTGGTCAAAATCCATGGCCGTGGCCATAAAGTAATAAGTGCTGCCTTGATTGAGATTGCTCACGGTGGCACTCGTGTTGGTGATACCATCCAAATAAAAGGCGTTGGAATATATGCCGCTCAAATTGCCATAATAAAGCACGTATCCGGCCACGTTGGGATCGGTCTCTTGGTTCCAAGCGAGCGTGATGCTGCCGCCCAAGGCGGTCGTGAATCGCACCGAAGCGATTAAACAAGCGGCGCCGAGCAGCAGGGTTTGCGTTGTGGTTGGTTTCATCATGCCTCCCAACCACGGTTGTTGGAGTCCATGGAGGATTCAGCCTGACAGGTTTTCTGTTTGTTTCATTCTGCCGCTCATTTGTCTTAAAATCAAGGGGGAAGTGCAGAAAATGCGCCGGGATTTTACTTTTGTTGTTCGGTGATTTAGCTTCCCTGACAGTGAAATCCTTTGTTGCCCTTCATTTGCTGCTGATGATGGCGTTTGCCCCTCTGGCGAATGCCGGGCGAATCAATCAGGAAGGCCGCATTCTTGGTGCGTTGCCAGTGGTGACGAATTCGATCCTGTTCAACACCTCAAATGCAGACGCCGTCGTCTCGGCGATGCAGATTTTTCCCGTGACCAATCCGTGGAACGAGTGCATTTCCAACCGGCCGGTGCTGGTGAATTCGGACGCGATGATTGCACAGATCAATTCCGACGCAGGGTCGTCGCACCGGATTCTGGAACTTTTTCAGGAGATGAACTATGTTCTCGTGCCGGACAATCAGCCGCTGGTGCCGTTTGATTTTATGCTCTATGCAAACCAGTCAGACCTGAATGGCGGGACGAATCCGTTCGGACTGTATCCGATTCCGACAAACATGCCAATTGAAGGCTGGCCGACGCAAACCGGCACGCAGACGCTCGCGCAATGGCAGACGAATTACGGCGGTGACCGGCACTCCATCATTGTGCAGCCGGGCAACGGGTTGATTTATGAAACATGGGAAGCTCAATTGACAAATGGCAACTGGCAGGCGGCCAATGGCGCGATCTTCAACCTGAACACGAACGGCCTCCGCCCGGACGGCTGGACTTCAGGCGATGCAGCGGGTTTCCCGATGTTCCCCGCGTTGGTGCGCTACGACGAATGCGAGCGTGGCATGGTGGAACACGCCTGTCGCCTCGTCGTCGTGCATACGCTCGATACCAATATCTATCCTGCCACCCATTACACGAGCGGTTACACCGGCACCAATTATCCCGCCATGGGCCAACGTCTGCGGCTCAAGGCAAACTATGTCATCCCGGCCAACTGGACGAAGGAGGAAAAGTCATTGCTGCTGGGGCTGAAAAAATACGGTGCGATGGTGGCGGACAACAGCAGTTCATTCTTTTCCATTTCCATTACGCCGGACAACCGCTGGCCGGCGAGCGCCTTCAACGACATTGCCAGCACCGGCCTCGGCATCACGAATTTCGAGGTTGTTCAGACAACGGGACCGGGAGAAGGACCGCGTTCGCCCGGCGCGCCGTTCGCGAATGCCGGGCCGGATCAGTCGTTGCCCATTTACCAAACGGTGCAATTGCAGGGCGTAGTGAGCTATTCCAACGCGCCGCCAGTGATCCAATGGAAGATGTATTCCGGCCCGGGCACGGTCACTTTCGGCAACGCCGCGCTGACCAACACCACGGCGAGCTTCAGCGTGCCGGGAATTTACACGTTGGAATTGAGTGCGGACGATGGCGTTCATGCAGTGGCTTACGATGCGGCGGTGTTCACCGTGACCAACGCCGTCAGCCTGTCCATCACGCGTGCCGGCACGAATGTGAATCTTAACTGGCTCGGCGGCACCCCGCCTTATGTGGTGCAGCAGACCGGTGCGCTGCTGGCGAATTCATGGACCGGCGTGGTGACGACGAGTTCGCAAAACGCGAGCATTCCGATCACCAATAAAACGGAGTTCTTCCGGATCCAGTCGCAGTAATAAATTGCATTTGCCATTTTTCATTCGCGCCGGAATCATCACGGCATGACGCAGTTCATTTTTCTGGCGGTATTATGTTTCGCAACGTTATTGCAAGCCGCTCCGGTTCGCGTCGTGGTTTGGGACGAACAACAGCCGTCGTCGAAAAAGATTTATACGAATTTTCTCGGCAACCAGATTGCGCTTTACCTGAAAACGCTGCCGGACGTTTCAGTAAAATCGGTCGGCCTCAACGACGCCGATCAGGGTCTGGCCGACGACACGCTCACGAATTGCGACGTGCTCATTTGGTGGTCACACGTCAAAAACAAACTCGTGCCGGTCGGGAAGGCGCGGCAAATTGTCGGGCGCGTCAAGGAAGGCAGGCTCTCGCTCATCGTGCTGCACTCGGCCATCACGTCGCGGCCGTTCATTGAGGCGATGAACGAGCGCACGCGCGAGGGCGCGGCCAGGGTCATTCCCGCCGGAGTGAAAACGGAGTTCATTTTGCCCGCCGCTTACAAAGATCCGCTGCCGACCGACCCGCTGACGCCGCGCATTGAAATGACCAATGCGCCGGACGGCAGCCGGCTCGCGCGGGTGTTCCTGCCGGTTTGCGAAATCACCGGCTGGCATGAGACCGGCGTGCCAAGCCATGTCACGACGTTGCTGCCGGAGCATCCGATTGCGCACGGCGTGCCGGGGCGGTTTGACATTTCACAGACGGAAATATACGTCGAGCCATTCCATGTGCCGAAGCCGGACGCGGTGATTTTTGAAGAGAAGTGGGACGACAGCGGGCCGTTCCGCTCGGGAATGTTGTGGTTGGTCGGCAAGGGAAAAGTTTTTTATTTCCGGCCAGAGCACGAAACATTTCCCGGATATTTCAATCCGAACGTTCTGAAAATCATCGGAAATGCCGCAGTCTGGCTGGGCGGGCAAAATCCTTGAAGGGTGATCCCTTTTAGCGATGCCAGCCGCCACCGCCGCGAAAA
>Ga0182018_10002070_pt1 | contig 21040 bp, 20 predicted proteins | sample 812P2MmetaG_FD_120490 | JGI IMG/M metagenome (GOLD analysis project Ga0182018, IMG submission 120490) | Permafrost microbial communities from Stordalen Mire, Sweden - 812P2M metaG | ecosystem: Environmental > Terrestrial > Soil > Wetlands > Permafrost | place: Sweden: Stordalen | collected...
CTGGGCCGCCAATCGCCGTCCTGGAGTACCTAGAGATACCAGACAGGCTGTGCCTGCGGCAGTGGCTGCCCGCGGGAAGTTTCGTCGGTTTGGGACAAGCTTGGAACACTTGATTCTCTATGATATCCGGGCGGGCCGAAGAGAGACTTGCCGAATCGCTGCGAATATTGGCTCACCCTGGCTGAAAAGACATGCTGCCGGAGCTACATGTCTCAACCAATACCCCTTATTTGAATTTTGGCTCACCTTTGAGTCCTTCCCGTGCTAGAATTTACTCCAAACCTCATGCTCTGGGTAATGTGGATCGAAATTGCCGGTGCCCAAACAACAAAGAAGGCGGTGCGCGCACCGGGCTCGCCTCGTCGACCGAGTGGGTCGGTCCTATGACTGGAACTTCCATGGACCTTCTCGATGCAATTCAAAAGCTCTATGCCGAAAAAGAGAGCCTGATGCGCGCAATCGCGGCGCTAGAGGCGCTAAACGGCTCTGGCAACGGCGCGTTTGCGGTCAGGCGTTCCAAACGGGGGCGCAAGTCGATGAATTCCGAGGAGCGCCAGGAAGTGTCCCTGCGCATGAAGAAGTACTGGGCCAGCCGCCGGCTCTCAACGAAGGAAGACAGCCGCCACTAAGACGCACCCAAACCGGGCGTCCGGAGTTTGGACATTTTCCGGCGCGGGGAGGGCAAGCTGAAGCATGTCCCACCCAAACCGGGTGTGTTAAGATCGGGTCACTCCAAAGGAAATAGCATGGGCAGTTCCCCCGCGGGTGAGATTACACGGCTGCTGAATGGCGTGCGAGCCGGCAACCACGGCGACCGCGAACAGTTGGCCGCTGTAGTCCATGCCGAGCTACGCAGAATCGCGGCACGGATGATGGAATCCGAGCGGTCCGGCCACACCCTGCAACCGACGCTCCTGGCAAACGATGCCTACATGGGTTTGGTGGGTCTGGCCGACCAGAATTGGCAAAACCGGGCGCATTTTTTCGCCGTCGCCGCGCAGGCCATGCGTCACATCCTGGTAGACCACAGCCGCAATAAACATGCGCTGAAGCGCGGGGGGACCTTCGATCGCCTGGAGAATCCCAGTGATTTCGCGGCCAACATTCAAGATCCCGAGACCCTCCTGGCACTGGACCAGGCGCTGACCCGCCTGGCTCGGAAGGACCCGCGACAGGCCAAGGTTGTGGAACTGCGCTACTTCGGCGGCCTGACGGAAGAAGAGATTGCGGAAGTCTGGAATCTCTCCCTCCGCACGGTTAAGCGCGAGTGGTCGGCGGCCCGCGCGTGGCTGTTCGCAGAGCTAACACGCGGCCACGGGCGTCGACGGAAGGACTGAGATACCGCGTTCGCGGTCTGCCCGTGCCGTCCGATGTGGCGCCAGTACTTTTGCCTGCCGGGTCGAGACTTTGCTGTTTTGGAAAACTCGACGTAAGTTGTTGGTGCGAAGCAGGGCAAGCTAAAGCAAAGCTAAAGCAGGCCCCCCAACCGGCCTTGGTGGGCCGGCTTTAGCTTGCCCTGTCGATCCGGGATTTCTGCCGCCAAAGACGTTCCCCGGCTGGGACCCGGGCCAAACCGCCAGTGGTTTTTCGACCCTGTACCCGAATTAGCGATGAGAGATGCGGCCTAATTGGGCGCCGTTGTCGGAGGTTCCGTTGACGGGGGAGGAGTCTCGGCGGACTCCTCGCGTACGGCACGGCGGGGCATCGCCGGGGCCGGCTCGGTGAGAGCGTCGGGGGGAAGAGGATGCAACACGTCTGTTTTCATGAGTTTCTCCTGTTTAGCAAGTGAGTGTGAACTGCTGAAAGAACCAATCGTCGTCGAACCGCCGGGCGCGCGCCACTTCGGCGCGCCGGGAAAACACGTTGGCGTCGAGCATCATGGCCATGGCGGCGGGGAAAGATTCGTAGGCGCGCAAAGCGTCCAGCACACGCTCCAGGCGTGGCCGCCCAAAATGTACGAACGCCGTCCGCAGGCGATTGTGTAGCACCGACGCCCATAGGGCGGGAAAAGGTGCAACGGCGCGAAACAGGTGCCCCACCTCGATTTCAGGCGCCACTAACAGTCGGTAGCCCAATAGCCAGAGGCGGCAACTCAGTTCCGCATCGTTTCCGCCCAACTGCCGCATCTCCGCGTCATAGCCGCCGCAACGCCGGTAGACATCGCGGCGCATGGCCAGAAAACAACCGGGAAGCACAGGTACGGGTTGCGGGCGGGAGCCCGGCTTGTGTCTCCAACTGGTGTGCAGATTCGGACCCGTCACATCCAGACCAAATCCGCGGCGCTCCGGCTCGGTGATGCTATAAATGCCGGGGGCCACGGCGCCCACACACTCATCGCGCAACGCATCGCAGAGTGGTTCATGCCACCGGGCCGGCGCCCGCACATGCGCATCGGCGAAGAGAATGACGTCGCCGGTAGCGCGCGAAGCGCCATAGTTGCGGGCCCGCGCCACTCCGAGGCCCGCCGAAGGCAGCACCAACACTTCGGGCAACTCCCGGAGAAAGGCCGTGGAATCGTCGGTAGAGGAATCGTCGACCACGATTACCTCCCGCTGGTCCCGGGGAAGCGTCGCCAGTATATTGGTCACGGTAGCCTGCAACTCGGCGCCCTCATTGCGCGTAATAATCACGACGCTCACGGTGGGGCGCGGAGGCAAGGCGGTGTCCCGCTCGACGTCGAGCATAATTTGAATGAATAGTAGCGCATCCTATGCGGGTTGTCAGTACTAATAGCGCTCTTTAGGTAAGTCGTTTGTTTTCCGTGCGTGTTTATTCGGGGCCATTCCTATCTCGGCCTTTTTCCGCAGGCTGCCCGTGTAGTGCGGCTGAATTCCCGCCCGTTTTGTGGGGCGGGCAATCCGGACGGGGTCCCCTCCGGGGACGCCCTTCAGACGGCCGGGCGTGCTCCGCACGCCGCTGCCGGGCACGCTACAGCATAGCTATGGCGTACCCACCAAAGCGGCTGACCCCGGTGGGGCATGCTCCAGCTCAATGTCACTTACTTTGCATCCGGGTGACAATTCCGCACAAATTGCGGTGCGGACCCCCCTGGTCCCGCTGCTCAGTCGAAGAATCAGGCACTTCCACAACCCGGCAGCCGGCCGGCCAACGGGGGCGTCCGCCCACAATTTGTGCCGGTGGCCGGGTGTGGCAAAGTAAGTGACATTGTGCTCTAGCTTGCCCTCCGCGCGGCAGGAAATGGCCAAACTCCGGAGCCGCCTTCAGCCGGCCTTTTCGCGCCGAGGCGCCGGACTTCGCACCCGGCATTGGCTAGGATTAACCGCCCCACTCTTGCATATTCGTTAAGGGGATATTCGCTTCACGCAGGTTGCGCGCTGGCCGCCACAACAGGTAGAGAAAAACGCCGTCTGCGGGCACAAGATCTTGTGGCAACCTGCGTGAAGGGAACATCCCCTCATTCGTTATTCCGCTTGCCGCGGACCGCTAGTGTAGAGTACCGCGCGACCAGATATTGCCCTTCGTATCGGTCAAGGTGAGTACCAGGAAGTTCTTGGCGGCGGAAAGACCCACGGTCCCGGAGTTTGCCGCCGGACCGCGGATCAAACGTCCCGCGTTGTGAAAGTGCGCCACCGGAAATTCCGCCCCGGTGGGAAGCTTGGTGGCCGGGTCTACATTGCGGGCCCACACGCAATCGGCGCCGTCGCGGTTGGAGAGGAAATAGATCCGATGGCCCTCCGGAGACCAGACAGGTTCTCGATTGGAGTAATCGTCATTGGTGATTTCCACCACCTGGCGAGGCGCGACCGCGCCATCGGGAGTTATAGGAATTACCAGAATCTGTTTCTTAGTCTCTCCTTCGTGCCAGCCGCTGAATACCACCCATCGCTCATCGGGCGAAAAACGGCCGCCGGCTTGCATCCACTGCGGGCCCCCGGCGATGCGGAAGAGTGGGCGAGGCTTCTGCCCGCGCATGCACAACTGCAGCTCCTGCGCTGGGGAGATCCCATCTTCGAAGATTGCCTTTGTGCCATCGAAGTTCAGATGAGTCGGCTGACCGCAACCGGGACAGACGATGTGTGGCTCGTCTCCTTTGACTGCCATGACATCGCCGTTCGAATTGGCCCACCAGGCGATGGTACGGCCATCGCCGCTTAATACCGGCCGGTTGGCGGCTCCGAGGCGAATCATCGAAGAAGCCATCGGCTGCCGGCCGCCTAACTCCGCCAGTTGAATGCTCTCCCCAAGCTGCTGCTTGGCGGAAAAAGCCATCATTTCGCCATTCAAGCTCAAGGACGGCGAACCCGCTTTGTACATCGCCGTGAGGAGTTCCGGATCGCCGCCTCGTTCTCCGGATGGAGTCAGAGGAATCCGCCAGATGGCGCTCGCTATGGACAGCGCGGCGTACACCGTGTGGATCGAGCCGTTAGGAGTGATGACCGCATCGGGATAGTCCTCCACTTCCGTGCCGTTGCTCCAGCGGCGGGGATCGTCCAACACCGTTCCGTCGGGTTTGATATGCACGGACCATATGTTGGTGGCATCCAGGCGTGTCGCGTTAAAGAGAACGGTATGATCCTGAAGCCACACGGCCGGCACCGGAACATATGTCCGGGTGGAAAAATCCGCCTTCGCGCCACGGAGCCGCTCCAGGGCTCCCGTTCGGAAGATAGTCTTGTCCCCCAGCTTTGCGATCCACCAATCCCCATGTTCTTCGCCGGTTTTCCGCCCCAAAAAAAGAATGCTGTTCCCAGTTGGAGACCATACCGGGTAGGCTGCCATATCGAAACCCGGAGGGAACTCTTCCGGCGGTCCGCCGTGAGCCGGCACAATGTAGGTCCGGGCAGAACCGCGCATGAGGCGGGAGCCGACTTCACCTTTCCAATAGGCCAGCCAGCGTCCATCCGCCGAGTAGTGCCCGTTGCGCCCGCCGGGCGCCACCAGCACGGATTGTCCCCCGAAAGCGGATATCTGGTACAGGCCCCCGCCGTCCTGTTCGGAACGGTAGACCAGCTCCGACCCGGTACGATTGAACGCCGGCGAATGCGCATCGGCGGCGCCGAAGGTGATGCGCTTGGCGTCGCTTAATTCCCAGTGCTGCACCCAAAGGTCGAGATTCCCGTCCCCGGAGCGATCGGACGCATACGCGATGAGCTGGCCCTCGGGGGCAACCGCGGGAAAGGACGCCAGCCCCGCGTCGGTGGTGACCCGAAGCTGTTCATATTGTTCCAGCTTCGGAGCAGCCTGGCGGGGAGCTATCCGCATCGCCAAGGCGGCCAGAAGCGCGGTAATACCGGCGGCCACTCCCCATCGATTCCAGAGCTTGCGCGTACGATAAGAAAACCGGGACGGGGGCGCCCCGGTTTCCACCAACTCCGCCAACCGGGTTTTCACTTCGGCCATGCTGGGGAACCGCTCGCCCGGTTCTTTGCGCAGGCAACGTTGCACGATGGGCTCAAACCGCTCATCGATATGGGGAGCGAGGCGCCGCAGTTCGGGGGCATGCTGGTGGAGAATATTCCCCAGGACGGAAACCGGGTTGTTGCCCTGGAATGCCCGTTTCCCGGCGAGCATTTCAAACAGGATGCAGCCAAAAGAGAAGATATCGGCCCGGCTGTCGACCGATTTGCCCTCCGCCTGCTCGGGGGAGACATACGCTACCGTCCCGGCGAAATGGCCTTCGATCGTGGCCGGAAGGCTGGTATGCTCTATGCCCGGGTTGTCGTGCTTAGCCAACCCAAAGTCGAGAATCTTGACCACGCCAGTCTCCGTGATCATGACGTTATTGGGCTTCAGATCCCGATGGACGATGCCGCCGCGGTGTGCCGCATCCAAGGCGCCGGCCATCTGGATGGCGTATTCCAGTACCGTCTGAACCGGCAGTCCGCCTGAAGCGATCAATTTGCCGAGGGTTTGCCCTTCCACGCACTCCATGACGATGTAATCGAAACCGGCATCGGTACCAAAGTCATAGATTGTCACGATGTTGGGGTGGTTGGTGACACTGGCCGCCTTGGCGTCCCATCGCAGGCGTTTGCGGCGATCGGCTCCATCCGCTTCCTGGTCCGCGAGTACTTTGATGGCCACTTTGCGCGCCAGCGCCTGGTCGTAAGCGGCGTAGACTACTCCCAATCCGCCCGCGCCAAGTTCCTCGATGACCCGATATCGGCCGATACGCACCGGATGTTGCGCGGCGATCCCGAAGTGTTCGTTGGCGGCGCGGCCCTGGAGGAAGTCGCCGGAAGTAGCGGACGCACGCGCCAGCCGCTCCACCTCTTGCCGCACAGCGGGGGTGGGACACCGCTCCGTGAGCCAGAGGTCAAGGTCTTTCGGCTGTTCGGTTTCCCACTGATACACCAGTTCCTTGACGATTTCCCATTCTTCGCCGCCGTGCTCGGCTCCGCTCCGGGTTTCTTCCATGGTCGTTAGCAATTCTACCGTTTTGCGCCCCCATGCTCCAGCCTCCGGCGAAAATTTCCTGTATTGCGAAAAAATGTTGTCCCCTTTTTCCTCCGTTCTTCGCTATGTAGGGTAAAGGAGCACCCATTCGTGAATAATGGTTTCTTCGGGCGCCGGGGACGGCCGGCGCGGTATGTTTGCGTGGAAGTAATCCGGGGTCTGCACGGCCAAGGCTACAGTTTTCGGGCCATCGCGCGCACTACCGGAGTTGGATATGGCACGGTGCGGCGGGCGTTCCATGGGCTGGCGCCGGCCGGCGCGGACGAAGACGCGCCGGCGGGCGGGATGCCGGTCGGGCGTGCCATGGAATCCGGATACGACCGCAAGTTCGCAGCCGCCGGTTAAGGCCGCCCGGCCCACGATTTGCCCCGGCTGGTCTCACCCCCCGACCAGCGCAGAGGCCAGTGTGGCCGCGGCGCGCAGTTCGGCCGGCTAACCCCCGGCCGGCATACGCCGCGGCCACACGTAAGTGTCGTTGTGCCGCGTTTCGGGCGGAAGGCCCGCGGCCGCCGGCACGCTTCACCACCACCGCTAGGGATATTTCACGGCTGGCCAAGCCGCATATCCGGATCGATTCCCCCGTCAAGTACTGGTTGATTCTTGCGACCCGGCGCTCACGGCGCTCACTTCCCCCTTGACAACGGGCGATGCCACGATTTATCGTCGGAAAAACCGTCTTCAAGGCGGACTCCACCCGGCAGGCCTGGATCCCGGAGTTGCTCCCAGTCGAGCTCTAACGTTTCTCAAAGGAGCTTCGCTATGTCTCTCTCCGGAACGCACTCCGATTCGTTACCGGAAAAGGGCTGTTCCCGCCCAGGCGGGACGAGACGAATCGGTTTCAGGCACCGTTGGAGAAAGTTCCTGACATAGACGGGCAATCGGGCCATGCGGTTTTCCTCGTACAATACCCAAGGCTTTTACGATGAGATGTTCGCAGAGAATGGCAAGCCCCGGCCGCATGCCGGATTATTGCTGGAGACCGTCGAGTCTCTCTCCGACGGCCATCTCTTGCGTCACAAGCAAGCCGCCGAGCGGTTGCTGCTCCAGATGGGCATTACTTTTAATGTCTACGGAGACGCCGCCGGCACGGAACGCATCTTTCCGTTCGACCTGATTCCGCGCATCATTCCGGCCGGCGAGTGGGACCACATCGAGCGCGGGCTCAAACAGCGGGTGCACGCGCTCAACTGCTTCATCGACGACATTTATCATGACCGGAAAATCCTCAAGAACGGCGTGATTCCGAGCGAAGTGGTGCTTTCCGCGGCTTTCTACCGGAAGCAATGCCATGGCTTGAATCCGCCGCGGAAGGTCTGGTGCCACGTCACCGGAACCGACCTGGTGCGCGGCGGCGACGGGCGGTACTACGTGCTGGAGGACAATCTGCGCGTGCCGTCCGGGGTCTCCTATGTTCTGGAAAACCGCGAGGTGCTGAAGCGGATCTTCCCGGCGGTGTTCGAGGGGCTCTCGGTGCGCCCGGTTTCGGAGTATCCCAGCCGTCTGCTGGAGACGCTGGAATCCATCGCGCCGCATGCCATGGCCAGTCCGCGGGTAGTGCTGCTCACGCCCGGAATCTATAATTCCGCCTATTTTGAACATAGCTTTCTGGCGCAGCAGATGGGCATCCAATTAGTGGAGGGCCGCGACCTGGCGGTGGATGGCGGCGACGTTTTCATGCGCACCACCAAAGGCCTGGAGCGGGTGGACGTGATCTACCGCCGCATCGACGACGATTTTCTGGATCCCGAAGCCTTTCGCCCCGACTCGCTGCTGGGCGTGCCCGGCCTGATGGCCGCCTACCAGCAGGGGCGCGTGGCGCTGGCCAACGCTCCCGGCAACGGTGTGGCGGACGATAAGGTGATCTACTCGTACGTACCGGACATGATCCGCTACTACGAAGGGGCCGACCCGATCCTGCCGAATGTGCCGACCTATCTCTGCTGGCGCGACGACGACCGCGCCTACGTGCTGGAGCACCTGGCGGAACTGGTGGTGAAGGCGGCCAACGAATCCGGCGGCTACGGAATGCTGGTGGGGCCGCACTCCACCGCCGTCCAGCGGGAGGAATTCGCCTGCAAGATCCGGGCGCAGCCGCGCAACTACATCGCGCAACCCACGCTGGCGCTCTCTCGCGTGCCCACCATTGTGGACGACCATTTCGAAGGCCGGCACGTGGACTTGCGCCCCTATGTCCTGTGCGGCAAGGAAATCTACGTGGCGCCTGGCGGGCTGACGCGCGTGGCCATGAAGAAGGGTTCGCTGGTGGTGAACTCGTCGCAGGGCGGCGGCAGCAAAGACACCTGGGTGCTCTCCCAGGGACCGGCCGTGGGAGGGCAACGGCAATGACCACCACCTACCGGCCGCGGCCCCTGCTCAGCCGTGTGGCTGACGCCGTCTATTGGATGGGCCGCTACATCGAGCGGGCGGAAAACGTGGCGCGCTTCATCGACGTCAACCAGAACCTGATGCTAGATCTGCCCCACGGATTCGGCGAACAATGGCAGCCGATTGTGGACACCACCGGCGACCGAGCCGCCTTTCTGGAGCGATACGGCGAGGCCACGCAAGCCAACGTGGTGCAGTTCCTGGCCTTCGAGACGCACAATCCGAACTCCATCTACTCGTGCGTGCTGGCGGCGCGCGAGAACGCCCGCTCGGTGCGCGAAACCATCTCGTCGGAAATGTGGGAACAGGTCAACAGCCTGTACCTGCTGGTCGCCCTGGAGAGCCGCAAGACGCTGGCCGAGGGACTGCCGCAATTCTGCCGCGAGGTGCGCATGTCCTGCCATCTGTTCCAGGGTCTTCAGCATTCCACTATGAGCCACAACGAAGCCTGGCATTTTATCCGGCTGGGTTCGTCGCTCGAACGCGCCGACAAGACCACCCGCATCCTGGACGTGAAGTACTTCATCCTGCTGCCCTCGGTGAGCGACGTGGGCACGCCCTACGACGACATCCAATGGGCGGCGGTGCTGAAATCGGTGAGCGGTTTCGAAATGTACCGCAAGTGCTTCGGACGCATCTCGCCGGAACGGGTGGTGGAGTTCATGCTGCTCGATGGCGAGTTTCCGCGGGCGCTGCGCTATTGCATCGGGCTGGCCGATAATTCCCTGCACGCCATCACGGGTACGCGCCTGGGCGCGTTTTCATGCGGCGCCGAGCAACGCCTGGGCCTGCTGCGGTCGGAACTGGATTACGCGCAGGTGGATCCCATTCTGCAATCGGGCCTGCACGAGTTTTTCGACGCGCTACAGCAAAAAATGAATACAATCGATGAATGCGTCCGCGGGGATTTTTTCGCCCAACGGCCGCTGACGCTGAGCGCCGACGGATTAGCTGGATGAATTCATGACTTTTTGTCTGGGTATTACAGTGGACGAAGGCCTGGTGGCGATCGCCGATACGCGCCTGGTGGCCGGCAACGAATGCCTGGTGGCCCGAAAGACCGCCAGCTATCAGGGACCCGGTTTCGCTTTTTTCGTAATGAACTCGGGGCTCCGCTCGTTGCGCGACAAGGTGCTGCTCTATTTCGAAGAGGCTTTCGCCCGCGAAAGCGGCGCGCGCGACCGGCTCTACCGGGTGGTGAATCTCTACGCGCAACAGGTGCGCCGCATCGCCAAGGAAGACGCCGAGGCGCTCGAACGCTCCGAGCTCAAATTCAATCTCTTCTCGATCGTGGGCGGGCAGATGTCGGGCGATTCCGCGCATCGCCTCTATATGGTTTATCCCGAGGGAAACTGGGTGGAGCTCGGGCCGGACACGCCGTACCAGATTATCGGCGCGTCGGGCTTCGGCAAGCCGATTCTGGAGCGGTCGCTGACCCGCGCCGATACCATGCTGTACGCCTTTAAGGTGGGCCTGCTGGCCTTCGACGCGACGCGGCTCTGCGCCGCCGACGTGGATTTCCCCATGGACGTAATCCTCTATTCCCGCGGGAGCTTCACGCTGGTGGAGCAGCGCTACCAGAGGGACGACCTGCGCGAGATTTCCAACTGGTGGCAGGAGCGCATGCGCCGCGCCGTCCATGATTTGCCGTCCGGCTGGATCGAGGCGGCATTTTCCAAGCTCACGCGCCACGAGCTGGCGCTGTAAGCGCACGCCGGATGCGAATCCCGGTCACCCATTCCCCGGGTGGTACGACGGCTTTCGGCTGCGTCCGCAACGGGATGGAACGCAGTGGCCGCACCCCGATACGCTGGGGATTACGCCCGCGCCGGCGGGGCAGACCGAGTGTCTCGGTCAGGATGGTATCGCGGTCTTGCAGGCGTGGTTTCCGGAGCTGTGGAACAACCCGAAAAGCGGCAGTTGACCCGCGGTACGGTCGGCAAGTCCGCGACCTGTCTGGAGTTTCAACTGCCGCGCAGTTCACCCAATGGGTGACAACTGCCTTCGCTGCAAACACTTGCGGCTGAAGGAGAAGACCATTCCGGCGGCGTCTCAACCGCCGTTTTTAGGACAACTGACGGTGCGTGGTCCGTTCGAAGTGGAAACGCCGCGGGAGAATCCCTTCGATTCCGTGCTGACAGTCGGCAGGCGCGGCTTCCTTGCGCGCGCCGCTCGGGCCGTGTCCATATCCAGGTTTTGGGGGCTGGCAAGATTCCGGAAGCCGTGCGGGAACTGGCGGAAAGAATCGGCCAGGAAGCCGGCGGCCAACCGCTGGTGTTTCCGAATGGATTGAAGTGGCACGCGGCGCGGGCGGAGAGACTTGCGGAGAGCCCGCCGCATCCGCCAGAATTCACGTTGGGCGAACGGGAAAGAACGTGTCGCGATCCGGCCGCGCCGTTCTGGTGGCGTGAGATGGGGCCGGAATCGCGGCCCGGTTCGGGAGCGGTTGCGAGCGCGAAGCCGCCGCGCGGCAACAGGCCCCCATGCACGCCTGGGCCGAAGTATATCTGCCAGCCGGAGGGTGGCGCGGCTTTGCCGGCTGCGCCGGTTCGAAGGTACAGTCACGGGATTACGATCCCGATTGCACACCGGGGAAGTTGGAGGAAAGCGTCCAACCCGAGAGATAGACATTTCCGCTGGGATCGAGCGCAACTCCGGATGCCGTGTCGGCCCCGCTGCCGCCCAGGTAGGTGGCATACAGCAATAGGTCTCCCATCGGGCTGAGCTTGAACAGGAAAGCGTCACAGTCGCCGCCGATGGCCGCCTGGACGGCGCCGGCTGTCACTGGAAAATCGGTGGAATACGTGTACCCTGCCACATAGGCGGCGCCACAAGCATCCACTGCGATGGCGTTTCCTACTTCCACCCCGGACCCGCCCATGTACGTGCTGAAGAGCAACGACCCCGAGGAATTCAATTTGGCGACAAAGGCGTCGGTGAAACCGTTCAAGTCCGGCTGGATGGCGTTCAACACCGGAAAATTGGTCGAACTGGTAACACCCACCACGTAGGCATCGCCCTGCTGGTCGAGGGCGATCCCTTGCCCGGTTTCCGGGTAGGCCACCGAAGCTCCGTTGCCTCCCATGTACGTGCTGAACATCAGCGTGTTACCGTCCGAGCTGAGTCGCGCGATGAAGGCGTTGCACGAGCCGCCAATCGAACGCTGAAAGGCATTCGCCACGGGAAAATCGCTGGACCAGGTGGATCCCGTGATGTACGCGGTCCCGCTGGAATCCACCGCGATCGCCGCCCCGTGATCGGTGCTGGAACCTCCCAGGTACGTGCTGTACACCAAGTGCCCTCCATCGGAGCTGAGTTTGGTCACGAAGGCGTCCTGGGAGCCGTGATAGCTGGTCTGGAACGCGTTCGCGGGGAAGTTCATGGACGTGGTGTCGCCCACCACGTAGGAGTTCCCCGATGCATCGATGGCGATCCCGTTGGCGGTATCCGAGCCATTACCCCCCAGGTAAGTGCTGAACACCAACATATCGCCGGCGGGATTGAGCTTGAACACAAACGCGTTCCGGGCTCCCTCCAAGCCGCTTTGCTCCGCGTGGAGCGTGGGAAAGTTCCCGGAAGTGGTGGTCCCCGTGACATACGCCGCGCCAGTCGAATCCACGGCAATTCCATATGCCCGGTCGTCACCCGACCCGCCCATGTAGGTGCAGTATTCGAGGCCGCTGCCCGACGGATTCAGCTTGGCCACAAACACGTCGTTGCCTCCCGCGTTGAAGTTCTGCGCTGGGTTGGCGGTGGGCAGGTTGTACGAAGCCGTGTACCCCGCGATGTATGCGGCGCCGGTGGCATCGACTGCGATCGCAGTGGCCGCATTGAAGCCCGTGCCGCCCAGCAAGGTGCTGTAGGACATCAGCGGATCGATGATCAGCGGCCGCGAGGCGTCGTACGGGCCCAGCGCAAATCCCACCGTGCCGTCTTCGGACAGCGCATAGCGGCCCTCCACCGTTACTGGCGTGCCATTTCGTTCCTGATAGATGTAAGGAGCGCCCTCGCCCAGCCGCTGGCTCCCTACGGGGATCGACAAGTCCCCGCCCGGCTCGACGGCTGGCGCCCCGGCGCCGGCATACCGGATGCGTATGCGCAAAGGGTCCGCGCCTGGCGCCACCACAAACTCCGACTTCAACCGGCGGCCATTGCCGCCGTAGATCATATCGATGCCCGGATACAGCTCGCGGTACCGGACGGCCGCGAACAAGGGGACGTCCCGATGCCATTTGCCGGCAGGCCCAGTCAGGAAACTGGCTCGTCCGGGCAGGGGATCGACGCCTTCCAGCCGGGACGAGGAACTGGCGCCCTCAAACCAAAGGTGTACCCATTCGCCTTGGGCGCGCAGCAGGATTTCCCGGCCCAGGAACCAGGCCGTCAACCCCGAACCCTTCGCCATAAACCGGACTTCCGCCGGAGCCTGGCCGTGGTTGGCGATAAAGAACACCGGCAGGCCTTGTACCGCCGCCGCCTTCGCCGCACAGCCCGCCCACAGGATGATGTATAAAGCTCGCCACATACGCTTCTAACAAACTGTCGGCGGAAAACGGCTGCGGCTTTATAGGGCGACTAAGAAAAGCGCGCGGAGAATGCACTTAGTAGCCAAGGTATTTCGGCCCTCGGCGACTGTCAGGGAGTGCCCAATGGGCCTGCGGCGTCGTCAGATTTCTGCCCGTGTGCACGTTGTTGGAGGCGAAAGCCCGGCGAAACTCGCGTGGCTGGAGTGGCCCACCAAAGACGAGAAGAGTCGCCTGGCTACCATAATGGAATCAATGGTTTGGAGCGATTCTTCAACCGAGCGGAGGACCTCGGGGGCACAACACGTCACCGGCCGGCGGGATGAACGCGGACAATCCTGGTTTGGCAATTCACCCCGGCGTCGTGAAACCTGCGGGTCATCAACGCGGCCACTTCCGGCAGATTGCGCGTGGCCACGGCGGCCAACGACGGACCGGAGCCACTCAGGAATACACCCAGAATATCGGGATGGCGAAGCGCCAGCAACTGGTCGAGACAAGGCACGATGGCGCACCGGCTGGGCTGATGCAGGCAGTCGCGAAAAGCCTCCGCCAACACCTCGTACTTGCGCCCGCGCAACGCCTCCAAGAGCACCGCGACCCGTTGCACGTTGCTGACGGCGCTCCCGAGCGGCACCGACGCCGGCAGCACCAGCCGCGACCGCCGCGTCTCCAGTTGAACCTCGGGCGTCGCCACCACGATCCGCAGCGCCCGCGGCCAGACCGCCCTCAGCGCGATCACCGATCCGTCAGCTCGTTGGCAACACGCCACCAGGCCGCCGAGCAGCGCGGCGGCCACGTTCTCCGGATGGCCTTCCAGTTCGCAACCGGCCGCCAGCAGCGTTCGCACTGGTTGCGGTCCGAATACCGCCTCGTAAATGCGAAAGCCCGCCACCATCGCCGCGGCGCTGCTGCCCAATCCCGAGCGCAACGGGATGTCCGTCTCCACCTCGATATCGAGCGAGGGAAACTCGCCGTCCGCCGCCAGCCGCCGGAAGCCGCTTTCAATCAGGTTCTCGCCCTGCAGTTCCAGATTCACGAAGCGGAATTGCAGGCGATTGTTACCCTCCGCCCGGCGCACCCGCACCCGCAGATACAGGCTTACCGCCAGCGCCAGCGTATCCAATCCGGGCCCCAGGTTGGCGATCGACGCGGGAACGGTAATGGCGACCGGCTGGCGTTTGCCCGGCTTACCCATCCGGCCGCCCTACCGAGCGCAAAATGGCGTCGGTGTCTTTAAGCGCGTGGCCGGTGAGGAACGCGACGACTCGGGCTTCGGGCGGGATGGCGCCGTCCGCCACCAGGTTGCGGATGCCCGCCAGCGTGGTGGCCGAGGCCGGCTCGCTGCCGATGCCGTCGCGGCCCAGTTCCACCTTCGCGGCCATGATTTCGTCGTCGTCCACATCGAGCACCAGGCCGTTGGTGAAGCGCACCGCCTTCAGCGCCTTCTTCCAGCTCTTGGGCTCGCCGATGCGGATGGCGGTGGCCATCGTCTGCGGGTCGGGCACCACTTCGAGGTTGTGGCCGCCGGCGCGCACGGTGCGCACCAGGGCGTTCGATCCGCGAGCCTGCACGATCACCAGGCGCGGTACGCTCGGCAGCAGGCCGAAATCCGAAAGCTCCTGGATGGCTTTGCCGAAGGCCGCGCTGTTGCCCAGATTGCCGCCGGGGACCACGAGGAAATCGGGCGCGTTCCAATCCAGTTGGTCGAGCAGGTGGAAGATGGCGGTCTTCTGGCCCTCGATGCGGAAGGGATTGATGGAATTCAGAAAATAGATGCTCGTGTCGGTTTCGCCGATGAGGGTGCGCAGGGCATCGTCGAAGTTGCCGTCGACATATTGGATCTCGGCGCCGAAATCGAGGGCCTGTGCCAATTTGGCCATCGACGTACCGCCGCGCGGCAGGTACACGCGCGCGCGCAAGTTGGCCCGCGCGGCGTACGCCGCCATGGAGGCCGCGGTGTTACCGGTGGAGGCGCAGGCCACCATCTTGGCCCCTTGGCGGCGGGCTTCGGTGACTGCGGCCGTCATCCCCAGGTCCTTGAACGATCCGGTGGGGTTCCATCCCAGGTGCTTGAACCAGAGGTGCTCCACGCCCGCGTAAGCCGCGGTTTTCTGGCCCGGAATCAGCGGGACATTGCCTTCGGAGAGCGTGACCACGGCCTCTTCGGGCGTGTCCGGCAGGAACTCGCGGAAGCGCCAGACGCCGCTCGAATCGAGCCGATTGTTGGACATGCGCCGTTCGCGCCAGATCTTTTTGAGCCGCTCGGCCGGCACGGGGCCGGGGTCGGTGACCGCTTGCAGGAGGTTGCCGCAGGTGGGACAGAGATAGCCGCGATACTCGCGCGCCACAGTGGTTCCGCAGTCTGCTTCGCTACAGCGCAAGCCCGCGGCGGGCCGATTTTGGGAAGCGTCCATGAACCTAGCGATGGTAGCCAGTGCCTGGTGTGATTGTCAACGCGGGTGGGTCCGCGGGTCCGCGGGTCCGCGGGAGCCTGGCGCGCAGACGTCTACGGCAGGTACTGGCCGACGAAGTCGAGGTAGCCTTTACGGCCGCCTCGTTGGGACCAGAAAGGAATCGACTTCTGAATCTTGCGCAGACACTTGACAAGGTCGGAGACCGGGATCGTCCCCCATTCGGGCTCCTCGTTCTCGCCAGGCAACGACGACCTGCCCAGGCGCCGTTCGCACATCGTCCGGACCGACAGGAAGACACGCAGCGCGCGCTCGCCGAGTCTCATCGCCGACGGGGTGCGCTGCTCTTCCTCGGCGTGATAGTGGCGGACGAGGGCATCGATGGCGTCCTTCGCATCTACGTCAAGCAGCGACTGGTCGGCGCGATACACCTGGATGATGCCAAACTCGATATTCTGGAGCACGTCCAGGTTCTTGTCGCCGAACTTTTGCATTGCGCTGTTCCTCTCGCGATCCGCATCGCATCATGCGCTGAATCGAGGCAATCGTCGATTCAACTACATTCTAACGTCGGGGCGGCGCCTGGTGCTCACAAAGAGCGCGCAGACCGGTGATTTCGCAGCCTGCGACGCGAGCGAGGGGAGTCCGGCAATCGAGAGTCACTGGGGCGGCCCGGGTGGCGGCGTACGCGGGGTGGCGAAATCTCGGCATCCTTTAATCTATCTCGTGGGGCCGATCGGATTCGGCCTGTTGCTCGTGCTGGACACCGGGTCGATCAAATAAGATACTCGAGAGAAAATTCACCTTTCGCACCTCTTCGAGGGCGCTTAACCGTTCTGGGGCAATGGGGGCCGGACTGCTTGATCGGGTCGGGTGACGGGGATTGCGCCCCGGCACCCTCCCCCACCACCGGACGTGCGGTTTGCCGCATCCGGCGGTGAAGCTGAAAGAAGCGCTTAGCAAACCTTCGACCGTCATCGGCTCCGGTTGGCTCCTTTCATCCAATAAGACTCTGCCCATTGCTGGGCACACTGGGGCGGACCCCCTGGTCCGCGGCCGGCCCCTGGCCGGCGTGCCAACAGGGCGGACGAGGGCGTCCGCCGCGGTCCAGGGGGACCGCCCCACCAAGCCGACCAGAGCGATTACCTGAGTCAAGTGGACAGCGCATAAACCTAATTCTGTTCTTATCGGCGTTCATCTGCGTTCATCGGCGGCTAAAACATTTTCAAAAGTTGCTCCAACTCCGCCGGTTCCGCCGACAGACTCAGGTGTACGGCGCGATCTTCACGGCTGAGTCGAATGCGCCGCAACAGGCCAGCCACGGCCGGCTGGCGTGCGCTGCCCGCGGCCCCCAGCGTGATGAAGGCGCGGATTGTCTCCTCCAGATGGCGCGCGGAGTCGGGGCCGCTGCACATCCCTATCGCGTCGAGCGCGATACTGTTCGTCAGCCGGATACTCAGGGTGGTGTACTGAGTAGCGTGCAGCAGGCGGTTCAGATTCTCGCCGTTGCCGCTGACCGGAAAATTGGCGTTGCCGGCAGCCACCATCCAAATTTCGCCCGCCGCGGCGAGTGGCTCGGCGCGTTCCAGCAAAGCCGATGCGCCGGCGGCTCCCGAGCGGTGCCGATCCGCGGCGGCACGCAGCCATGCCGGCGACCCGGCGGCGGCAAGGCCGGACCCAAGCAGAGTAGCGCCCGTCGGCGCCTGGCGAAAAGAGCCGCGAGTCAGGGCCAGGAAATCCTTGCCGTCGGACGCGACCAGCAAGGAGTCGGCCTCGCGAAGCGGTTCGAGCAATGCCAGCGCGGCAGGCGGAATCTGTTGGTGAATGGGCGAGGCCCGCAGGCGCCCGAGTTGGATGCCCGCCAGGATGTCGGCGCCCGGGGGGACGCAAGCGGCCAGCGCCGGATCGATTGCCGGAGGCGGTCCGCTACGGCAGGAAACGCTGAGGGCGGCAAGCGCGATGAGGGCCGTGATTCGAGCCGAGGGCACTATAGGACATGATCGCAGACTGCGCGGCACGGCCGGCTGGAACCCTCATGCCCCGTCGGCGTCTTCGCCCGGAAAGCGGATGCCCATGCTGTGCAGGAAGTTCACGTCGCCCCGTTGCCGCTCCAAATCGTAGGCGGGCGACGAAGCGATACCGATCTCATCCGGCTTGGGGCTCTCCTCCCAACATTCGGCCAGATCCTTGACGAAGAACATGGCTTTTCGGCAACCAATGCACCACCAGTGAATCACCAGTTGATGTTCGATGGAGAGCCCCACCTGGCGGATTCGGGTGGGGATCAACCCGCACTCACAGCACAAAGCGAATTGACGGAATTTCATGGTTGCGAAGGTCCCAACGTGGTTATCTCACGGTTGCGGCGGTGAGGGTAGTCCTGAAATCTGGCATCAGGTACCGGGTCCGGGTATAGTACAAAAGGTCCAAAGGCCGGGAGTCGGCGGGATACACGATTCTCCCGGTGGCGCAATTCGGACGCCCGCGTTGCCGGCTTTCCGGACAGGAACACATAATCGTAGTGGCTGGGAGGTCCGCCAATGGCTACGGAAGCAAAAATCGCCCGCTCGGAATGCACCCTCGTCGAAATCAGGCCCGAAGTGCAAGGCGGCGCTCCCGTGCTGGTTGGTTCCGGCTGTTGATCGCCTCGGCCCTGAACGATCTGCTGATTGAGGAAGAGAAGGGAACGCCGGTTCTCTGCGTCCTTGACGAATTCGCCCAGTTCGGCGCCCTCAAGCTCATCGAAGACGCTTTTGGCCTCGCCGCGGGCTATGGCGTTCAAATGCTTGGCGTCCTCGAAGACCTGAACCGGCTTAAGAAAAACTACCAGGAAAACTTTGAAACTTTCGTCGCCAATGCCGGGGTTTCCCTGTGGTGCGCTCCACGGGATGTCACCGCGTCCGAATACGTTTCCAAGCTGTGCGGGGTGGAAGATCGGCTTACGGTCGGCAAGTCGGTTAGCGAACAACCGCTTGCGCCAGCCGGGGGCCTGTCGGTCGGCTCGTCGCAAAACTATACGCTTCGCAACATCATGGAAGCCGATCGGGTGCGGAAACTCGGCAACCATGAATTCGTCATGTTCACTGAAAACCTTCCGGGTGAGCATTACATCGGCTGCCGTCGCCCCTACTGGCTCATGCCTGAATTCAAGGGCAAGTTCGGCATTGACCCGTACCACGTGTGAGCAGAAAGCCGGAAATCGGGAATCCCGAGACAAGGCCCGGAAACCTTCCTGCTCAAAATGCCGGTCGTTGGTGAGAACCTCGGTCAGCCCTTCCCGGCGCATCGTCTGCATCGAAATGCAATCGACCGGACTGTAACCCTTGTCGGGACGGTCACGGTAGAGTTGCAACCCGGCGCGAAAGGATTCCCGGCTCTGTGGAATCACCTGAACGACGGCACTCGTCAACAGGCGTTCGACACCTTCCGCTGCTTTACGGCGAAACGGTGTCGTTGAGAAAAAGTAAGGTATTCGGTCAACACTTCGTCGGTCGTCACGATGGGCGAAGTTGCCCGCTCGTCCGTGAACGTCAACGCCCGCTGGTGGGCGCTATCGGTGGAGCCGGCAAGCGCAATCCAGTAAAACGTATCGGCGAAAAGCGCCGTCATACGTCGCGCTTCGGCCAACCGTAAATGTAGTGGCCGTGCTGGCTCGCGCCGTCCGTCGGCATGGTCGCCATGATCTCAGGCGGTACGTCTTTCATGCTGTCGAGGATAATCCGCGCCGCCGTTTGCAGGGGTCGTGCAACGGGCGGATTTGGTGCAATTGGCTCGGCGAGCTTCTCAATCCACGCCTCAAGGGAAAGCCCCTCCGCCGCGGCCTTCGCCTGTAGCGTGGTCGCCTGCTCGTCGGACAATTTGAGGGTCAAGGTCGTGGCTGCGGCTCTCTTCTCAGGTTAACCCGTGGGGGGCCAGTGTGCGCCAATCGACCAGCGCAACATGTACGCGCATGTTCTCTTACTCTTGCGCGAGATCGGCCCGGACGGTTTTGGTTGGGCGGGGTTTTCCACGCCTCTATTGTGAGACTGAATTCTGAGACACGCAAGCCCCTTTATTTACGGGCCTTCCGCGTTTGTCTCACAATCTACCCTTTGTGAAACAGGCTGGTTTACTCTTCTGCCGTGTTTAAATCAACTCCACTTCTCATCCAAGACAATCGCAAAAGTTTGGGTCGAGCGGCGGCCTTTTAGTATCGTTACCTCTTCCTGTCCCGAATACCCTGAGAGAGCATCCTGAATCAGCTTCTTGCTGTAGGGGAACCTCACACCTGCAATCACTTCTTTCAGTACCAGACGCTCACTGAATTCACGAAAGTACTGCCCCGTCTCCCCGTCTTTTTCGTTGCGACGCAGATGTATACGCACTTCCTGTTCATAGCACCAGCCGTCATACTTCGCCCCACACTGTAAATCGACTATTTTTGCTCCCTCCTCGACTGAAAAGTCCTCTCGTCTTTCCACAATCATATTTCCCGCAGTCTGCACGTCGTGAATGTACTCTACTGGCCGCGTAAGCTCGTCAAGCACATCGAACCCCAAACAGATACCTCTGTGCTTTTCGCCATAATGGCTCCACATCAGAATGTTGTTCGGGGAAAGGCTGAAACAGAGAGCGATGTATTTATTGACGAATTCCCACTGTGTTTTTTCCAAGGCCGCCTGCGTGACTTCATGATCTGAACAAACAGAAAAACCCTCGTAAGGGTCGTTCATGTCCTCGATTGTCGAGAGCTTAAGGCGGCGTCTCCTGATGTCGTCGAGCGCCCATCTGGTTTCAAGGTAGTGGTACAAGCGCATGGTTTTCTCAATTCGGTTGCCCGACGGCCTTCAATTGGTCATGGCATCATCAATTTTGCTTTTGGTCTCCGCGCAATCCGCCCCAGACTTCCCGCTTATGTAGCACTGGTTGAAATCCAAATCCGCGAGAAGCCCTCCTCCAAAGGCGTCGACCAGTAGTGTCGAAGTGGCCCTGTCAAGATGTGTGCTAGCGAGGTCGATGTTCATCATTGTGTATGTGGCCCTGAGGAAACACGTGCCGTACTTGGGGCTGTAGTGATTGACCAAACCCTTTACCAGCTTGATTGGGATGGCGGGCACTGCCTTCCCGGATCGCGCGCCCTCTACTACAGCGCCGAGCTGTTGGGCAACCGACAACGATTTAGCTAACTCACTGGCAGACTTTTCATAGTCAATCAGCAACCCGTCCTTCTTGCCCTTGATCTCTTCCGCCTGCGCAGCACACTCCCTGTCTTTTTGCCATGTGTCTGGCTTCGCGGGTAATTCCAGCGCGTATCCCGGCGGTAAG
>Ga0182018_10002071_pt1 | contig 21029 bp, 22 predicted proteins | sample 812P2MmetaG_FD_120490 | JGI IMG/M metagenome (GOLD analysis project Ga0182018, IMG submission 120490) | Permafrost microbial communities from Stordalen Mire, Sweden - 812P2M metaG | ecosystem: Environmental > Terrestrial > Soil > Wetlands > Permafrost | place: Sweden: Stordalen | collected...
CTCGAACTCGATGATGTCGCGCGGCGCTTCCTGACACATCACCTCGACGGCATCCTGGTCGGCAAGATAATCGCTGCCTTTGACCGTGTCGAAGGCGTGCGATTCCCAGCTATCCGTCTCGCCGATCGCCGCGTTGATGCCCCCCTGCGCGGCACTCGAATGGCTGCGGATCGGATGAACTTTCGTGACGATTGCCACGTCGGCACCGGCACGCGCCGCTTCCAGCGCGGCACGCATGCCGGCCAACCCCGCGCCCAAGACTACGACGTCGTGATCGTTGATCACCCGCCGGTAGTTTCCCGAAAAGAGTCGGCGCCATTCCGAACGCCTGTTCGATGGATTAGGTCGTGCATTTTGGCTACGCAATCAGGATAGGGGCTCCGCTGGCGGCCCCGATATGCGTTTCGTAGCCGCCCTAGCCGCGGCTAGCAATCGTCGCAGTAAGCTTCCCGACTCACCACGTCAGGAGGCCCTCATGTTACAGAACGTTACGATCGCTCCCGTGCGGCGCTCGCTCGAATTCGGCATTTACCGCGACGGCGACAATAATCTCGATGCCATACAGGAATCGACACTCTCACAGGCGTTGCGAGCGAGCGCCCGCGACTCGCGCATCGAGTTCACGGTCGAAGACACGACGGCCCTTCGAGCGCCCTTCGACAGAGCGGCGGGTGATAAGGTCGGTGGATTGCATACCGACCAGTACACGATATCCGACGGCGACATCGGCAACGTGCGCTCGGAGGAGGCTGCCGACATGAGCGACGAGGCGAATCTGGCGCGATTCGTGGCGCGCACCCTCGACAGCGCGCAGGCCAGCGGTGCGAAGCAGACGTGGATCGATCTGGTCGATCACGGCGGTGGCGACGGTGGCGGATTGGAGACTGGCGACGGCAGCGTGATGTCGATGCCGGATATCGCCAAGGCAATCTCCGACGGTCTAGCGATGCACGCGGCCGCCCACCCCGACGATGCCCGGCGCTCGATCGACGGCGTCGTCGCAAACCAATGCCTGATGGACACGATGGGTTTCGCCGACGCGCTCTCCAAGTCCGGCGTACGGTATCTCGCCGCCAGCCCGGAAACGATGCTGGCACCGGGCGTTCCAAGCGACGTCGCACATGTCATCGCGTCGCATGAGAACGATCCCGAGGCGATGGCCAAGAGCGTCGTCGACGACGTGATGCGTACCAAGTACGATGCCGGTGATCTCGGCGGGTTCGGGCCGGCGGCAGCCTTCGACGTGCTCGATCTCGACCCGGCAAAGATGCGACTCGCCGAATCGAGCATCAAACGTCTCAACGACGACGTCGGCGCGGAGGCCGGCGCGAACGGCGTGCGCGGCATGGTACGTGAGGACGCCCGCGCGATCCAAGGAATGGTGCGCTTTCCGGATGCCTCCAAGGACATGCCGTGGCGGGCCGATCGTCCGGCGATTGCGTTCTACGACGGGCTTGCCGGCGACGGCCGTTTGGACGCGCGGCTTCGCAACGACGCACGCGCCGCCGCGGACGCCGTTGGACACTTAGTCTTAGCGCACCGCGAAAGCGATGGGTTCGCCCCGTTCGGGGGTGCGGATTACTCCGACGCGGCCGGACCGACCATTCACCTTCCGACGACGCGTTACCAGATCGATCCGTGGGCATCCGCCGGCGTCGTTGAAACGAAGAACGCTTTTTATAAGGACGTTGATGAAGCCGCAATGACGGGCGTCCTCGCGTAAGCGCCCGTTGTCACGTTCGCCGAACTCGGGTTTCCTATCTGCGTAGGTGAATGTTGGAGGGGTAAATGGGCCGGTTGAGCACGCGTTCGAGCGTTTCGGCGGGCGCGAAGAGCGCGAGCTCGCAGAATCGCGAGAACGCTTCGCGCGTCGCTTCGCCTTCAGCATAGCGCTCGTTGCGCTCCATTTCGATTCGTCCGCTTACGGCAAGGAATCGGACGAAGCGCCCGTCGTCGTCTTCGCCCACTTCGATGAGCCTCGAATCGGAAAAGATTCGCAACGCGGCGTCGATCGTACGATCTCGAACCCGGTCGATCTCTAGAGTTCTCGCAATCTCGGTGTTGCCGCCTCGTACTACAGCCTGCCCTGAGCCTGTCGAAGGGCGAGCGAGGCCTCGCAGACCGCGGTAAATCTCGCGCAGCCGCTCGAGCGGCGGCGCGTCGAGATCGATCAAGAACTCATTGAGGGTGCGATCGTGCGGCCCGTAGAGCAGATGAATATCCGCGGGGCTACCGTCGCGCCCAGCCCTGCCGGCTTGCTGGTTGAACTCACCCGAGTCGAAGTTGAGATGAAAGAGCACGACGTTGCGAACGTCGGGCAGATCGATACCCTCGCCGAATGCCGACGTCGCAACCACGACGCGCAGCGCGCCTTCCCGGAAGAGCCGTTCGACCTCGAGCCGCTCGGCGTTGGGCATTTTTCCATGGTAGAACATTACTTTGTTGCCGAGCTGCTTGCGAAGACGCTGCGCGACTTTGGTGACCTCCGGCCGCGAGTGGCAGTAGATAATGCCCTTCGCCTGCGAACTCTCTCGCGCCGAAAAGAGCTCGGTCAGATAGCCGATCTTGTCCTTGGTGCCACGCGCATCGACGACATGAAGGTTCGCTCGCACCGTGGGGTCGATCACCCAGCTCTCAATACGCAGATCGTCGACGATACGGCGAAACGTTTCGTCACCGGCCGTCGCCGTCAGTGCGAGCACCGGTGGATTGCCCAGCGACGAAATGGTTGCCGAAAGCCGGGAGTAGGCGGGCCGGTGGCGCGACTCCGCAAGATGATGCGCTTCGTCGACGACCACGAACGACGGCGTACTGTGGCCGCGGAGCGCCTCGCGGTGAAACTCGAGAAACTCCGGCGTCGCTAAAACGACGTCCCACGACCCCTCGCGCAAGGCCGCAAACAGATCCTCTCGTTCGTCGCTATCGATCGAACCGTTGGCACGAAAGAAACGCAGACCCAGCGGCTCGAGCGTACGCCGCAGCGCCTCGTTCTGATCGTTGGCGAGCGCGCGCAAGGGATAGACGACGAGCGTCTTGCCTCCGCCGGTGAAGGCTCGCATCGCTGCGGCGTATTGAAAGCAGAACGACTTCCCGCGCCCCGTACCGAGTACCGCCAAGGTATTCTTGCCGGCTTCAACCCGCTCGAGAACGGCTCGCTGCGCCTCGTGCGGGGGCGACGCGCCAATCAGAGCGGAGCGCACCAGCTCGCCGGTCTCGGCCGCATCCGCCTCGACGCCAGGACGCTGCGCCGCCACGGCATCCGCCCGCTGCAACATGCCCAGCGCTTCACGTTCGGCCACGACGTTGACGCCGCGATGCTTGAGCTCGCCGGTGGAGCGACCCCCAGTCAGAGAGGCCACGCGCGCGCCGTACCGGGCGCCCGCATCCATGAGGGGTGCGATATGCGCCGCGAGCCGCTTGTTGAAAAAGCCGAGTTGCAGTTCTCCGTAATGCACGGCGATGGCATTGAAATCGTACGGGTTATCCGCTTGCCGCCGCAGCTCCAGCGGCGCGCCGGCGTGCAGTCCGGCGATGACGTCTTGGCGTCCTTCGAAAGAGACGCCCGCGAGTTTGGTATGAAAGCGCGCCGCGTCGCCGATCGTTGCGTACGTATCGTGCAAATATTCGTCGCCCTTCGCGAAGACGCGTTCGACGAAGGCGTCCGTTGCAGACGGCTCTGAGCCGGTCGAAGGCTCTTCAGAAGGCGCTTCAAAGGAGCGCAAGAGCGCTTCGAAGGCGGCCTCCGACGCGGTCGGCGCCGGTAGATTCTTAGGGCGCGTCGCCCTCGTGGGGCTCCTGCGCGTCTTCGAAGTTGAGGGTGATTTCTTCGTGACCTTGCTCCAAGGCGGCATCGTGCAGACCAGCTTGCTGGGCGTCGAGCGGATCGATCAGCTCCTCGCCGGACACGAATGGTTCTTCCACCGCTACGGCACTCTCTGCATCGCGCCGCTTGCGATAATGCGGCGTCGGACCGGGCGAAACCGCTCGGGCAGCTTTGGCCTTCTGACGGCGCTCGCGACGCGCCGCCACGATATCCTCACGCGCGACGCCGCTACGGCTCTGCAGCGAGGCCGCCTCGGAGCGCGACCGCGTGGTTGTGCTCCGACCCTGCGCTAGACCGGCATGCCGGCGTTTCGCAGCGGCCTCCAACTGGCGTTTGCGGAAGCCCAGCACGAGCGGCGCCGAGTAAAAGATCGAATGATAACCGCCCGAGCAGATGCCGACGAGCAACGCGAAGGCGAAGTTCTTGAGGCTCGCTCCGCCCAAGGCCAAGAGCGCGACCAGCGTAATGACCACGGTCGCGAGCGTGTTGAACGAACGCGTCATGGTCTGCTTGATCGACTCGTTGACGATCGTCGCATACGGCGCTCCCGCCATCAACTTGGTGTTCTCACGAATTCGATCGAGAATTACGATCGTATCCATGACCGAGTAGCCGATGACCGTCAGCACCGCGGCCAGAAACGCATCGTCGGCGCGCCGGTCGGCCAGTGCGTAGATTCCGATCATCATCGCCGCGTCGCGTAACAGCGCGATGACCGTCACCAACCCGAAGATGTAGTTCCAACCGAATCGGAACGCGATATACAGAAACTGAATGCTCAGGGCGATGACCAGCGCCCAGATTGCCCTGGTAAGGTACTCGCGCCCCAGCGACGGACCCACGGCCGTGATCTGTGAAGCCGCGCGATCGACGGGGGCGACGGTGTTCAGCGCGTTCCAGACCGGAGCCGAGTCGTTGGCGTACGCGGTCTGCGTTTGAATTACGAAGCCTTTGCCGTCCGTGCCGGCGGTCGTCACCGACTCCTCGGTCATGCCGAGGCCCGCGAGCGCCGCCTTGACTTTATCGGCGGTCGTCGGCTGTGTGAACTGTACCGCGATATCGGTACCGCCGGTAAACGAGAGCCCCAAGCGCAGCATATGCGATGGCTGAAAACCGTTACCGCCCTTGAAACCGTTGTAGATCATCGAACCGAAGCCCAGCGCGATGATGAGATACGAGATCGTCGAAACGATGCGGAACCAGCCGACGATGTTCCAATTCAGACGGCGAAAGAGCACGAGCTACGCTCCAGCCTTCGCGAATATGCCGAGCTCCGCGCGCTTGACCCCGTAGAGCTCGGGCGAGGTCAAGACGTTGTTGTCGACGAGTACGTCGACGAAGAAGCGCGTAACGAAAACGGCCGTCACCAGCGAAACGACGGTGCCCCAGAAGAGCGTGAAGGCAAAGCCTTTGACCGTACCGGTGCCCAGCATGTACAGGACGCCGGCGCCGACGATCGTCGTGAAATGGCTATCGAAGACGGCGGAAAAGGCCCGCTGAAATCCGACGCGGACCGACGCGCGCATCGTCTTACCATTCCAGAGCTCTTCCTTGATACGCTCGAAGATCAGCACGTTGGCATCGACCGCCATGCCGATCGAGAGCACGAAGCCGGCGATGCCTGGAAGCGTCAGCGTCGCGTGCGAAAGCGCCAAGATCGCCATCATTGCCAGCACGTAGATCGCCAGCGCGAGATCGGCCAGAAGACCCGGCAGACGATAGACGCCGATCATGAATATCAACACGAGTCCGAGGCCGAGCGCCGCGGCGCGCATCGATTGAACCAGGTCGAGCTTGCCGAGCGTCGGACCGATCGTCTCTTTCTCGATGATCTTAACGCTGACGGGCAACGCGCCGGCGTTGAGCTCGTTGGCCAGCGTTATCGTCGCTTCTTGAGTGAAGGTACCGGTAATCTGGCCGCTATCGTAGATCGCGCCATTGATGATGGGCGCCGAGAGATAACGATGATCGAGAAAGATGCCCAACGGCTTCTGAATATTTGACGACGTCAGCTTGCCGAATCTAGCGGCGTCTTTGGTTTGAAAGAGGATGTCGGGCCGGCCGCCCTGATCGTAGCCGGCTTGAGCGGCCTTCAGGTCTTTGCCGGAATAGACGACCGGCCCGCTCAGGTCATAGGCCGTTTTTGAAACGTAGAGCTCGGCTGCGGCCTTATCCTTTGGCGAAAGCCCCGGCTGCAACAAGGCGGCATTCGCGGCATCGGCCTTCTGCATCACGTCGAACGGCACGATCTTATATGCGAGGACGGCGACCTGCTTGAGTATTTTTTCAGCCTGATCCGGATCCTTCACGGCCGGAAGCTCGACCAGAATGCGATCGGTGCCGACGTTGCTAATCGACGGCTCGGCGACACCGAGTCCGTTGATGCGGCGGTCGATGACCTCGCGCGTCTGCGCCTGCACCTGCGAGGTAATCTGCGGTACTTCCTCAGTTGGATAGAGCTGAAGCAGAAGCCGCGCTCCGCCCTGCAGGTCGAGGCCCAGACGGATGGTCTTCTGGACCGGGACGACCGCCCAGATCGAGATCGCGCAAACAGCGAGGATGACCAGCGCCTTGAACGGCGCCTTAAAATTTTTCCAGTTCATTGGAGCCGGTGGAGCTTAGCCTTCTAAGGGCGCCGGGCCTGCCATCGGCCGCCAGAGTCGGCGGCCGGTCGCGAGCAAACCGATCACCGCCAACCCGGCGACCAGGCTGCAGAACGCCCCGGCAATCGGCCGCCCATAAATGAACGAGCCGGTGGCAAAGAGAGCGCCATAAACCGAGGCCACTCCGAGCACCCAACCCAGGAGCGCCATCGGCAGCGAATCCGGCGATGGGCCAAGACCACTGCGCCGGCGGATCGCGGCCCAGCCGGGACCGGCCGGCCGCACCTTGGCATAGAACGCCATCAGCGTTTCTTCACCGACCGGCGGCGTCAGATAGGTAACGACGAGCCAGACCGCCGTCGTAATGCCGATCGTGGTCAGGAGCGCGGTCGTCGAAGCGACGGCGTGCCCGGTGCGCGCGGCGACGAAGAACGCGAGCGCGACTCCAAACGATGCGATCATTGCACTCACTTCGCTCCAAGCGTTGATCCGCCACCAAAACCATCGCAGCAAATAGATGAGGCCGGTACCCGCGCCGATCGAGAGCAACAGATTGAACGCGTCCTTCGCGTTATCGAGCGCGAAGGTCAGCGCGACGCCGAGCGCCATCAGAAGCGCCGTCACCAGCCGCCCCGCGAAGACCAGCTCGCGCTGGCTCGAACCCGGCGCAATGAAGCGCTGGTAGAAATCGTGTACGAGATACGACGTGCCCCAATTGAGGTGCGTTTCGATCGTCGAGCGATAGGCCGCGAAGATTCCGGCGACCATGAAGCCGGCAAAGCCGGTCGGCAAGAAGACGAGCATCGCGGGATAGGCGACATCGTTGCCGATGAGGTTGGGTGCGAGCGCCGGGAAGCGCATCTGCACGTCGTGCAGCGTGGGAAAGACGATCGTGGAGGCAAGCGCCACGACGATCCACGGCCACGGGCGCAACGCATAGTGCATCGCTTGGAATACGAACGTGCCGAACAGCGCGTCGGACTCGGTGCGCGCCGCGAGCATTCGCTGCGCGACGTAACTGCCGCCGCCGGGCTCGGCGCCCGGATACCAGACCGACCACCACAGCACCGTCATCGGAATGACGAAGACCGCGAGAGCGGCCTTCCAGTCGCCGAAGTTCGGCAGAATCGAGAGCGCGGCGGTGTGGCCGCTAAAGTGTGCGATCAGCCCGTGCAAGCCGCCGACTCCCGGTGCGTGAATCGCGAAGTAGGCGGCGGCGAATGCCGAGGTCATCGTGATGCAGAACTGAATCATGTCGGTGACCATGACGCCCCAAAGGCCGGCGGTCGCGGCAAAGATAATCGGAACCGCGACGCAAATGGCCAGCGTCTCCGCACGTGGCCAGCCGAAGAGCACGCCGGCGATTTTGACGAGAGCCAAGTTGACCGTTGCGATTATCCAACAGTTGAAGAACAGCCCGAGATAGATCGCGCGAAAGCCGCGCACGAACGAGGCGGCACGCCCAGCGTAGCGCAGCTCGTAAAATTCGAGATCGGTCAGCACGCCGGAACGCCGCCAGAGTCGCGCATAAAAAAAGACCGTCGCCATCCCGGTCAGGAGAAACGACCACCAGACCCAGTTTTCGGAGACGCCGCCGTCGCGCACGAGATTGGTGACGAGGTTGGGCGTGTCGGTGGAAAAGGTGGTCGCGACGAGCGAGATGCCGATCAGCCACCACGGCGCCTGACGTCCTGCCGCGAAGAACTCCGTGATATTCTTTCCGGCCCGCCGCGCGAGCACGATCGCCGGCACGAAGCTTACGCCCAAAGAAAGGACGACGATGATCCAGTCCAGCGCCCTCAGGTGCATTGGGCGAGCGCGTTCGGTTCCTCCTCGGCGATGACCTCGGATGCGACGAGCGCGACCTCGTTGGGCAACTCGCCATAGGCATAGACGCTCACCCGAATCCCGGAGCGCTGCAAGAACTCGGCAAGCACGGGCCGCAGCGCCGAGGTGCAGACGACTGCCGCACGATCGCGGCGCGTCCGTTCCGCATAGCGTTCGATCCAGGCGCGCAACGCAACCGCCGTTGCCGGCTCCAATGCTTCGGTTCCATAACGGCTCCACGCCGCAACGAGTCTCCGTTCGAACTCCGGATCGAAGATCGCCGGTTCGAGCTGCACGACGCCTTTACGGCGCAGCAGATCTGGTACGATGGCGCGCCGCGCGGCTTCGGCGAGCTCGCGCGGATCGCGAGTGCCGGCTTCGAGCATCGCTTCGAGCACCGCGATCGGATCGCGCGGCCACGCGCCTTCGCGAAGCAGTAATGCAATCGCGCGATGCAACGCGCCGAAGGGCAGCGCCTCGCCGCCCACCTCCTTGACTAAGGCCGGCACGGTGGATCGCATGTGCTCGAGCAGGGTGTGAAGCTCTTGACGTCCGACGAGCTCGGTCGCGTGGGTCCGCGCGATCTCGGCCAAGTGGGAACCGAGCACGGAAATCGGATCGAAGACCAGCGCGCCGGCGTTCGTCGCGCTCTCGCGCACGTCGGGCAGGATCCAGGCCGAGGGCAACTGATAAACCGGCTCGCGTTCGATCTGCACGGAGAAACGCGCGAGAACTGCTTCGTCGGCGACGGCGAGGAGCCGATCGAGATCGAGACGACCGAACCCGGCTAAACGATCGCGTACGCGTATGCCGTACGAGCGTGGGTCGCGCGAAAGATCGTCGCGCAGACGCACTCCCGGAAGGACGACGCCGATATCTGCGGCCATTGCCCTGCGCACTTCTCCAATGCGGTCGAGCAAGGCGTCGGCGAGCGGCGGCGCCAGGAGTTGCGCGAGGTCCGCGCCGATTTCGATTGCCACCGCATCGACGCCCACGAGGCCGAGTGCCAATTCGGGGCGCCGCATGGCATTGCGCTTTATCCGCTCTCGCGCGTCGGTCGCTTCGGCTTCGGCGCGCCGGCGATTTCGCTGCGCCAGTGCGGCCATGCCGAACGCGCTCGTACCTAAGAGAAAAAAGAGCGGCCGGGGCAGCCCGGGTACCAGTGCGAGCGCCAGCAGTAACCCACCCGCGCTGCGCAAGACGTCCGGCCGCGCAAAGAGCTGAGTCGCGAGGTCCGCACCCAGCGCGCCGTCGGATGCAACCCTCGTCACCATCATACCCATCGCCGTCGATATCAGGAAAGCCGGCAGCGTGGTGACGAGCGCATTGCCGATCGACAGCAAGGCGAAGGTCTGCACCGCGTCGAGCGGTGCGAGTCCGTGATAGGCAACGCCCACGAGAACTCCACCGGCGAGATTGAGCGCCACAATCAGCAGCGAAGCGATCGCATCGCCTTTCACGAACTTTCCGGCGCCGTCCATCGCTCCGTAAAAATCCGCCTCTCGCTGGACGGCTTCGCGCTTGCAGCGCGCGCCGTCGGCGTCCAAAGCGCCGGCGTGCACGTCGGCGTCGATCGCCATCTGCTTTCCCGGCATCGCGTCCAGGGTAAAGCGGGCCGCCACTTCGGCAACGCGCTGCGAACCGCTGGCGACTACGACGAACTGAATGGTCACCAAGATCGCGAAGACGATGAGACCGACGACCAGGTTTCCGCCAACGACGAACGCTCCGAACGCTGGGATGATCGCGCCGACGGCACCGGGCGTCGCTCCGGAGGTAAGGATGAGCCGCGTCGCAGAGACGTCGAGGGAGAGTCGAAAGAGCGTCGCGATCAGGAGCGCCGGCGCAAAGGCGGAGAACTCGAGCGGATCGTCAACCGTAACGGAAAGTAAGAGCACGAGCGCCGATCCAAAGATGTTGATGCCGAGCAAGAGATCCAGCAGCCACGGCGGCAACGGAACGATCAAGACCGCGACGATGGTCAACAGCAGCGCCGCAAAAACATACACCGCCCGTTTATGCGAGCTCATTGGGGGATCTCGTCGGCACGCGTCAATGCAACGACCACCTCCGCCACCGCAACGTAATGCGCTTGCGGGATCGGCTCGCCAGGCCGTCCGTCGCGATAGAGTGCGCGCGCGAGCGCAACGTTCTCCACGATCGGGATTCCGTAGATCGCGGCAAGCTCCCGAGCGCGCGCGGCGGCCTCGTCTCGCACGCGCACGAGGACTTCGGGAACGGGTACGCGTGGCGGGCGATACGCTAAAGCCACCGCCAAGCGCGTTGGATTTACGACGACAAATGACGCCGCTTTAATTCGAGTCAGGCCGCCACGAAGCAAGGCGCGGTGCAACGATCGGCGGCGTCCTCTCGCCAACGCGTCACCCTCTTCTTCCTTCACCTCCCGCTTGCGCTCTTCAAAACTCATGCGCAACTTTCGCAGCCACGACGAACGGGCCGCGCCAAACTCCGCAACCGAAAAGAGCAGCCCAACCGCACCGGCCGCAAAGGCCACGTGTTGCGCCGCAGACCACACCTCGTCAACCGTCTGCGAGAGGTCGGGCGAGCGGATCATCGCCGCGGCGCCGGCCGTTAGCGCCGGACTCATCGCAAGCGTCGCACAGAGGAACGCGAGCGCCGCGCGCAGTGAGTGACTCAGCGTTTCGCGCGAAACGATACGTCGCATGCCCTCGATGGGATTGAGCCGCTCGATCTTTGCCGTCACCGGCATAAGGGCAAGCCCGCCGCTCTGCGCAACGCTTGCAATCGCCCCTGCCACTGAGGCAGCGGCGATCGGAATGAGCGCAACGGCCGCCACGAGCATGCTCGACGGAGCAGGCGCGAACGATTGCGCACGAACGAGCTCGTTTGCAGCGACCGAGCCGAACAGTGGCGCAACGGAGAGAATCGCCAAGCATGCCGCGGCAAACGATACGTTTGCCGCCAGCTCGCTCGACCGCGCAACGTTGCCGTCGCGCTTCGCCTTTGCAATCCGGCGCGGGGTCGGTTCGAAGGCCTTCTCCGCAACGTCGCTCACTTCACGACTCCCGGGATGCCGAGCATCGGCGGCGGCGCGTGGCCGGCGGCGAGCGGTACGACGATCGCGGTTGCAATCAAAGCCGCAGCGAAAGCCAGCGGAAAGGCGAGCGTAAAAGTACCGAAGCGCGGAATGACTCGGGAAAGCGCGCCAAGCGCAATTTGAACGACGAACGCCAATCCGAGAGCCGGCGCGGCGACTTGCAGCGCTACCGCGAGAAAGTTGGCGGCAAAGACGGCCGCGAACGACGCCCAAGCGCCCGCGTGCAACGGCGATTGGAGGGGTATGCGCACGAAGCTCTGCGCGAAGCCGAGCAACGTCAAGCGATACGCCCCGGTAAGGAAGAAGGCGCCGGTAAACGCCAGCGACCACACCCGCCCGAATCCGCTCGGCGCAACCAGCACTACACTTGGCGCGATGGCTTTGACGCCGACATAATCGTCGACGATCCGCCCGCCCGCGTAGGCGGCGTCGTAGACCAGCGACGCGGCCATTCCAAACGCGCTCCCGAGCAAGAACTCGACGAGCAGCGCGGCGACGAAGACGCCGCCATCGAGGCGAAGGTGCGCGCCGGAAAGGCTTGGCGAAATAAGTATCGCTAAGATGAGCGCAAATCCGCCGCGAAGCGGCGTGGGAACGCTGGGATGTGAAAAACCGGGAGCCCGAAAGACGAAACCGGCGCAGCGCGCCAGAACGAGCAAACCGACTACCATCCCGCGCGCAGAGCCGGAATGGCGGCCAGCGCTCGATCGAAGAGCGTCGCCAGCAATTGCATTGCGGCACCCCCGAAGACGGCCACGGTCAGACCGACCGCTAGGATCTTCGGCAATAGCGTCAAGGTTTGTTCCTGCACTTGCGTCGCGGCTTGCACGACCGCAACGGCGGTCCCGACGAACGCCGCGACGCCCAACATGGGCAACGCGATTATTGCAGTCGTAAGTAGTGCATCGTGCAACAATCCGTCGAGGGCCTCCATCCGCTTACGCTACTTGGCGGCCGTTACGGTCGTTTTACGGCGTTGTTATGCTCCTCGGATCGTGCAGAGCGGGCCGCCACGCACTCGCCGCGAGCAGCGACGAGACGATGGCGCGCGTTGCGGGCGAGCGGTTGAGGGTGTAGAAATGAAGCCCCGGCACGCCGCCCTGTAACAATTCGAGCGCCTGCATCGACGCGTAGGCGACTCCCAAGTCTTCGACCGCCTTTACGTCTCCTTTGCGCGCGTTCATCTCGACGCGCAGCTTCGGCGGAATGCTGGCTCCACAGAGAGCTACGAAGCGCTCGATTTGGCTGAAGTTCGTGATCGGCATCAATCCCGGAAGCATCGGCAGGGTGATGCCGGCGCTACGGACTCGGCGCTCGAAACCAAAAAACTGCGCATTGTCAAAGAAGAGTTGCGACACCAAGAAATCGGCGCCCGCTTCCGCCTTTGTCTTGAGCGCCGACAGATCCGCTTCGGGCGTCGTCGCCTCCGGATGTTTCTCCGGGTAGCACGCCGCGCCGATGCAAAAATCGTAGTTCCGCCGTAACATGGCGATGAGCTCGCTGGCGTGTTCGAAGCCTCCGGCAGCTGGGACGAACTGCGAGCCCGTTGGCGGATCGCCGCGCAATGCCAACACGTTCTCGATGCCGGCTCGCGCCAGCTCGTCGAGCAGCGCCCGCAGCTCGGCGCGGCTGGCGCCGATGCAGGTCACATGCGCGACCACCGTCAGTCCGATCTCCTGTTGAATTTCCTTTGCAAGCGCTACCGTCCTCGCTCGCGTCGAGCCGCCCGCGCCGTAGGTGATCGATACGAAAGCCGGCCGCAACGGCGCAAGCGCCTCGATCGCCGCCATCAGTTGTCGCGAACCGGCATCGTCTCTCGGCGGAAAGAATTCGAACGAGAAAAAGGGGCGCTGACTCGCGAGCGCGTCACTGATGCGCATGTGGGCACTTGCTTATCGAAAGCTGCCCGCGACGCCTCCGCAAAGCAGCGCCCACCCATCGACCATAACAAAGAGCAGCAGCTTGACGGGTAGCGATACGACGGGCGGGCTGAGCATCATCATTCCCAAACCCATCAACATCGCCGCCACCGCCAAATCGATTGCGACGAAGGGAAGGTAGAGCGCAAAACCGATTGCAAACGCGCTGCGAAGCTCGCCGACGACAAACGCCGGAACGAGCACCGTCATCGGTGCCTGCCTTTCGGGCTCGAGCCCGCGGTGGGCGACGCGGTCAAAGAGCGCAACGTCCGCGGCCCGCGTCTGTCGTAACATGAACGAGCGCAGGGGGCCCATCGCGCGCGTCACCGCTTGTGATGGCGACAGCCTTCCATGGGAATACGGATCGAGGGCGTCGCGGCCGATTTGCTGCGCTGTGGGCGCCATGACGACCAATGTGAGGACGAGTGCCAATCCGGTGAGAACTGCATTGGGCGGCAGCGCCGAGGCGCCGATCGCCGAGCGCACGAGCGATAGAACCACGACGATGCGAATGAAGGACGTGCAGGTGACCAGCGCAAGCGGAACCAGGGAAAGCATCGTCAGGCTGACGAGCAAATCCAGCGGCTGCGTGCCGTGCCGGCTCGCGGAGCCCAAGAGCGCCTCAAGGCTCACGGCGCAAATGTAAAGAGCTCGGTTATCCGCAAACCAAAGCTCTCGTCGACGGCGACGATCTCGCCGCGCGCGATCGGCCTGTTATTGACGAGCAACTCGACGGGAGCGTTCGCGGCCCTGTCCAGTTCGACGATCGAACCGGTCCCAAGTTTAAGGATTTCGGCCACCGACATTTCGCAACTGCCAAGTTCGACCGTCAAGTGCAACGGCACGTGCATCAATAAACCAAGATTTTCCGCTTCGGCCGTTTTTCCCGGATCCGTCGAGATCGGGTTCACGTTGTCGCACCGACGGCTTCGACGTGCAATGCGTAGTGGCCGTTTCTCACGCCACATGTTCCGCGCGCCACGCTACGGCCGTGTGCGTGCAGCGAACACCGCTGCAAGTCGTAGGGGCGAAGCGTCAGAATCGAACCGGGGCGCAGCTCGGCTACCGCGCCGCTTGGGATCCGCCCGAGATCGAGCGTCACGCGAGCAGCGATCGGAACCGCCGCCAGATGGCCGATCTCGATGCATCCCCGCGGCTCGGGCGACGGGTCGCGAGAAAGAGCGATCCCGATCCGGGCCCCCACGGGCTCCTCTACCAAGAGCTCGAAATAGGTTGAGTAACCTTCGATCGTGCCGATGCGCTCGACGCAACGGCTCTCTCGGGTTCCACAAACCGAAACGAGGTGCGCGGCAATTGCGTTGACGGTGCGATCTAAAACGTCACCTTCGATCGGGGAGAGCTCGCGTTCACGATGGACGAATCCCTCGCCGAAGAGCGCCGCAACCAGCGAGAGCGCGTCGGCCGACCGGAGAACGATCGCTGCGTCGGCGATGCTTCCGCGCACTCGGTAAAGAACCGCATCCTTCACGATCGCGGGCCAAGCGGGCGGTGCCGGAATGGACGGTTCGAAAACCCGCATCTCAACTGGCGAGCTGAAGATTGACGTTAGCGTCTCGCGAACGCCGTTGGCCACCACGCACGCGGCGCTCGGCGGCAGCGCCGACCGCGGGCGGAACACCGGCTTGCGGATGCGCTTGCTCATTTCACGAGATCCATCGCAGCTTTACCGAGATTTGCCTTGGCCTGCTCGGCCGCTCGAAGCGCATCGAATGCAATATAGGCATCGTTGAGCTTGACGAGACTTTCGTCGAGGTTAATGCGGCTTCGCTCGCGATGCATCGGCCGCAGCGCCGGAAAGTTTGCGTCTCCGGCGAGGGCCAGTTTAGGCTGCACACCGGGGGGAGGGATGCAACGACTACCGTCCGTCGTCGCGAGACGGGTGCCGGCCGGAAAACGCGCCAGTGCGACGCGTCCGGCGACGACGCGCTGCGTTTTGCGCAAGCCGCTGCGTGGGTCGATGGTGACGCGCGCATAGACGAAGCTTCCGTCGCGCTCGATTTTCGGATCGCTCGCTCGCCCGAGAGCCTCGTCGACCGCATCGATTTTCAAATCTGAAAGTTCGTTACCGGAGGCGGCGAAGCCGCGAATCGGTTCGCCCTCGCCGTTGACGAGGCGGCCATTGCGAAGCGCAAACGATCCGTTACGCGTGTACGACACTTCTCCGCGTTCGTTACGCGTGACGAAATAGAGGCCATCGGCCGCACTGACCGCGAGCGGGTCGAGTGTGAACTCCGAGGAGGGTCGCGCGGTGGCGACGTCGTCGTACCGCGCGACCGTGCCCGGCGTAAAGGCGCGGCGGACATCCTCAGCGCGCTCGCTAATGCGATCGAGCGCCGCGCTGAGGGCTGGATTCAAGAACATCGCTTTCCTCGCGTTTCGTAATCGAGGAGAACCCCGCGCGCCGCCAGCGCAAAGCGGGCCTGAGCTAAGGCCCGCGCGACGACGCCACGCATTTGCGGCCTGCAGAGCGCGACCAGCGTGGCGACGTTTCCATTGGTTTGGAGGATCACATGGACTCGGGCCGCGCCGCGGCCCATCGAAAACGTGGCACGCTTGACGTGCGACGTCGAATGTGCGAATCGGCGTTCGATCCGTTGGCTCAGCGGCAGGCTGCCGCGATTTGCGGAAATTCGACCCGCGCCGGACTGCATCGTTACTTGCAACGGCTTCGTTTGCACGAAGTGCTGCACACACGGCTCGGCGACCCGTGGCCTGCGGAGATCCGTCTCGTCTTGCGGCTCCGGCTCGTTCGGTGTCGCGACGATGCGGGGGCCGCACTCTCGTGCCGGAACGAGGCGTTGGTCTTGACGAGCCAGATGAAGTGCCGAATACCATGCCTGCGAGAGCGCGCGACGGTCGATTGCCGCCAACGGCGCTGCGAGAATGCTCACCTCGAGCTGCTGCGTCATCATGGCACGATGATGCCACCGCGCTGTGATCCTGCATTGGTCGCAAGGTTGCCGACTTGAGAACGCCGCGCATAGCTCGCCAAAACGTTTCGTACGTAGCGTCTGGTCTGTTCGTACGGCGGAACGCCTCCGTACTTCTGCACTGCGTCGGGCCCGGCATTATATGCGGCGACCGCCAGCTCGACTTTGCCGAAACGGTCCAGCAAGCTCCGCAAATAACGCGTCCCACCGCAAACGTTCTGCGCTGCATCGTATGAATCCGTAACACCGAGAGCGTCGGCCGTCTGGGGCATCAGCTGCATGAGTCCGCGAGCGCCGGCGCTGGAGGTCGCATTTGCATCGAAGCCGGATTCGTTTTCGATAATCGCTTCGATCAACGCAGGGTCGACGTCGTAATCGGCGGCGCTGGCCTCGATGACGCGCTCGATCTCCGCGCGCGGCGTTCGTGCCGCCACCGCCGAACCTGCGTCGGTCGATCGTGCACAGGCTGGGGCGATCAGCCGATTGAACGCCGCGGCGTTCAATGCCGGCCCCGATGAAATCTCGACCATCCGGCGCGCGATCGCCGCTAACTCGTTAGCGATCTCCATTCTCGTACTCCGTGAGTTCGGCAAGCCGCGCGAGCTGCGACAACGTCGCAACGCGATCGCATCGAAGCCGGCCCTGCCGCAGAAAATTCCCGATCTGATTTTCGATTGCAATCGCCGCTCGCGCCTCGTTGTCCACGGACTCGATACCCAAGCTGCGCGCGTCTTTGATCCGATCGAGTAGCGAGAGTGTGTGCCGCAGCGCGCGGGCGTCGCGAAGGTGCGGTTCGCTCGCGACCATGTCCATGGTGCGACTGGTGCTGCCTAACGCGTCGACGGCCGGAAACCATCCGGCTTGCGCGAGCGCGACCGAAAGCGCGATGTGTCCATCCAGGACCGACCGCGCCGCTTCGCTGACCGGATCGCGATCGTCGCCGTCGTTGAGCACCGTGGCGATCAACGTGATCGACCCGCCGCGAACCGCTCCGGCGACCTCCACGAGTCGCGCCAGGTCGGCAAAAACGCTGGGCGGAAAGCCTCCACGGCCGGCACTCTCGCCGGACGCGACGGCGATCTCGCGCGATGCCGCGGCAAAGCGAGCCAGACTGTCGAGCACGAGCAGCACGTCGAGACCGCGTTCACGAAGCGCCTGGGCGTGCGCAACCGCCGCCTGCGCAGCCAGGACCCGCTCGGACGCGGGGCGATCGCTGGTCGCGCAAACGACGGTCGCACGCTCGTTGCGCTTCGCGATCCAATGCTGCGCCTCTCGCCCGCGCTCTCCAGTCAGTGCCACGACGACCGCGTCTGCCGCGCAGCCGTCAACGAGCGACTCCAAAAGCGTCGTCTTTCCGGCGCCTGGTGCGCCGAAAATTCCCACCCTGGCACCGCGGCCAATCGTCAGCAAACCGTCGATCACGCGAATTCCCGTCCATAACGGCTCGCCGATCGCGACGCGTTCGTTGGGCCGCGGCGAACGCAGGTCCAACGACACGCGACGGCCGCGTAGCGGCGGTCCGCCGTCGAGTGGTACTCCTAGCGCGTCGAGCGCACGACCGAACGCGCAGGCCCCGAGGCAAAGGCGCTCCTGCGGCGTCATCGCGCGCATGCGTCCAGCGCGTTCTCAAGCCGCGTGCGCAGGCGCAAATCGATCGTGCCGCTGCGCAACTCGGCCATGACATCGCCAGGCGCAAGGCTCTCGTCGAGAACCACGTCGATCTCGAGGCCGCACAGCGCGTCACGATCTCGCGGATGAACGCGCACCGTCAGAACTCTTTCGTTTGCAAACCGCTCGCGGGTTTTGGCAACGACGGCGGCGACGTCGGCGCCGGCGAGTGTCAGCTCGCGTGCCAGCACGTTCTCGGCAATCTCTGCAAGAAGCTGCTGCACGGCGACGTCCAACGCGTCCGCGAGGGCGGCGCGAAAACGGCGCACCGCGCCGAACGTGGCGGCATACTCGGTAAAGCTCTCCGCCGGCTGCGAGGACGGCGCCAGCGGCTCGCCGGCTGCCGGAGGTGCAGGAAGAGGGAGCGCAACGGGCTCCGGGGGCGGTGGACTCAAGAACCGCGCGAGCGGAATAAATCCTTCAGACATGACGGCGCAGCAGCTCTTGAGCGTCATCGAGAAGCGGCGAGTGGCGGCGCTGCATGCGACGCACGATTGCCTCTCGTTCGTGCGGCGGATAGAGTTCGAGCACGGCGGTAGCGGTTGCCGCGGGAAGGGCGCTGATGATTGCCGCCGCGGCATGCGGCGGTTCTTGCTCCAGCATGCTACGCACGCGCGCTGGGGCGAAGCCGGCCGCGGCCTTGGAGGCGCGTTCGACAGCAGCGTGCTCGATCAAGGACTGCAAGAACGAGCCAAACGGCGGCATTGCGAGACGCACGCAGAGCACGAGAGCCAGTGAGACGATCAATGCGGGCGCCAGCGGGACGATCGCACCGTAGAGCAGCCACCATGCGTCCCGACGCAGAGTCGGAGCACGGCGAAAATCCACCGCGTCGACGGCGAGTAGATCTCCGCGGCGCGCGTCGTAACCGACGGTGGCGGCGGCAAGCTCGCGAACCTTCGCCAAATCGAGGCCGCGGTTCTGATCCACGAAGACCGCGGTCGAAAGGCGCTTCAGGCCTCCGGCGCGCCCTTCCGAGACGAGCTCGTGCGTTTCACTTCCTCGGTCTTCGCCCTCTTCGAGCCGGCGATATCGCTTGCCGCCGCCGTCGTAACTCTCGCTGCGTCTTGCTCCCGCAATTTCCTGTGCGCCGGCCGGCGTTCGGCGCACGTCCCGCTCCGAGGTGCGGTCGCCGGCGTATTCGGCCCGCACTCGAACGATCGTCGCACCGTCGCCCAGAGCGGCATCGAGCGCCGACTGTAGCGCAACTTGGAGCTCCTGCGCATCGTCGCCGGGCGGGCCGGCGTCGCCAAGGGCGACTCCGCGATCGTCCAAGATCGTGACGTGCGCCGGTTGCAGCTCCGGAACGCTCGCCGCTACAAATGCGCGAATGCCGTCGATCGCTTCTCGCGAAAGACGTTCACCGGCGCGCAGACGAAGGCGAACGCTGGCGCTGGCGTCGCGTGCGGACTCGTCTGCAAACTCCGGCGCTTTGGCCGGTGCAACGATGACGCGCGCGTCGTCGATGCCGTCGATTCCACGCAGCCCGGCTTCGATGTCACCGGCCAGGCCGGCCCTCGTTTGGGCTTCGACTACCGCTTGCGGGGTCAACACGCCGATCGTGGCCAACGCTTCACCGGTGCTCGAGAGGTGAGGATGCGGAACGCCGGCGAGCGAGAGACGCAACAGCAAGTCGTTCCGTCGCACTGCATCGACGACGACGTTATCGGCGGTGGGGGTGAACGTAACGTTCCAGCTCGCCAGCCGTTCCTCGACCTCGCTCAACTGCTCAGGATGCAGCGGCGCGGCAAAAAGCGCGACGCGAGGCGGGTGGGCGAGAATCGCCGCCGCGATCGACAGGACCATGGCGACGGCTGCGGCGGCACCTGCAACGACGCGCACCGCTCGGGGCAACGAGTTCCACCGAGTCAGGAGGAGCGCCAGCGCAGGCATCGCGGCTCCTTACACTTGCATGTTGAGGACGGATTGCACGGATTGTGTGATGCGTTGCGCGGTGGCCGTCGCGACGGAGAGCGCGACGTCGGCGCGAGCACGTTCGTACACGGCCTCTTGTAGCGTTCCGCCGCCATAGGCAAAGGAGTCTTCCGCGCCCTCCGCGCTGCCTAGCATCTCACCGAGCGCATCGAGCGCTTTCGCGAAGCCGGCAGCGTCGCCGCGGCCGGGGGCCCCCAACGGCGGCGCATCGGGAAGTAACGGCTCGACTCTCACAACCGCTCCAGTTCGATGGTCTTTTCGGCCAGCGTTTTGCCTACGTCGAACATCGAAGCGTCCGATTCGTAGGCGCGCGAAGCGTTCATCACTGCAATCATTTCGGTCAAAATATCGACGTTCGTGCCGACCTGCGTGCTGGTTCCGGCGAACTCTACCCGCGCGTCGCCATCGTCGGACTCCAGGAGACGAAACTGCGGAATCATTCTTGGATACGCACCGTTTGGACCGGCCGCTTCCGCGGCGGCAACGTTGCGAGCCGCGACGTCAAGCGCCGCACGCTGCGCATCCATGCCGCTGGCCGCCGCGTCGAGCAGATCGATGCTCATTTCGTCACCGCCTTGATTTCCTCGAGGCGCGCGTGTTCGGTACTCAACAGTGCTTCGGAGAAGATCGCCGCGGCAGCGGTCTGCGCCATTGCGGCGTCGGCGCTGCGCCCTGCCGCTTTGCCGGAGTTGGCGCGTGCGATTGCGGCCTGCGCCTCGCCGAGCCGAGTGCGAGCGCCGGCGAGCGCATCTCTTAAGGAATCTCCCACGTCGAACATGCGCACGATCCTAACAGCGCGCAGTGACCACGGCGATTACATCAGATTGATGAAATATGACGAGACACTAGATGATGACTTTAGTTTTTTTCTCTGCGCCGCTCCCTCTTAAAAGGCGGACAGCGGTCGCTCGCTCTTGCAGGCGACGAAAGAGCTACTTCGAAGGGCGTTTCGTTACCACTGCGTTATGAGCGAGGTTTAGGATGCCAACTTTAAACAATCGCGTGCTTATGCTGACCGCGGGAGCACTTCTTGCAACTTCGGGGTGTGGAGGGGACGCCACAGTTCCATCGGGAGCAGCGGGGAGTAACTCCGGATCGCAACTCTCCTTCACGTCGCAAGCCTCCGCGCCAGGCGCGAGCGTTGTTCCAAACGACACGACCTCGATTCTGAAAAAACTTACTAAGGATGTTGAAATCGGCTCGACAATCGATCCGAAAAATGGC
>Ga0182018_10002072_pt1 | contig 21020 bp, 17 predicted proteins | sample 812P2MmetaG_FD_120490 | JGI IMG/M metagenome (GOLD analysis project Ga0182018, IMG submission 120490) | Permafrost microbial communities from Stordalen Mire, Sweden - 812P2M metaG | ecosystem: Environmental > Terrestrial > Soil > Wetlands > Permafrost | place: Sweden: Stordalen | collected...
CGGCCATGACGAGTCGCGATCACCCGCACAGTTGGTCCAAATATTCCGGCCGACGGAAACCGGACAGCCGTGGCCATGTGCCGGCCGTGACGCGTCTGATGGGTCTGGCACCCGTCTTGCTTCCACTCACCCTACCCCAGGCATCCAAGGGGTATGACGATGGACCACCTGGGCTTTCCGATCCTACGGTCGCTCTCGCGCCCATTTTCCGCGGAGGCGATATGACCGAAACCAGACCGCGATTGCACTTCGGAGCTTTCCTCTACACACCCGGCACCCACAGCGCGGGCTGGCGGCATCCGGACGCGAACCCTCGCACCGACATGCATTTCCCGCTCTACGTCGAAATGGCCCGCACCGCGGAACGCGGCAAGCTGGACACGATCTTTCTGCAGGACACGGCGGCGATCGGCGGCAGCGGCGGGTTGGATGGCGCCAGCCCATACCGGCCCTCGCAAGGCCGTCAGGTGCATCTGGAGCCGGTCAGCCTGATCGCCGGGCTGGCCGCCGTCACCACTCATATCGGCCTGATCTCGACCTGCACGACCACGTATAACGAGCCGTATAACGTCGCCCGCCGCTTCGCCACGATCGACCACATCAGCGGCGGACGAGCCGGCTGGAATCTCGTCACCTCGCAGGTCGAGGACGAGGCGGGCAATTTCGGCCTCGCCCGCCATGTCGATCATGCGAAACGCTATGATCGCGCCATCGAGTTTTACGACGTCGTCGCCGGGCTATGGGACAGTTGGGAAGCCGACGCATTCCTCCGAGACAAAGCGTCGGGCATTTGGTTCGACTTCGATAAAATGCATTTCCTGCATCATCGCGGCGAGCATTTCTCGGTGCGCGGTCCGCTGAATGTGTCGCGCACGCCGCAGGGACGGCCGGTGGTGGCGCAGGCCGGTTCCTCCGACATCGGACGTGAACTGGCGGCGCGCAGCGCGGACCTTGTGTTCACCGCGCAGGTCACGGTCGAAGAGGGCAGGGCGTTTTGCGACGACCTTCGCAACCGCGCGGAACGTTACGGTCGCGGTCGGAACGATATCAAGATCCTGCCCGGTCTGATGCCGGTCGTTGGCCGCACCGATGAGGAGGCCGAGGAACAGTTTCAGACGCTGCAGAACCTGATCGACGACTCGCTGGCGATGCGGGCGCTGTCGCGGTTGACCGGCGATCTGGATATTTATCAGTTCTCGCCCGATGCGCCGCTGCCGGCGTTGCCGCCCAGTAATGCGGCGAAGGCCCGGCAGCAGTTGATCGTGGATTTGGCGCGGAAGGAGAATCTGACGATCCGCCAGGTCGCGCGTTACCTGGGGACATCGCAGGGCCACCGAGTTCTGCGCGGTTCGGCGAAGACCATCGCGGATTCGATGGAGGAATGGCTGCTGGCTGGCGCCTGTGACGGGTTCAATTTGCTGTTCCCGTATTTCCCAGGCCCGCTCAACGCTTTCGTCGATCTGGTGGTGCCGGAGTTACAGCGCCGCGGCATTTTCCGCACGGAATACGAAGGACGCACGCTGCGGGAAAACCTCGGCGTGCCGGTGCCGAAAAATCGCTACGCACAGTGAGGGTGACAGCATGAGCGAAGACATCAAAAACCCAACACGGCGAGACGTTCTGGCGGGCGCCTCGGCGCTGGCGATCGTGGCGCCGTCTGCGTTCGCGGACACGCCGGGCGACAAAATCCGTCCGCTGATGTTGATCGCGAGGCCGCAGGCGGTCGATCCGGCGCAGTTCCAGGCGGCGCAGCTCGTGGCTCAGGAGTGGCGCAAGCTCGGCCTGAAGATCACCGTCCAGATCATGCCGCCGACGCAACAAAGCACCGCGGTGTGGATGAACCGCACCAAATGGGACATGACGACCTGGGAAATGGTTGGCCGCCCCGAACGCAGCGATCCCGACGAGCTGACCTACAGCCTGTTTCATTCCGACCTCGCGCCGAGCGGTTACGACTTCGTCGGCTACATCAATCCCGAATACGATCACCTGGCGGAGGCGCAGCGTGCGGAACTGGACCCGGACAAGCGGGCGGTGCTGGTGAAACAGGCGCAAATGGTGATCAAGCGCGACCAGCCTTACGTCTATCTGGTGTATCCGCGCCGCTCGATGGCATTCAATTCCGATGTCTGGGACCCGGCGAGCATTGTCGAGGAAGCCGGCATCGGCATTCGCAACTTCTGGACGTTTCTGGGCGCCAAACCGCTTACAGCGCAAAAGGACATGATCCTGAACGCACCGCAGGGGACGCAGAACCTCAATCCGGTTCGCATGGACCCGATCGGAAGTTGGGTCACCGACATGATCTGGGACCACCTCGTCCGCGTCGACATCCACGGCAACCCCATTCCCTGGGCCGCGTCGTCCTTGCGCTGGATCGACCCAACGTCGCTGGAGGTTGTGCTGCGCGACGGAATGAAGTTCCACGACGGCGAACCGGTGACCGCTGATGACGTGCAATATTCGTTCGAAATGCCACAAACGCCCGGCAAGGCGCCGCAGTTCTTCCCCAACGTGGTCAACATCGAGAAAGTGACCATCGTCGATCCGCGCACGCTGCGTTTCACGTTGAAGTCGCCGCAAAGTTCGTTCCTGACCTCGACCCTGTCGAAGATCGCGCTGATCCCGAAACACGTCTGGAAGCCGATCATGGACAGCATCGACGGCACGACCCAGACCGTCGAGGACTACAAAGAACTGAAACACGTCGGCTCCGGCCCGTTCCGCTTCGCGCACTGGCGCGATCCGGAGGAAATCATGCTGGAGCGCAATCCCGATCACTGGTCGCCGCCGAACCTGGAACGGTGGATCCTGCGCACCGTGTCGAACCAGGAAGCCACGCTCGGCATGCTGCGCAACGGCGAGATCAACTTCCTGGCGATCTTCACCGGCGATCCGACGAACGTCGCCGAACTGGCGAAGCAACTGCCGAACATCAAGGTGGTGACAACAACCGACCTCGGTTTCCAGTACATCGCCTGGAACCTGCGCCGGCCACCATTCGACGACGCCGGGTTCCGCCGCGGTCTGTCCATGGCGATCAGCCGCAAGCTGATGGCCGCCGCTGCCTGGAACGGTTTCGCCGAGCCCGCCGGATCTTGCGTGTCCACCGCGTTGCCGTTCTGGCACGCCAACGATAGTCTTCTTGAAGGCGGCGACCTGGCCAAAGCGAAGCAGATGCTGACCGAGGCGGGCTACGCCAACGTGAGCGGCGAGTTGCACTATCCGTCTGGCAAACGTGAAGAGATCACAAGCGGATGACGGGCCGCGCGCTGCTGCTCCGGCTGGGTCAGATGGTATTTGTGCTGTGGGTCGTGACGACCCTGTTGTTCTTTCTGTTCCGCATGATGCCGGGCTCGCCGCTCGCCGCTTATATCGATACGTCGATGACGCCGGAGCAGCAGACGATCCTGTTGCATCAGTTCGGGCTCGACCGGCCGTTGTACCAGCAATATGGGTTGTATCTGTTCAACCTGGCCCAGGGCAGTCTGGGTTTTTCGTTTATCTACAAGACGCCGGTGGGCAGCGTGTTGCTGACAGCGCTACCAAATACGCTGTTGCTGACACTAAGTTCTTTGCTGGTCGCTTATGCGTTCGGCATCCTCGCCGGTGCGTTCCTGGCGGCGCGCCGCGGTACCTGGATCGAGGCGGTGTCGCTCCCCTTCGTCCTCGCCTCCCGCGCCTTACCCGAATTCTGGTTGGGCATGGTGCTGCTTGCGATCCTGAGCTTCTCGTTCGGTTGGTTCCCGGCGGGCGGCGCGACAAGCCCGGGAGCAAGCTTCCCGAACGAGTGGGCCAGGTTCACGTCGCTGGATTATTTGCATCATCTGGTGTTGCCCGCGCTGACATTGGCGATCTTTCTGCAAGGCCTGCCTCTGTTGTTGATGCGCTCGAACATGCTGGAGGTGATGCAGGAAGAATTCGTCGTGATGTCGCGGATGAAAGGCCTGTCGGAGTGGTCGATCATCATTCGCCACGCCGCCCGCAACGCTTTGCTTCCGGTGGCCACCGCTCTGGCACTGGGGATCGGATCGTCGATTGGCGGCAACGTCGTCGTCGAAAGCGTGTTCAGTTGGCCCGGACTGGGACGCCGGCTGGTGGAGGCGGTGTCGGCCAGCGATTACCCTCTGGCGCAAGGCGCGTTCCTGATGATCGCGACGGCGCAGGTGGTGATGAATTGCGTCGCCGATCTGGTTTACGCGACGCTCGATCCTCGGGTGGGACGGCGCTGATGTCGGGCGCGGTCGTTCTCGCCACGCCGATCGGTGGCACCAGAAGCCTGCTCGCCCGTCAGGTGCGCGATCCCTGGTTCATCACCGGCGCGTCGATTTATCTGGCGTTCCTGTTGATCGCGTTGTTCGCCGACGTGATCGCACCCAATCCTCCGAAGGATATTTTGTTCCTGGCCGATGGACGGCTGGCGGCGGCGTTGCATCCCAGCGCGGAATTCCCGCTCGGCACCACGACGTCGGGCGGCGATATTTTTTCACAATTGATCCATGGCGCGCGCAGTGCCTTGCTGGTCGGCACCAGTGCCGCCGTGGTCGTGGTCAGTGTCGGGACGTTGATGGGCTTGTTCGCCGGGTATTTCGGTGGCTGGATCGACGCGGTGCTGATGCGCGTCGCCGACATCGCGCTTGGCCTGCCGCTGTTGCCGTCGGTGATCGTGCTGGCCGCGTTTCTTGGGCCGAATACCTGGAATGTGGTGCTGGCGATCTCGGCGCTGCTGTGGCCTAATTCGGCACGCATCATTCGTTCACAGGTCATGAGTTTGCGTGAACGCGCGTATATCGAGGCGGCGCGTGCGGCGGGTTCCAGTCACCTCAGCATTCTGTTCCGCCACATCGCCCCCAACATTCTGCCGCTGGCATTTTTGTTCGGTTCGATCGCCGTCGGATGGGCGATCCTGACCGAGGCCAGTGTCAGTTTCCTCGGCTTCGCGGATCCCGACGCCACGACCTGGGGCTTCATGCTGCAGGACGCGTATGTGTCGCAGGCGTTGTCGCGCGGGTTGTTCAATTGGTTCGTGCCGCCAGGGATTTGCATCATTCTGCTGGTCTCCGCCGGCTTCTTCATCAGCCGCGGTTACGAGCAACTCCTGTTCCCTCGGCTACGGGATTAGCGGAATGGTAACGCCCGCGATCGCGTCCGAGCTTGTGTCCCGACCCGGATACGACGTGCCGATGCTGCTGTCGGTGCGCGATCTTCGCGTGTCCTATCGCACCCCGTCAGGCGAGGTGCACGCGGTGGACGGCGTCAGCTTCGACGTCCGCCAGGCGGAAATGGTCGGGCTGGTGGGTGAATCCGGCTGCGGCAAGACGACGGCGGCGCGAGCCCTGACCGGTGTGATGGCCGGCAACGCGCGGGTCACCGCGGGCAGCATCGCATTCACCGGCCATGACATCCTGAAATACAGCGCCGAAGAAATGCGCGCGTTGCGCTGGCGGGAAATCGCCTTCGTTCCGCAATCGGCGATGAACTCGCTCGACCCCGTGTACCGGGTGGAGCAGCAAATGCGCGAGGTGCTGGCGCGAGGCGGCATCCGCGGCCGTGCCGCCGGCGACCGGATGGCCGAGCTGCTGGACATGGTCGGTCTCGGCACGGATGTGTTGCGTTTGTTTCCGCATCAGCTCAGCGGCGGCATGCGGCAACGCGTGGCGATCGCTTTGGCTCTGGCGCTGGATCCTTTGCTGGTGGTCGCCGATGAGCCGGTCACCGCGCTGGATGTGATCGTGCAGCGTGAAGTGTTGGACACGCTGCGCGATCTGCAAAAGCGGCTGCGGCTGGCGGTGATCATGATCACGCACGACATCAGCGTCGTCGCCTATTGCTGCGACAGCATCGTGGTGATGTACGCGGGTCAGGTCGTGGAGTCCGGACCCAGTGGCGCCGTACTGGGCACCCCGGCGCATCCCTACACGATGGGCTTGTGCAACGCTTTTCCCGATGTCGAGCGAGCGGCCGATTTGCTGGTGCCCATCCAGGGTAGCCCGCCCGACCTCTTGGACATGCCGCCAGGGTGCCGCTTCGCTCCCCGCTGTCCTTTCGCGATCGAACGCTGCTCCATCGACGCGCCGCCGCTGGTGGAAACTTCAGACGGCCACCGGGCCGCCTGCTGGCGCGCTTCCGAAGCATCGACACTGCGGCCTCTGGCGACCGAGGCCGCGACATGGATGCGATGACCGACACCATCCCATTGATCGAGGCGCGCGGCCTGTCGAAGTATTTCGCGTCAACGCGCGCGGTGGACGGGTTGGATTTCCGCCTCGCGCGCAATGAAACCGTTGGGCTTCTGGGCGAGTCCGGCAGCGGCAAGACCACCACCGGCCGCTTGCTGCTGCGCCTGACCGAGCCCACCTCCGGGGAAATCCGCTTCGACGGCACGGACATCGCGGCATTGCGCGGCCCCGCGCTGCGATCGTTCCGAGCGCGCGCGCAACTGGTGTTTCAGAATCCGTTCGACGCGTTGAACCCGCGCTTCACCGTGCGTCAGTCGCTGGCCGAACCGCTGCGCAACGCGCGCGTGCCGCGGTCCGAGCGAGAATCGAAGATGCGGGAGTCGCTCGACCGCGTACATCTGCCCGGAACCGCGGCGACATTGGAAAAATACCCGCACCAATTGTCGGGCGGCCAGTTGCAACGTGTCGTGTTGGCGCGCGCGCTGATCCTTGATCCCGACTTCATTGTCGCCGATGAGCCGGTCTCGATGCTGGACGTCAGCGTGCGTGCGGGGATTCTGAATGTGCTGCGCGAGGTGCGCGACGCGCTTGGCCTGACCGCGATTTACATTTCCCACGACGTCGCTCTGGTGCGCTACGTCTGCGCCCGTACGATGGTGATGTATCGCGGCAAGATCGTGGAGGACGGACCGACATCCGATCTGATCCGCTCGCCGCGGCATCCTTATACGGTGGCGCTGATCGGCGCCGTGCCGGTGCCGCGCGTCGAGCAGAACCGCGAGCCGATCCCGCTGCGCCGCGCGACCGGTCCGCGGCCCGATCTGGCGATTGGTTGCCGGTTCCGCGATCGTTGCCTGCACGCCCACGACCGTTGCGTGGTAGAGGAGCCGGCGTTACGCGTTGTCGCCCGCGACCATAGAACCGCCTGTCACCTCGATCTGTAATTGCTGGGATCACTCATGAGCAAAGCACCTCGGCAACTGAAACTCGGCGGATTTTTCAGCACGCCCGGCAATCATCTGGCGGGTTGGAGGCATCCCGACGCGGTGCCCACGATCGACATGGACTTCAAGGAATACGTCAACATCACGCAAATCGCCGAGCGTGCCTGTTTCGACATGATCTTTTTCCAGGACACCGTCGCGGTTGGGGGCAGCCGGGCGATGGCGCGCGGCCGGCGCGATCTGGCCCGCCTCAACCGCATCGTGAAGCTGGAGCCGACCGCGTTGATCACCGCTCTGTCGGCGGTCACCACGCATATCGGCCTCGTCGCCACCGCGACCGCGACGTTCAATGAACCGTACAATATCGCCCGCCGCTTCATGACCATGGATCACATCAGCGGCGGCCGCATCGGCTGGAACCTGGTGACCTCGCAGATCGAGGACGAAGGCGGCAATTTCGGCTTCGACGATCATGTCGATCACGCGCTGCGCTACGAACGGGCGGTGGAATTTTACGATGTCGTCGCCGCGTTATGGGACAGTTGGGAAGACGACGCGTTTCTCCACGACAAGGAGCGCGGCGTTTATTACGATACCAGCAAGCTGCATTTTCAGCATCACAAAGGAAAATTCTTCGACGTGCGCGGACCGTTGAACGTGTCGCGTTCGCCACAGGGCAGACCGGTGGTGGCGCAGGCCGGTTCGTCCGAAACCGGCCGTGAACTGGCGGCGAAGACGGCGGATATCGTGTTCACCGCGCAAACCGAACTCGCCGCCGCGCGCGATTTCTACGCCGATGTCAAAGGCCGCACCGCGCGTTATGGCCGCACGCCGGACGACGTGAAGATCGTGCCGGGCATCACGCCGGTGATCGGCCGGACGCGGGCGGAAGCTCAGGAAAAATATGACTTTCTGCAATCGATGTTGCCGGACGATCTGGCGCTCGAATCGCTGGCGAGGCTCAGCGGCGGGCTCGATTTGCGGCAGTTTCCGTTGGATGGACCGCTGCCGGATCTGCCGCCGACCAACTCGGCCAAGGCGCGGCAGCAACTGATCGTCGACAAGGCGCGGCGGGAAAATCTGACTTTGCGGGAAATCGCGCGGCACGCGTCGTCGGCGAATGGGCATCGGGTGCTGGTTGGCACGCCTGAGTACATCGCCGATGAAATGGCGGAGTGGCTGTTCAAGGACGCGGCCGATGGTTTTAATATCATTTGCAATTACTATCCTGGACCATTCCGCGATTTTTGCGACCTTGTGGTGCCGGAATTGCAGCGCCGCGGCATCTTCCGGACCGAGTACGAGGGAACCACGCTCAGAGACAGCCTCGGCCTTAAGGTACCGCGCAATCGTTACGCGGCCTGAAACCGTGAAGCCCAGAATCCATCTTGCGATCGATATGTCCTGGACACAGGTGGAAACGGCGTGGCGGCAACCCGGGTCGTGGGTTGGCCCGGGATATCCCGATGTCGGGTTGTTCGAGGATGTGGCGCGGATCGCCGAACGTGGCCTGTTCGATCTGATTTTCTTCGGTGACGGCACGGGAATTCCCAACACCTGGGAGGGCGACATCGACGCCGCTGTCCGCCGCGGCGTCGCGTGGCCGCGACTGGACATGAGTCCGTGGATCACCGCGATGTCCCGGGTGACCAGTCATCTGGGTTTCGGCCTGACCTATGCCTCGACCTTCATGCACCCGTTCTATGTCGCGCGGTTGCTGAACTCGCTGGATCACATCACCAACGGGCGCATCGCGTTCAACGTGATCACCTCGCAGCGCCGCGCCGACGCCGAGAATTACGGATTCGACGAACTGATGGAACACGGCGCGCGCTATGACCGCATGGAGGAGTTCATCGACGTCTGCAAAGCGCTATGGGCCAGCGTTGACGCCGATGCCTTCGTCTGGGATCGCGTCAACGGTCTTGTCGCCGATCCGGCCAAGGTGCGCGCGATCAACCATGTTGGGCGGTTCTTCAAAGTCAAAGGCCCGCTGAGCGTCCCGCCATCGCCGCAAGGCCGTCCAGTACTGATCCAGGCCGGCGGCTCGCCGCGTGGCGTTCAGGCTTCGGCACATTTCGCCGATCACGTGTTCGGCGCCAATAAATCCATCGCGTTGATGCGGGAGCAGCGTCAGGAGCTCGATGCCGCGTTGCGTAAAAAGGGCCGCGATCCATCCCAGATCGGCATCATCTGGGCCATCAAGCTGATCGTTGGCGAAACGAAAGCCGAGGCGGAGGCTCTGCGCGAACGTCTGATCGCCAACGTGCCGCCCGAGGCCGTCGGTGTCTGGCTGTCGCACAACACCGGTTTCGACATGTCCACCCTGCCGTCTCGTTTCACATTGGGCGAATTGCAGCAGACCATCGTGGCGGCGCATGGCTCGCCGATCGGCGTGGTTGGATTGTTGTTGCGGGAACACGGGCCATCCGCCGAAATCACCCGCGACGAATTCATGGCACATGGTCTGCGCGCGGCCACCGGCTACAGCGCGACCCATGCCGGCACGGCATCGCAACTCGCCGACATCCTGGAGGAGCGATTTGAGGCGTCAGGCAGCCGAGGTGGCTTCATGATTGGTCATTCCCAGGATTCCAGCCGCGATCTGTTGTTGAATGTGACCCGGCTTTTGGTTCCCGAACTGCAACGGCGGGGACGATTCCGCACACGGTACGAAGGCGCCACGCTGCGGGAGAATCTGGCCGCGTGAGGAAAGCGCCTCACCGGAGTTTAAAGCGGCTTCACTCTGACTGGAAACGGCCTCTGGACCAGCCCCTCGTCATGGCTCTCCCGACCTGATCGGGGGATTCCCCCGGCGACCTCTTGCCGCGCCTGTTGGTTCAGCGCGATAAAACCAGGCGCCCAAACGACTGACCCATCGCGACACGCCTCAACGTCATCCCCCGGTCGAGCCGGGGGATGACGAGGTAGGGCAAGAGTCAGTCGTTTGGGCGCCTGGTATAATGCGTGGGTTTTGATAGACCTCGGCGGTGGGGCGGGTTGGTCGCGCGGGATGCGGGAGATGCCGGCGCGTGATCCCGGCTGAAACAGTGAGGAACCGTAATGACCGCGAGCGGAGCGCTCCATGCGTCAGAAAAGATGCCGCGCGGCGAATACGATCGGCGGAACGATCACCTGGGTTACCGGCGATCTTAACTCCAATGGCTTCAGCATCATACGCACGGCCATATTATATGGGTAGTACTGCTTGCCGACACGCCGGACATGGTCACGAAATTCGTTGTAATCACCGGGCTTGAATTCGCTACCTGGATTACTGGCGAGGTAGACATGCTTGAAGGCGAAGAATGCATCCTCTGAATCGACCTCGGTCATGCGCTGCCAGAGGACGCGCGCGATAGCGAGGCGACCAGTCCGCTCGCACGCATGATAACGCTGGTAGAACCGATAAAAATATTTGTAATGCCGAACCTCGTCAGCGGCGATATTGCTGGCGATCCGTTTCAGCACGGGTTCGGCGGTCATCTCGGCAAGCGCGCGGTAGGCGGTCGCGGTTCCGGTCTCCACGACACAGCGCGCCGCCAGTTCCAGCGTTTGACTCGAGGCGACGGCGCAATAGCTGGAGTATTCCGCCAGGAAACCGCGATAAGCGGCGTTCCAGTCAAACTCCGGCCAGGCGGTTTCCACATAGCGCCTGAGCGTCGCGCCGTGCTGTAGTTCCTCCGGTTCCCACTGTTGTGAAAGCCAACCGGTGACCTCGTCATCGTCCTGAAAGAACGCGATCAGATTGGCGGTATACAGGTCGGATGTGATCTCAACGAAGGATGCGGCGGCCAGACTGTAAAACAGTGGCCTGTCATCGCGAACCGCATCATGATCGAGGTCCTGAAAGGGGATCTCGTCGATCGACCAGGAAGTACTCGGCCGGTGGCCGCCAGATAATTCGTCCATCGTTCTTCCTCGGTGAGGTGGACCCGATCCAGACTGAATTGAGTCTGGGAGCGAACAACCTGATGACACTCTTCGGTCCGGCCAGCGTCGTCACAATCCGGGTCCGATCGCGCCCACGCGTGCCCACCGCGACCATACCGTCTCGGCCCGGGCTTCACGCGGCCTTTTTTTCGACCTGACGTTTTCATATGTGTAAGCTCTTGAATTGGCGTCAAGCCCGCGGCCCGGTTGAGGCTGAAGGCTCCGGCCTCGCCGACCCAATCGGCCTCGCCCGTGTCACGTCCAGCTTGTGATCGATCAGCGGCTGAACCTGTTCCAGGAATCGAACGGTGTGCGGCAGCGTGGCGTGCAGGTCGAACGCAGACTCAGCCACCCAGCGCGAGTGGATGTAAAACAGCCTCGGATCGCGGGTGGAACGGAAGCCGTCGATCGCGAGGCAACCTGGTTCCTCGTGGGACGCGGTGACGGTGGCGTGGATCGCCGAGGCGACGGCGGACTCCTGGCCGTCGACGGCGTGGAAGCGGGCGAAGATGAAGAGGGGTTCGGGGGATGCGGGCATTGCGTGGCTGGCGTGGTGGGAGACTACGTCGTGCGGCGGCGGGTGGCCGGGCCAGGTCCACGGTTGTCCGGTTGAGCACCGGTCGAATACTCAAGGCGATCCTGGCTGATCGTCATGGCCGCCCGTGTGGCGGCTATCCACATCTTGGGCGCTGTCGGTAAAGTCGTGGATGGCCGGGCCGAGCCCGGCCATGACGACTAAATGGAACGACCTCAGGCACCCAATCACACCGTTTGCAGAATCTGTTCCGGCTTCATCCCCGGGGTCAGTTCCCGCCGCCAGTCGGCGTCCCGTGGCAGCACGCCCTCGCCGGCCCGCAGCTGGTAGTAGGTCGTGCCAAGACCATCGGGCGTTCCCCCGGCCTCCACCGCGCGCACCGCGTCACGCAGTTTCTTGCGCAACTGGATGATCGCCTTGTCGGCCGGGCCCAGGTGCTCCCGAGACCGGTCCACCACGCGCCCCATGCTCTCCTGGATCGCCCGGTCCTGGGCGTTGATCCCCTCGATCCCGGTGAAGGTTTCGTTACGTTGCACATCGCGATCCAGCAGGTAGTTATTCGACTTGTTGGCATACGACCGGAACGTTGTCTGATCGACATGTAACGGCCCGTTGCCGAGGGTGCGTTCCAGCCGGTCTTCCTCGGTCAGTTCGCCGTCTTCCTTCATGAAGCTCCAGTTAAACACCATCGTGTTGTGGTCATCCATCGGCACCCAGATATGTCCGGCGTCCAGCGCCAGCCCGGTTTCCGACTTCGAGGGCCGGATCTGATGGAACGGCAGGATGAAGTGGTAAGCGCGGATGTGCATGTCCGACTCGCCCAGGGCGCGGATGCCAGCGTATTGGTAGCCGTAGTCGGTCAGATCGACGACCAGCTTCGGCGCCTTGCCGGCGACGAACGGGTTGGATGGTTTGAACCCGCCCCGTGTCGTGTTTTCCGTAATTGCCCGGTGCATGATCGGCGCGTGCGAGGTGTCCAGCCCGCCTTCCAGCCCCTGCAGCCAGTTGTTCTCCTGGATCACCTTGGTCACGTGGCGGCGCGATTCCGGCACCTGGGTCCAGGCGAACTTTGGGGCGGGAGGCATTTTCTCGGCCGGCCCCATGTAAGCCCAGATCAGCCCGCCCAGTTCGGCGGTGGGATAGGCCTTGATGTGGACTTTGTGTTTGAAGTCGTTCTCTTCCGGCTCGTTCATCTGATCGACGCAGGCGCCTTCGACGTCGAACTTCCAGCCGTGGTAAACGCAGCGCAGGCCGCATTCTTCGTTACGGCCGAAATACAACGACGCGAGGCGATGCGGGCAGAGTTCGTCCAGCAGGCCGATGCGGCCCTCGCTGTCGCGGAAGGCGACCAGGTCCTCGCCCAGAAGGCGGACGCGGGCGGGCGCGCAGTCGGGGCCGGGGATCTCACTGGCGAGCAACGCCGGCACCCAATACCGCCGCAACGTGTTGCCCATCGGGGTTCCCGGGCCGACTTTGGTCACGATCTCGTTCTCTTCTTTCGACAGCATTTGCCTCGCTCCTGACGTGCGGTTGGGTCTTGCTTACGCTTCTGGGTGGGGAGGCTAACGCTGGATGGTGCGGGGCGTCCAGGGGTGACCGGTTGACCTTGGTTCAGTGGAAGAAAGCTTCGTGACCTTGGTGTCCTTCGTGTCCTTTGTGAATTCGCGGGCCGTGCATACGACGCGGGCGTCTGGGTGGGAAATTCCGGCGGGTCCGTGCGGGTTGAATGGTTCCATATTTCACAAAGGACACGAAGGACACCAAGGTCACGAAGCTTTCTTTCCCCTGCCCGATTGATCCGGACCAACAACCGTTAAGATGTTCGTCAGGCTTTCAGGGCAGAATGACGCTTATGAACTTCCTGACGGATTTCGCGGATCAGGCGGTGCTGCTGCCGATCGTCGCGGCGGTCGCTCTGCTGCTGGCCGTCCGAGGCCAGAGGCACGCCGCCCTGGTCTGGCTGACGGCGATCGGCGCCACCTTCGCCGTCGTTCTGCTGCTGAAACTGTGCTTCATGGCCTGCGGGCCGGTGTTCGCCGGTGCCGCGTTGCGCACGCCCAGTGGGCATACCGCGGCGGCGTCGGTGGTCGCGGGCGGGCTGACGGCGTTGTTCACCGCGCGGCGGTGGCTGGTGCTGGCGACAGCTCTGCTAGCGGCCGTTGTCATCGGCTGGTCGCGGCTGAGTCTGGGTCTGCACTCGCCGCTGGAGGTGGTGGTTGGCGGTCTGCTCGGCGTCGCCGGGGCGGGGGTGCTGTCGCGGGCTTTGGGTGAGCCGGCGGTTAAACGGCCCGCGCCGGTGCTGGGTGTCGCCGTCGTGCTGGCGATCCTGCTGCACGGGATGCGCCTGCCGGCCGAGGCCGCGATCGCCCGCGCTTCCCACGTGGCGTTCGATTTCGTTCCGGCGTGCCGCTCCGGACCGTGAGGAACGGCCTCGGGCGGCCGTCGCCGGCGTCGGTCCGTGCGTTGGACAGTGCCCTCAGTTTGAATTTCGGCCAAGGGTGGATTGCCGCCCGACAGCTATCCGGCGACGAACCCGCGGAAGCGGACGTTTATTCGTTCTACCAGCGCCCAAGCACGACGTGCGTCGCGAGGTCCGTGGCAGTCGATTTCATCACGCGGTAGCCGAGGGCAGGGAGATCGAGGCCCTCGAACATCGCCTCGCCTCGTCCGAGCAGGACAGACGAAACCGCGAAGTGCAGTTCATCGATCAGGCCGGCCCGCAGGTATTGGCGAACGGTCGAGACGCCACCTCCGATCTTGACGTCACGTGCTCCCGCGGCGTCGCGTGCGCGCTCGAGCGCGGCGTGGATCCCGTCCGTGACGAAGTGGAACGTGGTGCCGCCCTCCATGACGATCGGCTCGCGGGCATGGTGTGTCAGGACGAACGTCGGAGCGTGATAGGGCGGATTGTTCCCCCACCAGCCCTTCCAGCTGTCGTCCAGCCATTCTCCGCGCACAGGACCGAACATGTTCCGGCCAAGAATGAAGGCACCGAAGCCGTCCATCGAGCGGTGGGCAAAGGTCTCGTCCACGCCCTCCGAGCCACCGCCCTGGCCGAACATGGCCTTGAACGTCTTCGTTCCGAAAAACCAGCTGTGGAGCTCCGTCCCGCGCTTTCCCAGAGGATCCTGAAGACTCTGTTCCGGACCCGCTCCGAACCCATCCAGGGACACCGCGAACCCCGCCACTTTGACACGTCCCACCCTGGCCTCCTCTACTGCTTGCGCCATGCTGCCTTACTAATGTCCGCGATCAGGAAGGGCGAGCGCGGTGTTACCGGTCGCCGCATTCAACGCACGGTGGCCTGGCCACCCCAAAACAGCGTAATGCTCTCCTTGGAGACAGTTTTTCCTGGAGCGCCTCGTGCTGACTTATGACTTCCGCCTGCCGCCCGGTCCGCGAACCGTTGAGTACGCGCTTCTGGCGGAAGAGCTTGGCTTTCGGGCGGTCTGGTGCCCCGAGGTTCCCGCCTTCGGCCACGACATTTGGGTCACGCTCGCCCGCATCGCCGAACGGACGAAACGGATCAAATTTGGCCCAGCGGTGCTGATCCCGAGCTATCGCCACCCGATGGCTCAGGCTTCGGCCATAGCGACACTCGAGCAGATCGCGCCGGGACGCCTGATGGTTGGGTTCGGCACCGGCTTCACGGGCCGCGCGGGGATGGGCAAGAAGCCTTTGAGCCTCGAGAGCATGCGTACGCACATCACGCGGGTGAAGGCGTTGCTGCGCGGCGATGTCGCCGATATCGACGGCGGTCTGGCCCAGATCCTCGCGTCCGCGGGTCAATTGCCTGACCGGCCGATCAACGTGCCAATCTACATGGCGGGGCAGGGCCCGAAGGCTCGTGCGCTCGCCAAAGAGATTACCGATGGGCTGATTGCTCTCGGCGGTCCGGCCGAAGGGTTCGAGACATGTCTTGTGTCGGCCAACGGCACGGTCCTCGATGATGGCGAGGACGTTACTTCGTCGCGCGCCTCGACCGCCGTCAGGCCGATCATCGCGCTTGCGTATCATCATCGGTGGACGACCGATCCGGAAAGTGTGAAGGCGCTGCCAAACGGCGAAGCGTGGCTGGCGAGTGTCGAACGTGTGGACCAGAACGTTCGACACCTGTCGGTTCACCGCGGTCATAACCTTGACGTTTCGAACGGTCACGACTCGCTCGTCGATGTGTCCAACGCCAAACAGATGACCTTCACGGGCACGCGAGAGGAGTTGCACGAACGTCTGGCCCAGTTCGAGGCCAGGGGCGCCACCGGCATTATCTTCGGGACCACCGGTTACGATGTCGAGCGGGAGCTGAGGGCCTACGCGGAGGTCGCGGGATTGAGGTGATCGAGGCGCGGTGCTCGTTGGTGATTGGTGGTCTCGCTTTGAGGGCCAACATCTTCAACCCAACCGTGGTAAGTGATCATCCTTCAGCCACGTCCTGCCACCGTGAGAATGATGTCGTGCAGTTTCTAGCGGGAGCTTCTGGACCCACACTTCTCCAATGCGGAATAAGCCAGGCTTCGGAGAGTCTCTCGCCAATAATGGATTTGCGGCTCGTGCTGCAGAACCGAACCGGAAACCAGCGAATAACCGTAACTGAATTTCCCATGGACAATGGAGTTTCGAAACGCATAAATTGCATCGCAAAGCGTACTCGATGCGGCGTCTTTGATAAGACCCATAAACTTGGCATATTCCAACAGCTTATCGTCCGCTATCGACGCGATAAGCTTGAAGATCGGTCCTTTTTCGTCGCGCGTGATTAGTTTCAGAATCTTTCGCGGGAACTCTGTATCGGTCGTCGTTGCATCGTTGCGCAGCATATTGATCTCGGCCGCATTTGTCAGGAACGAAAAGTATTCGATGGTGCGATAGAAATAGATGCAGGCTGCGATTGCATCATTCTGCGCCAAACCATTATAGTAGAAGCGCAGCGGATCAATGTCTGTGATTATTGGAGGAGCTGTGTGGACCTGATCCTTCTGATCTGGAGCCTGCCAATCCTCGACTGGCCATAGGTTGGTGATATCGGGGAGGAATTCAAATTTTTCGTGATATGCCGTCATGGCGTTCAAGAAAGCAACCTCCGCCAGATCTGCACCGACCCCGCAGATTCGCAAGCTTGTGAACTCTTGCCATTCCCCGTGAACCTTTCTGTTGTGAATAGGCCAGAAAATCATCGCTGCGAGCGGTGTGGCCTCGCCAAATGACGCTTCGACGCCATCCATATCGAAGTTGCAGTATTCTGGTGACCCGACAAGAAATTCGCTGTATTGGCCTAGCGTGAAGCCGAAATTGCTATGCGGCGTAAATACCCTCTTGTTGGGACCGATATAATCATCGAGCGAGCTTAGCTTCTCTGGTACGAAGATGCGTTCACCTATAACGGGCCATGATGCAACCCTTCCTCCATCGGCATCCTGCCAAACGAGATGCTCTTCCTCCCATTCATCGGATGGCGGGTCAAAGCTGTAAGGCACGCGCGGTTCCATGAGATCACCATTCCAATGGTTCTGGCATTATGGATCGAACAGCCAGCATTCACCATACCAGCAGCGCCGAAATGCGGCGTGCTCTGTGAGAAGCGGGATTATCTATCGACCCGAGCACGCCGTAGATTGGCCTGCCAGCGGATCCAGGAACGGGACGCTCCGCGTTTCTGTGCGCTGACGGCTATGCGCTTATTCGTGACATTTGCAATGCACCGGTGAGCTCGCCCAAGCGATCGTTCCGATAACGATCCGGCGGTCGAATAACCTGCGAACACGGTGGGCAGCAACTTAGGGTCGAAACAGGTAGTTGATCGGAACTGCCTCGCCGAACAAGCCTACGTCCTTGAGGCGGCGCGCCATGCGACGATCCTCTTCCGTCCATTTCGAACTGTCGAAGACCCGCATGATGATTACATTTTCTGTGCCCTTGCCATTAGGTAGGGCAATCGCAATCATGCGATCGGGTGCAAAATCCCCAGCGATTACTAGCGTCTGATGTCGGAGCTGAGCGTCAACGGCCTGAACGAAATCGTCTGGATTCACGCTCGGCGGCGGGTCTGGGTAAATGAGCCAGAGGTAACGCAGGCTCGGTTCTCGAGGCGAGGTTACTGTCGAGGACCAGGATACGGACTGATTCTTCTCGCTCAGGATGTCGTATAAACCTGCGACAAGCATTCTGCGTGCAAATCGACTTTCGGCAGCGAGGAGCCGAAGCGCTTGTTCATGTTCCAGGGTGCCCGGCGGATTCCCGTTCAGAAACTCCTGGGCTTCGTAGGTCTGGTGGAAGTGCTCAATGAGATTATCGATGGTCCGGCTACTCTTGTTGAGCAGGGCACTCCGCACCGCTCGGTCGCTGTGCTGATATTCCGCCCAGCCACCTTTCGGAACGCTGTCCGCGGGTGGAACGGCCGGGGAAAGCCCGGAGCCTGCGGCCCAATTGCTGATTGATGCAGCGAGAAGGTCCTGCTCAGTGAAACCGTACGATCCGCTCGTGCCGAGCGCCTGAGTTCGACCTTCTAGGTAGGCAAGGAAGTCTGGGGCGGTATCTAATTGGTGCAGGATAAGGTCGATCGCCTCCCCGTCGAATATGTGAACTGAAAGATCGCCAATTTTGATTGGCTCGACTTCGAAGGGACGGCTGCTTGGCCCGCTGACGCAGGTCAGCGGCTGCCATTCCGGCGGAATCATCGTCGGATTTTGGCTGGGGCGAGCTATCGCGACCAAATGGAAGCGCCGCTGCTCGCGAGGCGGCAGCGGGAACGGGAGGACACTCTGCCCCTTCGCATCGAGGAAGATGGCCGCCTCGGACTGAGACAGACGCCGGAGAGCACCCGACAACTGCTTCGCGCTGCCGTCAATTGCTTCCCGTCGCCAGCGCTCCCACCCAGTCTGAAGGTCCGGCTCGGTCACGAAGTCGCAGGCCTTGTCGGAGAAGATGACGATGTCGTCACCGAAGACAATGATGAGGTCGGATAGTTCCTTGCCAGGCGCTCGGAACGCGTTCGGCACGGACCAGAGTTTCAGGAACGTGCGCCGCGCCAGTGCATGGAGAAAAGCTTCGGACGGGCTGACGGCCAATGCGAGTACCTCCTAAAGCAACAAGGCCGGCTGCGGTAACCAAACCGATATATCAACGCTGATCCTCTGGGCACACTGAGTGATTTACGATGATCGCCTCGACCTTGGCTGCATTTGAAATGCTGCCGGCGTCCTGTCGCCCAATCCGGCCGTGGGGTGAATGACTGGTTTCCCCACTGCTGGCGCGAAGGCGGTCGGTCGCAAATCCGCCCATACCGACCGTGTTTACAAAAGACACAATCCCCATAACAAATCCGGTGACGTTCACGGACACTCTCAACCGGGCTGGCCGAAAGCAAGCGCTCCATCATCGGCTTTAGCCCCAAATCCGCTTGCGGCGACCGCCCGTATTCTTCGAAAACGCCAGAGCAGGGGCTTTATCCGCCGCCAACCTGGCCGCCAAATCCTCTGGTGAAATTGGAGCGGCGACCGTATCTATACCAGGGCAGGCGGCGACGCCGCTCTATTACGTTCTCTCCGGGGATATCCATGCAGGCCAGCAAGCTACAGATCACTTACCACGCCAGGCCCCAGTTCGACCGCCTTACCAAGGCGGAAAAGGTCGAGCTTGAGCGGCTGGTCACCAACCCGCGCCTGCCCTCGGCGGATCTGGCCCCATCAGGCAATTTCGTCTCACGACTCGGTGCGACAAAGCGGGTTGTATGGACAATCTCAGACCGAAAGCTCCCCATTATCCTGAGCGTGGTAGAGGCGGACGCGGCGTGAGGGAATGCCGCTAACTTCAATTGCCTTCGATCCCGAAACCGCCTCGACCGAGTTGACCTCCTTCAAGGCCTGGATGGCGGGTAGGCCAGTCTTCCCGGAACGAGAAGTCATCACTGAGATCAAGATGCGCCAGCATATGGCGTGCCTGTTTGGGTACAGTATCCTGATGCCGAAGCCTGACCTGATCCAGTTTGAGTTTGCCGTAAGAGGACTCTTCCGGGCCGACCTCGTCGTGGGCAACGATGCCTCCCGGAAATTCATTCTGGTGGAGTTCGAGGGAGGAGAGGCCAACAGCCTCTTCAGCGGCGGGACGGCGAATTACCGTTACTGGTCGCGACAGATCGAGCACGGCTTCGGACAGGTTATCGATTGGGGCTGGGCAAAGCACGACAACCCCAACGATTCCACGATGTTGAATGCCTTCCGTGGCCGCGTGGCAGACGACGGATATGTAGTGGTTTGCGGCAGAAGTCCCACCCCCGGCTCCATCGAGGAAAAGCGTTTCGACTACCGCCGGTCGCGCCTCAGGCTGGATGGCAATACTGTACAGTTCCTGACCTATGACGACATGGCCAATGCAATGAGCGACAACCTTGATGCTCTGAGGTGGTGAGCTTCTTTTCCGAGCCGGCACAAATCGTTGCCACTTCTGATTGACATGTTCGAGTCAGGCGCTTAATTTAATGCCGATATCGCAATCAACCAAAAACACATTATGGGGCGGAATATGAAGATCCCCTACGGCATGGCCGCCTTCAGTCTGCTGTCCATCATTGACTACGCTGTTTACGTTTGCCCGGCCTCCTGAGTATTGTTACACGACTCTGATGCGGAGAGCAGCGATGCCACCGGCTTCCTTCGTCCCGGTCCACGACGGGGCGAAAGCGACTCCTCACCGCGCCTGTCGAAATGCTTGTTGCGTCAGGCAAACCCGGCCACGGCGTGCGGGGCATAGGGTTCCTCCAGCGCGGCGATCTCCTCGGCCGACAATTTCACCTCGAGCGAACCAAGCGCATCGTCGAGATGCTCCAATTTGGTCGCGCCGACGATGGGGGCCGTGATGACCGGCTTGTGCAGCAACCAGGCCAGCGCGATCTGGGCCCGCGGCACGCCTCGCGCCTTCGCCACCTCGGCGACGCGATTGACGACCCGTTTGTCGGCTTCTTCGGTCGTGTTCCTGAACATGCGGCCGAAGGCTTCGTCGGTCTCCGTACGGACGCTTTTATAGTCCCAGTCGCGGGTCAGTCTGCCGCGCGCCTGGGGGCTCCAGGGGATAACGCCGATACCCTGATCGGCACAGAGCGGCAGCATCTCACGCTCCTCCTCCCGATACATCAGGTTGACCAGGTTCTGCATGCTGACGAAGCGGGTCCAGCCGTTACGCTCGGCGACCGCCTGGGTCTTGCCAAACTCCCAGGCATGCATCGACGAGGCGCCGATATAACGAGCCTTGCCGGCCTTCACGACATCGTGCAACGCCTCCATCGTCTCTTCGATCGGCGTTTCATGATCGAAGCGATGAATTTGATAGAGGTCGACATAATCGGTGCCGAGCCGGCGCAGGCTCTCATCGATTTCGAACAGGATGTTCTTGCGGGACAAACCGGCGCCATTCGGCCCTGGGCGCATCCGGTTGAAG
>Ga0182018_10002073_pt1 | contig 21013 bp, 18 predicted proteins | sample 812P2MmetaG_FD_120490 | JGI IMG/M metagenome (GOLD analysis project Ga0182018, IMG submission 120490) | Permafrost microbial communities from Stordalen Mire, Sweden - 812P2M metaG | ecosystem: Environmental > Terrestrial > Soil > Wetlands > Permafrost | place: Sweden: Stordalen | collected...
GAATAGTCTTCTCCTTCAGCCGCAAGTGTTTGCAGCGAAGGCAGTTGTCACCCATTGGGTGAACTGCGCGGCAGTTGAAACTCCAGACAGGTCGCGGACTTGCCGACCGTGCCGCGGGTCAACAGCCGTTTTTCGGTTGATATAGTTGCGCAGGATCGCGCGGCCCGTCTTCTCGTCGCCGGAGAGCATGAGTTCGATCGCTTCACGAAGCAACGCCTTGCGGAATCGCGGTTCGTGTTGGGCGCGTTGGCGGATCGTTTCGCGAAAATCCTTGGCCGCGCCCCACGTCTACTTCTTCTTACCCTGCGCCGCCACCGCGTCCATGGCCGCCTTCACCTTCTCCGGATCGCCCAAATAATAACGCCTCAGAGGCTTCAAATCGTCATCCAGCTCGTACACCAGCGGCATCCCCGTAGGAATATTGAGTTCCACAATCTCCGATTCCGGGATGTGATCCAGATACTTCACCAGCGCACGCAAGCTATTCCCGTGCGCCGCGATCAGCACCTTCCGGCCGCTCTTGATCGCCGGCGCGATGGTCTCATGCCACAGCGGCAGAAACCGCGTCACCGTATCCTTCAGGCACTCGGTCAGCGGCAACTCCGCCGCCGTCAACCCGCGATATCGCGGATCGTGCCCCGGATACCGTTCGTCGTCCGCCGTCAACGCGGGCGGCGGAATATCGTAGCTGCGGCGCCAGATTTTCACCTGTTGCTCGCCGAACTTCGCCGCCGTCTCGGCTTTATTCAACCCCTGCAGCGCACCGTAATGGCGCTCGTTCAGCCGCCAACTCCGGTACACCGGAATCCACATCAGCTCCATCTCATCCATCACCGTCCACAGCGTGCGGATGGCGCGTTTCAGCACCGACGTGTACGCCACATCGAAGCTGTACCCTTCGGCCTTCAACACCCGGCCGCCGTCCAGAGCCTCTTGCCGGCCCTTGTCCGAGAGTTCGACGTCCGTCCACCCGGTGAAGCGATTCTCTTTATTCCACGTGCTCTCGCCGTGGCGTATCAGTACCAGCTTGATCACTGCCGGAATGCCTTTCTGCCGAGGAATTGCGCCGCGGCTCCCAACTGCTCTTCGATGCGCAGCAGTTGGTTATATTTGGCGATGCGGTCCGTGCGGCTGGCCGAGCCGGTCTTGATCTGGCCCGCGCCCGTCGCCACCACCAGGTCGGCGATGAACGGATCTTCCGTCTCGCCCGAACGATGCGACACCACGGCGGTATACCCGGCGCGCGATGCCAGGTGCATGGCGTCCAGGGTCTCCGTCAAGGTACCGATCTGGTTCACCTTGATCAGGATCGAGTTGGCGATGCCCCGATCGATGCCGCGCTGGAAGATCTCCGGGTTGGTCACGAAGATGTCGTCGGCCACCAGTTGGATCTTCTTGCCCAGAATATCGGTCAGCAGTTTCCATCCGTCCCAGTCCAATTCCGACATGCCATCTTCAATCGAAATGATGGCTGGATACTGGCGCACCCAGTTGTCCCAGAACTCCACCATCTGTTCCGAGTTCCGCTGGCTCTTGTCCGATTTCTTGAAAACGTATTTGCCGTCCTGGAAGAATTCGCTGGCCGCCGGATCGAGACACACACCGATGTCCACGCCGGGTTTGTAACCGGCCTGTGCAATTGCCTCCAACACGCTCTCGATGGCCTCTTCGTTGGACTTCAAATTGGGCGCGAAACCGCCCTCGTCCCCCACCGAAGTCGAATAGCCCTTCTTGTGCAGCACTTTTTTCAGCGTGTGAAACACTTCCACGCCCATCCGCAGGGCTTCCGAGAATTTCGCCGCGCCGAACGGAGCGATCATGAACTCCTGCACGTCCACGGAATTATCCGCGTGCGCCCCGCCGTTGATGATGTTCATCATCGGCACCGGCAGGGTGCTCGCGCCCGCGCCGCCCAGATAGCGGTAGAGCGGCGTGTGCTGGGCGGCGGCGGCCGCCCGCGCGGCGGCCATCGACACCGCCAGAATCGCATTGGCGCCCAGACGCCCCTTATTCGGCGTTCCGTCCAGCTCGATCATGAGGTGGTCGAGAGCCGCCTGTTGCCAGGCATCTTTGCCCTGCAACGCCGTTGCGATCTCGCCGTTGATGTGGCTCACCGCCTTCAGCGTTCCTTTGCCCAGATAGCGCGACTTGTCGCCGTCTCTCAGTTCCACGGCTTCCTGTTCGCCGGTGGATGCGCCGGAAGGCACGGCGGCCCTCCCCATGCTTCCGTTAGCCAGATAAACATCCGCTTCCACCGTCGGATTCCCGCGGGAATCGAGAATCTCACGGCCTATAATTCTTACGATATTCGTCAAAGTATGGCTCCTAACTAAATCACGAACTCAGTTCACCACAGAGACACAGAGACGTAGAGAAAAATCCAGGAAGACGAGGAGGCGTTTTCCTTGCATCTCTCCTGGGCTTCCCTCTGCGCTCTCTGCCTCCTCTGCGTCTGTCCCAAGGAAGTCGAGGGGCTGCCCTTTTCAATGGCGGATCTTCCTGGGTTCTTCTCTGTGTCTCTGCGTCTTCGTGGTGAACAATCCTTTTCACGCCACCACCACGATGCCGCCGTCGGTGACATGGTATCCCTTGGCGCGGTCCGCTTCCAGGTCAAAACCGATCACACTGGATTCGGGAACCTTTACGCCCGTGTTGACAATGGCGCGGCGGATTCGGCTGTACCGGCCGATCTCGGCGCCCGGCATCAAAATCGAATACTCCACTTCGCAATAGCTGTTCACCCGCACGGCCGGCGAAAGCACGCAGTGCAAAATCCGCCCGCCGGAAATAATGCATCCCGCGCTTACCACCGAATCCACCGCCACTCCCATGCGGCGGCCCTCCTGCGCAAACACGAACTTGGCCGGCGGCTGCTGCGTCACCTTGGTGCGGATGGGCCAACGCTGATCGTACAGGTTGAACTCCGGCACCACGTTCACCAGATCCATATTGGCTTCGTAGTAGGCGTCCAGCGTCCCCACGTCCCGCCAGTAGCGGCTCTGTTTGGCGTTGAGATCGCGGAAATCGTAGGCCACGATGCGCACTCGTCCCAGGATCCGCGGAATCACGTCGCGCCCGAAATCGTGCAACGAATCCGGCTCCTGCGAATCTTCGTGCAGCGCTTCCAGCAGCACCTCCGTATTGAAGAGATAGACCCCCATGGACGCGCTCACCATATTGGCGTCGAAGCGGCTGGGCGCCGGGTTCCCATGTTGCGGCTTCTCCTCGAAGCCTACGATCCGGTAATCCGCGTCGATCTCCGCGATGCCGAAGCGGTCGGCCTCCGCGGGCGCCACCTGGATCGTGGCGATGGTGATATCGGCATTGTGCTGCCGGTGCCAGTCCAGCATCTCCCGGTAATTCATCTTGTAGATGTGGTCGCCGGCGAGGATGAAGGTCAGGCTGGGCGCTTCCGCTTCAATGCTCTGGAAGTTCTGAAAGACCGCGTCCGCGGTTCCCTGGTACCAGTCGTCGCTCACCCGCTTCATGGGCGGAATGACCTCGATGTACTCGCCTAATTCCGAGGAAAGGATGTTCCAGCCGTCCCGCAGGTGGCGGATCAGCTCCAGCGATTTATACTGCGTGAGCACCAAAATACGCCGCAGATCGGAATTGATACAATTGGACAAGGTGAAGTCGATGATGCGGTAGGCTCCGCCGAACGGGACCGCCGGTTTTGCCGTGTCCCGGGTTAGCGGGTACAGACGCTCGCCGGCGCCCCCCGCAAGCAGAATGGCTAGAACATTTTCCATTTGTGCTTAACTTTCTGAAAACAAAGGAAATTGGGAGTATTCTGCCGGTTGGCCTGTAAGCCGTTCTTAACTTTAGGCTTGACTTTATCTATCAACCACTTATGATATCAGTACCTTCTGTGCGAAGTGCGGGAAATTTGGGGATCGGGATCGCTTCAGGTGACGCTTGGTTTCGCGGATCATCCGGACAACGCATAGAAATTTTATGGTCTAGTTGGGAGGTGTTTTTCGTTTGGCGGAAGTAAAGCTTCAAGAGGGCGAAACATTAGAGAACGCCCTGAGGCGCTTCAAGCGGAAGGTCCAGCAAGAGGACATCATTAAAGAGGTCAAAAGACACTCTTTCTACTTGAAGCCGGGAGAGAAGCTGAGAGCCAAGCAGGCGCTGGCTCGCAAACGAAACCGGAAGAAGAATCGCCGGGAGATCGAGTAAACCGACGGCGGGACCCTGGTCCCGCCGCCTTAACCACCAGTTCAGGTAGAACAACGGGGCACAGGTTATGGCGGAGTTTCAGGATCGAGTTCTCAAGTGTGTAGACTGCTCGGCAGAATTTGTATTTACGGCGGGAGAACAACACTTCTTCCACGACAAAAACTTCAAAAATGAACCCAAGCGCTGCAAGACCTGTAAGACCAAGCGCCAAGGCAGCGGCGGTGGCGGCTTCGCCAAGACGGAGACCATGACTACCTGCTCGCAATGCGGCCGCGAAACCACGGTTCCCTTCAAACCCACGCAGGGGCGCCCGGTCTACTGCCGGGAGTGCTTCCTCAGCCGCAAAGCCTCCGGCCTTTCCACAACAGCCGCAGCCGGATAAGAAACCAACCAACAGCCTGTGGACATCTGGGCGCTGACCGACCTTTGCACCCCTTGGTGCATACACGCGATTGCTACTCTGCGGATCGCCGGCCGCATCGAAGACGGCATCACCCGCCTCGACGATCTGGCGACAGCCGCCGGCGCCCACGCCGATTCCCTGGGCCGAGTTCTCCGGCACTTGGTCCGCAAAGGCCTCTTCACCGAACCCGCGCCCGGCCACTTCGCCCTCAACGACCCGGCTCGTGCGCTGCTCCTCCCTGAACCTTGTCTCGGCCTCGATCTCGATGGCATCGGGGGCCGCATGGCTCGTGCCTGGTCCAGCCTGCTCGCCGCCGTCGAGACCGGCGCGCCGGCCTACGACGAAATCTTCGGCCGTCCTTTCTGGGAGGATCTCGCGGCTCACCCCCACATCGCCGCCAGCTTCGACGCCTTGATGGGACCCGCCGGCCACGGCCCGCCCGACCCCGACATCCCGATCGCCGGCGGCTGGGATTCCATCCGCACCGTCGTCGATGTGGGTGGCGGCACCGGCTCGCTGCTGACCGAAATCCTGCGTGCCCATCCCGATATGCGCGGCACGCTCGTCGATCTCCCGTCGACCGTGGCACGCTCCGCTGGAATCTTCGAGGCCGCCGGCGTCGCCGGTCGCGTCACCCTCGCCGGCCAAAGCTTCTTCGACCCTCTGCCGGCGGGCGCCGATCTCTACCTGCTGAAGAGCGTCCTGCAGGACTGGCCGGATCGCGAAGCCACTGCCATTCTGTGCCGCTGTGCCGACGCCGCGCATCCCGCCGGCCGTGTAGTCGTCCTGGGCGGAGTGGCTCCGCACGACCCGCCCGATCCGGCGCTTCTGATGATGGTGCTGGTAGGAGGCCGCGACCGGAGCCTGGCCGAATTCCGCACCCTGGCCGCCACCGCCGGCCTGGAAGTGGAAACCGCCGCCCGCAACTCCGCCGGCCGCTTCATCGTCGAGTGCCGGTGGGGTATGCGTTAAGAGCATGCCCTGTCTTCCGCTCCCTGCGGGAGCCTCTCACCGGGCGGAGTGCCTCGAAAGCACGACGGGTTTCTGCCGCCGGAGACGTTCCCGCCGGGGACCGTCCCTTTGCACCCCTTGGCGCATGCGCGTGGTTGCCGCTCCGCGGATGGCCGGCCCCATCGCCGCCGGCGCCACGCGGATCGATGACGCTAGAAACGGCGGTTGACTCCCAACAGCGCCGGTATGTTCGAGACCTGGCTGGATTCTCAACTGCCGCGCAATTCACCCATTGGGTGACAACTGCCGTTTCCGCAAACACTTGCGGCTGAACCAGAAGGCTCACGGGGCGCCGTCTCAACCGCCGTTTTTCGGATGACCTGGCGACAGCCGCCGACGCCCACTCCGGTTCCTCCGGCACCTGGTCCGCAAAGGCCTCTCCGCCGAACCGCGCCCGGCACTTCGCCCTCAACGACCCTGGGTTGTCCCGGCGCCGGACAGGGGTGTGCATTACATCTAGCCCAGAGCGGTTCGGGCCGAGTGGTCGCCGCTCTCAAGCAAGAAGCTGATAGCTGATAGCTGAAAGCTCATGGCTGAAAGCTTGCCGGCTTGCTTCGGAGCCGCGCTGCCAAACTACTCAAACGTCGCCAGAATTTCGCCGGCCGTAACCGTGGCGCCCTCTTTAGTGGCGACGGTGAGGATGCGGCCGGCGCGCGACGCCTTCATTTCGTTCTGCATCTTCATGGCTTCCACCACCAGCAGGCCTTGGCCGGCTTCCACCACGTCGCCGGGCGCTACCAGCACGCGCACCACCTTGCCGGGCATGGGTGCGGCCAGAGTCTGCACGCCCTCGCCGCCGCGGGTACCGTCCTTGCGGCTCCAGCGGCGCGGATCGCGCACCACGATTTCAAAGCGGTAGCCGTCGATCACCACCACTAGACCGGCGGAAGTCTCTTCCACGCGCGCATCGTAGACGCGGCCGTCCAGGAGTACCGAATAGACGCCGGGCTCGGGAACCTCGACATGCGCGCTCCGCTCCGGCGCATCGCCGAGGCGAAAGCGGCAGGTGGGGGCCGGCGCCAGGATTTCGATGGGCTCCTCGCCGCCGCCGGTGTGCAATGTCAGTTTCATCGCAGCAGTCCGCTCCTGCCGGTTTCCTTCCAAGCACTCGAGGGTGCCGATGCCGCCGGCTTCGCGCCGGAGCCGCCAGGGCGCGACAACGTATGCAGCGCCGCCACCAGAGCGGCTACGGCCGGCAGATCGGCCGGCGGCTGAGGCGTCTTGTTGCGGGTGAAAAACTCGTCGATGAACCCGGTGTGCAGGTTGCCTCGCCGGAATTCCGGATCTTCGAGGATCTGGCGGAAGAATCCGATATTGGTGCGGATTCCGCCCACGTCGTACTCGCGTAGGGCGCGAATCATGCGCGCAGCGGCGTCGTCGCGGGTGGCGGCCCAAACGGCCAGCTTGGCCAGGAGCGGGTCGTATTCCATGGGGACGGTCCAGCCATCGTAGACGCAGCCATCGATGCGAATCCCGGGGCCGAGCGGGCGGGTAAGACGGGTGATCTTGCCGGGGTAGGGAAGGAAGCTGTTGTACGGGTCCTCGGCGTAAATGCGGCATTCGAGGGCCCATCCGCGCATGGCGACTTGCTCCTGCGTGAATGGCAGGCGGGCGCCGGCGGCGATCTCGACCTGCAATCTCACCAGGTCGAGCCCGATGACCAGTTCGGTGACGGGATGCTCCACCTGGAGCCGCGTGTTCATCTCCAGGAAGTAGAAGCGGTGGTCGCGGTCCACCAGAAACTCCACTGTGCCGGCGTTATAGTAATCGGCGGCGCTCGCGGCGCGCATGGCGGCTTCGCCCATGGCCTGGCGCATCTCGGGGTGCTGCGCCACCAGCGGCGACGGACACTCCTCCATCACCTTCTGGTGGCGGCGCTGCAGGGAACATTCGCGTTCGCCGAGGTAAACCATGTTGCCATGGCGGTCGCCGAGAATCTGGATCTCGATGTGGCGCGGCTGCTCGATCAGCCGTTCCACGTAGATCTCGGGATTGCGGAAGGCGCGACCGGCTTCGCTTGCGGCATCGCGCAGGGCGGACTCCAGATCGGCGTCCCGGTCCACGCGGCGCATGCCTTTTCCGCCGCCGCCGGCCACCGCTTTTAAGAGGATGGGGTAGCCGTTGGCGGCGGCGAAGGCGCGCGCGGTTTCCAGCGTGACACCGTGGCCGGTGCCGGGAACCACGGGCGCGCCGGCGCCGATGGCGGTCTGGCGGGCGGCGGTCTTGGATCCCATGCGGCGGATGGAATGAGCCGACGGGCCGATGAAAGCCAGCCCCGCGTCCTCGCAAGCAGCGGCGAAATCGGCATTCTCGCTCAGGAATCCGTAGCCCGGGTGGATGGCTTCGGCGCCGTGTTTGCGGGCGGCGTCGAGGACTTTCTCGATGGACAGGTAGCTCTCGGCGGAGGGGGACGGTCCGATGTGTTCGGCTTCATCGGCCATGCGGACGTGCCGGGAAAGGCGGTCCGCGTCGGAATAGACTGCCACACTCGCGATGCCCATCTCGCGCAGCGTGCGGATGACGCGCACCGCGATCTCGCCGCGATTGGCAATCAGTACCTTGCGGAACATGCAGCAAATTGTAACAGGAGGTGATGTCACCGGAGAGCGGATGACTCGGGGCCCCCAGGCATCTCTTGTGCAAGCCAGGAGCATGCCCCACCAGGATCGGCGCCATGGGGTGGGGCCTGCTTGAGCTGGTCCTCCTCGTGCTGGAAAATGGCCAAGCACCAGGGGCATGCTCCGCATGCCGCCGGGCAAGCCAAAACGGCATGGCCCCGGGGCGGGGCCGCGCGAGAGGAAATAGTGGCACCTGTTTGTGCTCCGGAGCCCTGCCGCCGCTAACCGTTGCGGCTCGGTGGGCAGCCTTCTCATGGAAGCCGCGACGGTAAAGGAGCGGAGGACCGGAATCCGTTAGAGAACTCCTGAAATGGCGTATTTAGGGTACCTTGCCTTCTCGTGCTGGAGAGTGGCCAGGAATCGAGTGAGCGAATGACGGACGGCCACCTCTCGTCTGGCGTCATCTACTCCGTGGCGAATAATCTTCTCCGAGCCTGTTAGAATTGGAAGGTTCCTCACTTATGCCCGGCGAATCGATTGAAGGATCCTTGAAAGAGCGGGGTGTCCGCCTCACGCGGCAGCGCCAGATTCTGCTCGAATTGATCGATAAGACCGGCGAACATCTGGATGCCGAACGGCTGTTCCAGATGGCCAAGGAAAAAGACCCGAAGCTGAACCGGGTCACGGTGTACCGCACACTGAAAATGCTGAAGGCCGGCGGTCTGGTGGACGAGCTGGACCTGATGCATTATGGGGGCGATCAGCACTATTACGAGACCCGCCTCAAGCAGGAGCATGCGCACGTGATTTGCCTGCGCTGTGGCAAGGTGGAAGAATTTTTCGGCGAACCGCTGCAGAGGCTGAGGAAGCAAATCGAAAGCCACTTCGGGTTCCAGGTCCTTCTGGCGCGTACCGAGGTGGGCGGCTACTGTGCCCACTGCCAAACGCTACGGGCGCGCGAGGTGGAAACCATCCGCAACCAGACGGCGGAGCAGCCCAAGCCGGCCGCCGGGCGAGCGCGTTCGCGGCGCGCATAGATGGAACCGGTGTCCGCCGCTACGCTCGCCGCGCCCCCCGCATCGCTGATGGTGGTGGACCCCAACGGCCATCGCACGCGCGTGCGCATCGAGCCCCTTCCGTTTCGTATCGGGCGCCAGCCGGAGAGCGACCTGATCATTCGCGACAGCCGCGCTTCGCGCGCACACGCGCGCATTCTGGCGGAGCACGGGGAGTACGTCATCGAAGATTGCGGCAGCCGCCACGGCACCTACATCAACGGCAAGCGGATCACGCGCCAGGTGCTGCGGAACTCCGACCGTATCGAGATGGGCGCGCAGGATTCCTATCAGCTCATCTTCGCGCTGGACGGAGCCGAGTTGAAGCGGTTGGTGGACCAGATGGGCGCCTCCGACAATGCCGCCCCCGCGCAGGCCGTGGGCGCCAACCTGGGCAAGTTGCGCGCCATTCTGGACCTGGCGCGCACGCTGCAGAGCTCCTTCTCGGTGGACGATGTGCTGGCCTCGGTGGTGGATACGGCGTTGGCTATCACCGGCGCGGAGCGGGGGTTTCTCATGCTGCGGGCCGGAGCCGGCCTGGAGACGCGGGTGGCGCGCCATCGCCGCGGGCACCATCTGCACGATAGCGATTTGCGCGTGCCTCGCGAGGTGCTGCACCGCGCCCTGCAACATCGGCGCGAACTGCTCTCCATGAACTTCGACCCGCTGGGCGGGGACGAGACCCGGCCGCAGAACAGCGTCGCCGACCTGGAACTGCGCAGCGTGATCTGCGTTCCGCTGGTCCGCATCCGGACGGGACAGGGCGACGCCACCAGCATGCTGGCCACCGGCAGCGAAACCGTGGGCGTGTTGTATATGGATTCGCGCCTGATGGCGGCCGACTTGACCGGAGGCAACCGCGAACTCTTGCAGACACTGGCCATCGAGGCATCCACGGTGCTGGAAAACGCGCGGCTGCTGGTGGAAGAGCGGGCCAAGCAGCAAATGGAAGAAGAACTGGGGCTGGCGCGGACCATCCAGCAGAGCCTGCTGCCGGGAAAGCTGCCGGTGGAAGGATGGCTGCGCGCGGCGGGCAGCAGCGTGGCATCGCATGAAGTGGGAGGCGATTACTACGACGTGGCTCCGGTGGACCCGCACTGCTGGTCAATCGTCGTGGCGGACGTGTCGGGCAAAGGAGTGGGCTCGGCGTTGCTGGCCTCCCTGCTGCAAGGCGCGCTGATTACGGGGACTGGTGTTCCGGAAGCCCTGGGGCGTCGCGTGGCACGGCTGAACCGGTTTCTATTGGACCGGACCGGGGGGGAAAAGTACGCCACGCTATTCTATAGCCTGTTTCACGACGACGGCCGTCTGAGCTATGTAAATGCGGCCCAGTGCCCGCCGATGGTGATCCGCGCGAACGGCGAGCGATTGGAACTGGAAGCCACCGGGATGCCCGTGGGACTGATGGAGGGCGCGGAATTCATGGTGGAATCGTTGCAACTGGCCCCCGGGGACCACGTGGTGATTTACAGCGACGGAGTGACCGAGGCCCAGAACCGGAACTCCGAGTTCTTCGGCAAGAAGCGCCTGCGCGACATCGTGAACGCACACGCCGAAGAATCCTGCGTGGCTATTCACGACGCGATTCAGGAAGGGGTAGCGGCGTTCACCGAAGGCGCTGCCCAGTCAGACGATATCACGGTGGTGGTTCTGGAATTCCGCGGAGCGTCCGCGGGCGCCTGACGATCGATGGCGGCGAGTTTCGCGGGAAGTTCTCTGCGCAGCAGCTCCACAAATTGGATCAGCAGTAGGGCACGCTTGGCGCCGCTGTGCCGGGTGACATTCACATAATTGTTCCCCGGGAGATTGAGGCGCATCTGCCACCAGGCGCCTTCTTGGGTGGGGACGGGTGTAGTGGCGAATATGACTCCCGACAGGCGCGCGTTGATGCAGCTATAGCCCAGCGCCTGCCCGGCGCGTTCTATCGCGGACCAGCATTCCTCAACCGTAGACGCCGATTCCAGCCACCGGGCCAGCCGTTCCAAGTTGACATGCCCGCTCAACATGGGGCGAAGCCTGGTTAGCAGGAATCGCGCCGCGGCCCCGAATTCCACGTACCGCAGGCAACGCACGCCCGCCCACGCGGCCAGGCCGAACAGGACCACCACCACGCCGGCGTACCGGCGGTGGAGGACGCTTTCGAGCAGCGACAAGGAGGCACCCACGCCGCAGCCGCCATAAAGGAGCAGCGCCACCCGGCGCGGAGTAAAGCCCAGGTCGAGGAGACGGTGGTGTATGTGACCGCGGTCGCCGGTGAAGATGGGCTCACTGGCCAGGAAACGCCGCATCACGGAAAGACAGACCTCCAGCAGAGGCAGGGCAATCGCCATGGCCGGCGCGGCCAACCCCACCATGGTGGCGGAAGTTTGGCTCCAGATGATACCGTACGCGCCCAGCAGAAAGCCGATCAGCAGACTCCCCGAGTCGCCCAGAAAGATCGACGCGGGATTAAAGTTGTAACACAGGAAACCGAGCAGACATCCAGCCAACGGAGCCGCCGCCACTGCCAGCATGAAATCGCCGCGCAGCAGTCCGGCGATCAGAGTCGTCAGGGTAGCGGTGAGCCCTACTCCGGCGGCCAGGCCGTCGATGCCATCGATCAGGTTAAAGGCGTTGGAACAGAGGACCAGCCATGCGACTGTCAGAGCGGCTCCGCACCAGGGCGGAATGGAATAGCCTCCCATTCCGACAAGCCTGACCCCTGCCTCGTAAGCCCATGCCGCGGCGCCCACCTGGCCGAGGAGTTTCTGCCAGGGCTTGAGACAAAGCCAGTCGTCCAGCAGTCCGGTGAGGAAGATCAGGGTTACGGGGGGCAGCAAACGGTCGATCATGGTTCGATTGGCTGCGATCATCCCGCTAGTTTGAAGAGGCAACAACAGCAGGAGAGCGTACGCACCGACATAAGAAAGCAGAATGGGAATGCCGCCCGTCCGGGGCGTGACCGCCGCGTGTATTTTTCGCTGGTAGTCCGGCCGGTCGACCAGGCCCAGACGGGAGGACCAATAGCGCGTCAGCGGTGTCAACAGCAGACAGAGGATACACGCCGTGATCGTCAGTAAGCAGAGAGTATACATGCCCGCCCAGTGAGAATATCGGCGAGCGGAAGCTGGAAGTTTAGGATGCCTATCTCGTCCAAACGGGGTTGGCAGGCGAGCACCGCCTGCCCCACCGGTGGCGCAGGCAGTGCTCGCCTGCGCTTCTGAGGCTGTGAACGGGCGCGATCTTCCTACAGCTTCATTCGCTCCAGCTTGCGGTACAACGTCTTGCGCTCGATGCCTAGAATCTGCGCAGCCTTGCTCTTGTTGCCCCCGGTGGCGGACAGCACGCGGCGGATCTGGTCCTCTTCGGCGTCCGCCAGGGTTTCCACCGGCTTGTCGCGCGATTCCATGGTGGTCAGCGCGTCGTGCACCGTCTCCCCGTCGATGCGGTCGGCCAGAATCGTGAGGCGCTCGATGACGTGCTGCAACTGGCGCACGTTGCCCGGCCAGGTGAAGTCCTGGAGGGCCTTCACGCCGGAATCCATCAGCTTCACTTCGCGGTGGTAACGTTGGTTGTATTTGCGGGCGAAAAATTGCGCCAGCAGCGGGATATCGGTGCGGCGCTCGCGCAGCGGCGGCATCACGATGCGCACTACGTTCAGCCGGTGCCACAGATCCTCGCGGAATTTGCTCTCCTGCACCATGCGCTGCAGGTCGCGGTTGGTGGCGGCCAGCACGCGGACGTCCACCGTCTTCGCGCGCGACGCGCCTACCGGGCGAATTTCGTGGCTCTCCAGAAAACGCAGCAGCGCCAGTTGGAAATTCTGCTCGATGTCGCCGATTTCGTCCAGAAAAACCGTGCCGCGGTTGGCGGCTTCGAAAACCCCCACGCGGTCGCGGTCGGCCCCGGTGAAAGCGCCGCGCATGGCGCCGAACAGTTCGCTCTCCAATAACGATGGCGCGATGGAGCCGCAATCGACCGGAACGAAAGCCTGGTCTTTGCGCATGCTGAAACGGTGGATCATGCGCGCCACCAGGTCCTTGCCGGTGCCGGTCTCGCCTTCGATAATCACCGTGGCGTCGGTGGGGGCCGTCTTGGAGACGGTCTTGTACACCTCCACCATGCCGGGCGAGATGCCGATCATTTCGGTCTCGGGCAGGTCCTCCTCCGCGGCTTCGTCATCGGCGCCTTCGCGCGATAGTTCGGCGCGCGTGATGGCGTCCAGCAGAACGTCGAGCTCGAAAGGCTTGGCGATATAGTCGAAGGCGCCGCCGCGGGTAGCGGCCATTACCGTCTCGATGGTGCCGCGGCCCGTCATCAGGATCACCGAGCAGAGCGGGTCCTTGCGCTTGGCGGCATCCAGCACGTCGAGGCCGGTCCGTTCGTCGATATAAATATCGGTGACGACGATCGGGTAGGCCTCGTCCGCCAGCCGCTCGATGGCGTCACCGGTGGTGGAAACCGCCTCCACGCTGTACCCGTTGGCTTCCAGGGCCGTCTGTATGACGATCTGCAACGAAGGATCGTCTTCCACTAGCAAGAGTCTTTGCATCAATGTTGTTCCGCGGGACTGGGAGCCGGCGCCGGGACCGCGGCCGGCAGCACCAGCGTGAAGCAGGAGCCGGCGCCCGGCTGGCTGGTCACCTCAATCTGTCCGCCGTGTTGTTCCACGATCTGTTGGACGATCGACAACCCGATTCCGGTGCCCGCTTCCCCCGATTCTTCGGCCTTTTTGGTCCGGTAAAACTTATGAAAAATCTGTTTCACTTCTTTTGGGTCCATGCCGATCCCCTGGTCCTGGACGGCAATCCTGACGGAGCCCGGCTCGATGCGCGCGGTAACCGTGACCTCGGTCCTCTGCGGCGAGTATTTCACCGCATTAGTAAGTAGATTGTAGCAGGCGTACTCCATCAGTTCGCGGTCGCCGCTTAGTTGAAGCTCGCTTTCCACCGGGTGCACGGTGACGGCGATGCGCTTGCGCTCCGCCACGGGACGCACGCGGGAGACGCACAGATCGAGCAGTTGCCGCACTGCGATGGCTTCGTGTTTCAACTCCATCTGCCCCGCGGTGAGGCGCTCCACGTGGAGAAAAACTTCCACCATGCGCGCGAGGCGCTTCGATTCCGAATTGATCAGGTCGGCCACCTGCTTGCGTTTCTCCTCGGTGAGGGCGTACTTGGAGATCAGCTCGCTGGAACCTTGGATAGCCGAAAGCGGCGTACGCATTTCGTGCGTCACGAAGTGCATGGCCTGCTGATACCGTTCGCGCGTGGATTGCTCCAGCCGCCAGTTTCGCCGCACCACCAGGTGGTAATACATGGCCGCCGTTAGATTGGCCAGCGTGGCGGCGGCCAGCGGGGTGGCGAGCGAGAAGACCTTCTGGTGGGTGAAGCATATATAAGGTGTAACCAGCGCCGCTACCAGCACCGCGGCGCCGCCGGCGTAGGCCCACCAGCCGGGGAGATACCGGAACGACAGGCCCGCGGCCGCCACCAGCGCGAGGCTGAAAAGGAGCACCCACTGCTCGCCCATATCGGTGAGGAACAGCCTCTGGGCAATGGTTTCAAAGGCGCTGGCGTTGATCTCGATCCCGGTGGTGCTCCGTCCGAAGGCGTAGGGCGTAAAGAGTCGGTCGCGAACCAGGGTTTCCGCTGTGACGCCTACGAAGACCGCCTTGTTAGTGAATCGCGCCGCCAAGGACGGATCGTCCAGCAGGCGCAGGAGCGAAACCTTGGGGATGGTCACGCCGGGCGGAACGTAACGCACGCGCATCATTCTGCCGTCGTCGGTACGCTTGGCGGGCACCAATACTCCCGCGATTTCCACGTCGCCGGTCTGGTACTCGCCTTGCCGCTCCAATGGCACGGGAGCGCCCCGGCTCAACCGGAAGGCTTCCGCGGCGAGGGCCCATCGCCGGTCCCTGCCGATATATTTTTCGAGCGAGAGGGAGCGCGTGACGGAGTCGTTGTCGTCTGGCTCGGCGTGGACGTGGCCGATAGCGGCGGCGCAGTGCGCGAACTGCGGTTTGGGATCTTCCCAGCGGACCGGGTCGTCCATCAGCAAGGACGACAACACCAGACGGGGAGTCTGGCAAAAGGCATCCTCCAGCGCCTTATCGGAGGCTGCGTCGTCTCCCGCGTCGGTGAGTGTGACGTCGATGGCGACGGCAGTGGGATGGGCTGCCGCCACCAAGAGCAAAGCGTCGGCCAGTGGTTGGCGAATGTGCATCCCGCCGAAGCGGGCCAGGGTAGCCTCGTCGATCGCCAGGATGGCGGATTGCGGCTGCCAGGGCTTCGGCTGGTAGAGGCGGAAGATCTGGTCGTAGGCCGCGTTATCCAGTTGCGCGCGGAAGAATCGATAGCTGCCGAGCCAGGCGACGACAAATGCCGCCGCCAGCAGTCCGATATACGCCGCGGTACTGTGCCAACCCCGCCTTTGCATGCTGATTCCGGAAGGCCGTAAGGCCCGACAATTCCAGTATAGTGGGGCTGGCGGGATTGGCTGCTGTGAGGTATTCCGCGTCGGCGGAGCGGCGGCAGGCAATGGGGCGAAAGCCTAAGCTGCTGCCCGGCCCGATACCGAGTGCAAGTCACCCGCATCGGCGGCGGGCAGCGTAGTATTCGGTTCTTGAATGACAGCCTCGAGTGGTCCCGCGGACCAAATTGGTCTGTCCGCGGCCCGTCAATATGGGCCAACCTGCACCGAATGTCGCGCTCCTCTGAGCCATCGCGGGGGGGCCGGCGGGCTTCCCGGATCGCCATTGCGGAGTTGCCGGGCTTGGAGACGACGACATCGGGGTGGCTGTAGGGGGCGGCGGTTTTGAAATCACAGCCGGGGAAGCGGCGAGGACGAGGAGCAGGCCAATTGATAGGCGCAACATCCTCTCGACAGATCGGCGGATCCGCAAGCCGGCCTTATTATCTGGTTCCCATTAGATCGAATAAATAGTCCTGAGCTATTTCTTTTTCTCGAATCGCCATCCCGGCGGTCATCGCATCTTGGGCTTGGACAATCGTCTCGTAAACCTGCGTGCGCGACCATACTTTAGAGTTGTCATAGTCGGCAGCGTGTCGAGCCTGCTGAAGTGTGACGAATGAATCGGCGACGAGCTTCAGATCGGTGGCTATAAGAACCTCGACGGGATCGGTGGGAAGAGGACGCGATGAGGCCTTCGAGGAGCATGTCTTCATGCGGCCATGATCGAACATTCTGGCAAATCGATTCCGCTGGCTTTGGTGCCTCCAGTTCTGGGCGGCTTCGGTGGTGAGCAAATGGAAAAGACCGTAGTAGGCCGCCGAAACCGCGCGGCGAAGATCGACCTGTTTCGGATCGTCCGGCAAATCGAGTTGAGATAGGAAAATGGCGTGCGCAATCAGGTCGTCGTGGTATGCCATCAGTCAGCCGAAAACCTCTTCCTTGAGCTTCGCCTGCTCGGATTGGCTCCGGAAATTGAAGTACGGAATCAGACCCCATTGACCGGCCGGGTCGAGTTGTTGCGTGATGAAGTTCGTGATGCGCCGGGTGGTTTGGGAAAGAATCGGCGGATGAGCTGCCTCATCCGACAGAGTGATCCAAAAAAAGATCGCTGGGTCTCCGCTCCAGTCGTCTTCAACGGTGGAGCGCAAGTTCACAACTCCTGGCGGGAAGGGTGCAAGGGCGTTGAGATGCTGGATGAGTTCCGTGGGCTGCGCGACTCCTCGCGGCAAATAAGGCATTTGGGAAGTTCCTGCCTATAGAATACTGCTTTTGATTGACATGTGGCTTGCTGGCGCTGGAATTCGCGCCTGACTGCCGGCACTAAAGTCGGATGAGCCGGTGGCCGCCAAAGCGTCCCGCGAGGCCGTCCTTGCCTTTTAGGGAACCGGCACTCTCCCTGCGAGATAACTGCTTCCCGAGTTGTTCTAGGGCCGACGATCGAGCCGGCAGGCACCACCTGTCCAGTGTGGCTGCGCGGAAGTTATCGCCAGGGGACGATCCCCCCAGGGTTGCGTACTCCCTCAACCGGTCAATGCCCCGCGGAGCGACCTGTTTCCGAATGGGCAACGATCCGACCACTGTTCATGAATCTAAACACTACGCCGTTTTCGGCGGGCTAGTGATTGGTGCTCACCCCGCGGTCGGGTGCATGCCCTTGTGCAGCATTTCCTTACGGTCGTTAGCCGCGTCTCTTGCATCCGCGGGAAACCAATGAGGACACACGGGAGGGCGCGGTCTTGTTCACGGCACGAGCCCCTTTACCATACGGCGGAATCGCTACGTGCAGCGCGCCGTAGACGTAGAGGTCGATGTCACTGCCTTCGTTTCCAAAATAGCCCGTAGCGCTGTACTCACACGCGTGGAGGTGCATGAGGGCCGGCAAATCCGGGTCCGCTACGTGGGGCCGACCTTCGGCTATCTCGGGGTACATTGTGGGCTGTGCATTAAAATGCGGCGGCGGATCCACCCAAACGACATCGAAGTCCCCGGCCTCCTCGGAGCTTGCCCGGACGGCCAGCGCATTTTCGAGGTCCGTCGGGTCCATCTGGTCACCCAACGCAGCCTGCTCGGGCGGGGTTGGGAAGTGATCGAGCTGCCAAGTCCCGTCGGCGCAGGTCTCGATCATGTAGGGATAGAGGGTCACCTCCAGCCCCTCGGCCATCGCTGCCGCCGCAACCTCGTGATCACGACCCTTCAGGGCGGACACGGCTTGACGGGAGAGCGGTCGCTGCGTGCGCTGGAAGCGCGCGTCTTGGTGGTACAAATGGGAGCAGGGGAAGGCGAGCGTCCCACCCCTGGCCAGGAAGCGGCGATCATCCAGCAACCCACGAAGCTCTTGCTGCACGACGGTGTTCAGCGCCTTGCGGCCGCGGCCGGGCACGGCGCTACGCCCGGTGTTGGTGCCGCGCCGGATCAAGTAGGTCAATGTCACGCGCAGGCCTCCCCAAACCCGCTCGATCTGGTGATCGACGTCGCCGAAGAAGGCAGCCCAATGGATGCGCGTCGGCTCGGCTTGCTTTCCGATCGCGAGGCCCCAGTCGTAGGTCTGAAATACGCCGTGGTGCTTGACGACGAACGCTCCGTTCGAGAACTGGGACGGCATGCACACGACGAGGGTGCCGAGCATGTCGCTGCCGCGCGGGGTGTCCTTGTGCGGCACAAAGTGGCCCCCTGTCGCGTAGACATTGAGGTTGTACAGCTCCGCGGTGAGCGCGTCGGGATCCTGTGGCACCAACTCGCGGTGGATCTGTTCAAGTATGCCCGCCGCAGCGGGGTCGAAGTGAAGGACGGAAAAGGCGCCACCCTCAGCCTTGATCTGAAGGGAGTCGCGGACGGTGCGGTCGTACCGGGTCTTGCGCCCCATGCCAAACGCCGCCACCGCGCAACGCTCGACCAGCGGACGGAGAAGCCGCTCCTGTTCGAAGGCGTCCCTCGCGCGCAGCACAGGGATTTGGGTCTTGTCCGGGAAGCAGAGGGTGACGGGCTGTTCGGGCACGAGTGTACCACCGCACGTAAACGGCGCGCGCAAGCCATGCACTGCGCGGTGGAGACCTTCCAACAGCGCTCGCTCGTGGTTCGTATTGTTGGTTGATGCCATGACCTAAGGCCCCTCTCTTCTTGGTTTGCGCCTTTGGTACGCCAGGCTGAGCCTGGCTTGAGTGTCAAGTCCCCCCGAAAATATGTTTAGGCTGACGTTGATAAGACCGGGGGCAACCGGCCTAAGACAAAAGCACCGGCGGCCCACCCAAACAGCAACCTCTTTGGTTGTAGTGACTTCTACCATGCTCGGCAATCTCCCTTCCTGATTTTAAGCCGAACCGCTGAGGCCGGAGAATCCCGCCACTCTCATGGATTCGGATTTGCGAACGCGACCCATTTTCTTGAGGACAGCCTCATCCTTCCCGGCCAGAGTCGCGAGCTTGCCCTTGACGGCATCTCCATCGGGACCGTTCGGAGTCGCTTCCGTTGGCGACGGCGAGCGGCGGTTGGTCCGAGACGATGCGGGCGGTACCATGGTCGAAGGCCGATCTTCATCATTTCTCATGCAACGACGCGACTTTCTCAAGATTGCCGGACTGGCGGCCGCAAGCCGCCCGCTGGTGGGCCGGCAACACCAATCCATGCTGGCGCCAGCCGGCGCGCCAGACGTGGCCAAGACCGATTTCACGCTCGAAATCGCGCCCATCACGGTCGAGTTGGCGCCCAATCGCATTCTCAGCACCATCGGGTACAACGGCATCTCGCCGGGGCCGCTGCTGCGGATGAAGGAGGGCGTGCCGGTCACGGTGAACGTGGTCAATACCACCGACGTGCCGGAGTATGTGCATTTTCACGGATTGCTGATTCCCTCCGATGTGGACGGCGCGGAGGAGGAAGGTACCCCGGTAGTCCCTCCGCACGGAACCAAACGCTATCAGTTCACGCCCACGCCGGCCGGCACCCGCTGGTACCACACCCACACCATGTCGATGGACGACCTGCACCGGGGCACGTATACCGGAATGTTCGGCTTTCTGATCGTAGAGGGCGCCGATAATCCCGGCCGCTTCGATCAGGAACACTACCTGGCGTTGCGCGATTGGGAGCCCTATTTCACCAACCAGGCGATGGATACCGACGATCTCGATCCCGCGTTGGCGCAACCGGAACGGCCGGCGGTGATGGATACGCGGCCGGCGGGGCTGGAGGTAGCGGCCGATATTTTTTCCATCAACGGCAAGGCGCTCGGCGCCGGCGATCCGATCCGCGTGAAACCCGGCGAACGCGTGATGTTTCATTTTCTGAACGCCAGCGCCATTGAGAACCGCCATCTGGCGCTGCCCGGCCACAAATTCAACGTGATCGCGCTGGACGGAAATCCCGTGGCTCGGCCGGCGGCCGTAGACGTGTTGATGCTGGGTCCGGGCGAGCGCATCGATGCCTGGGTGGAGATGAACCAGCCCGGCGTTTGGATCCTGGGCGCGCCTGAGGACCCGGTACGCGAAGGCGGCTTGGGCATCGCCATCGAATACGCCAATCAACACCGCACCCCGCAGTGGGCGCCACCGCCCAAATCCATTTGGGACTATACGATCTTCGGCAAGCCGCCGTCGCAACCGGCGCCTACCGGGCGATTGGACATGGTATTCGAAAAGGTGCCGCGCGGCGCCGGCAAATTCAATAGCTTCACGGTAAACGGCAAATCCTATCCGCACGACCGGGAGTTTCTGCTCGAACAGGGCACTCGCTACCGGCTGACGTTTCACAACCGCACTGACGATGCCCATCCGATGCACCTGCATCGTCACCAACTCGAGATCGCCGAGATCTATGGCAAAGCCACCTCGGGCGTGATCAAAGACACGGTCGTGGTGCCCACTTATGGCCGCGCCAGCGTGGACTTTACCGCCGACCAGCCGGGGCCGACGTTGTTTCACTGCCATATCCAACAACACATGGATTTCGGCTTCAAGGCATTGCTGCATTACGCGTAAGGAACCACGCCATGACTCCCGTGGATATGCGAGGCGTGTGGCGAGTTGCTTGAGAACGTGGAGACTCGCGCCAGAACATACCAGAAGCGGGAGTGGACGGGGCAGTTCCCGGAAGCGTCCGGCGCGCCTCGCAGGCCACAAAACCGATGGCCTGTTCCGCTGGCTCGGTCTACAGGCCCACCCTGCCGAACGCTGGAGGTTAGGGACATACCCTAACTACGCGCCCCCCAAGTTTCCGCTTGAATGAACCCAAAAAACGGCGGTTGAGACGCCGCCGGAATGGTCTTCTCCTTCAGTCGCAAGTGTTTGCAGCAAAGCCAGTTGTCACCCACTGGGTGAACTGCGCAGCAGTTGAAACTTCAGACAGGTCGCAGA
>Ga0182018_10002075_pt1 | contig 20998 bp, 22 predicted proteins | sample 812P2MmetaG_FD_120490 | JGI IMG/M metagenome (GOLD analysis project Ga0182018, IMG submission 120490) | Permafrost microbial communities from Stordalen Mire, Sweden - 812P2M metaG | ecosystem: Environmental > Terrestrial > Soil > Wetlands > Permafrost | place: Sweden: Stordalen | collected...
CGAGGCCATCAACGAAGCGCGGCCTGGCACCGGACGCCTCTTCCGCGCCTTTGCCCGGCTGCGCCCCGGAGTCACCGTGGAGCAGGCGCGGCAAGCCATGCGGCCGTTCTTCGAGCAGGAGCGCCGCTTCGTCCCGCCGCAGTTTCAGAATGAGATGCGGCTGGTCATCCGTCCGCTGCGCGAGCGCCAAATCGGCGATATGCGGATGGCATCGTGGACTTTGTTTGGCGCGGTCCTGGTGGTGCTGTTGATCGCCGCCGCGAATGTGGCTAACCTGATGCTGGCGCGGTCGGCCAGCCGGCGTCGCGAATGGGCCATCCGGGCGGCCATCGGCGCGGGGCGCGGGCGGCTGTTTCGCCAGGTGCTCACGGAAAGCCTGCTGCTGGCCGCGCTGGGCGCTGCCGCGGGCTGCGGACTGGCTTGGGTGCTGCTGCGTTTCTTCGTCGCCGCCGCCCCGCACGGCATCCTGCGCCTGGACCAGGCGTCGCTCGATGGCCGTGTATTGCTTTTCGCGGTGGCGCTCTCGCTGGCGTCCGGCGTGCTCTTCGGATTGGCGCCGGCAATGGACACGCCGGCGGCCGGCAGCATGGCGGCGGGACGCACCGTGGTTTCCACCCGCAGCCTGCTGCGGCATGTGTTGATCGCGGCGCAGATTGGCGCGACGCTGGTGCTGCTCACCGGCGCCGGTTTGCTGCTGCGTTCGTTATGGAACCTGGAAAAGGTCCCGCTGGGGATGGATACCGCGCAGACGGTGTCGGCCCATTTCGTGATCGCGAAGGGGTATGACGACCTGGCTTTCTTCGACCGGCTGGAAACACGGTTGCGCGGCCTGCCCGGAAGCCCGGTCTATGCCATCAGCGATACCATTCCGCCGTTCGGCGGGTCGCGGGCCAGGCCGTTTTTCGTGCTGAGCGTGGAGGGCCGCCCGCCGTTACCGGAAGGCGCCGGCGGCATGGTGGGCTGGCGCTATGTGACGCCCGGGTACTTCGCCGCCATGGGAATTCCGATCGCGCGGGGGCGCGCCTTCACCGAGCAGGAGCGCGATGCCGCCGAGCTTCCGATGATCTTGAGCCGCGAGTTGGCGCACCGCTTGTTCCCCGACGGCGATTCGCTCGGCCAGCACGTGCTCCGCTCGACGGGCGGCGATTGGCACACCGTCATCGGGGTGGCCGGCGACGTGATCAACAACGGCCTGGATCGCCAGCCCGACCCGGAGTATTACGTGCTGCGGAAGCACATTAAAGACGACACCTACAACAACCGCGCGCCGGGGGATGGCTGGCGGGCAGCCACGGTAATCGTGCGCAGTCCGTTGCAGCCCCAGGCGATGGCCACGCTGCTCCGGGGAGCGGTCGCGGAACTGGATCCGGCGGTGCCGGTGACGGTGGAGACTCTGCGGGAGCGCGCCGGCACGCTCACTGTCGGGCCGCGTTTCGACGCGCTTCTGCTGGGCGGCTTCGCGGGCGTGGGACTGCTGCTGGCGGCCATCGGAATCTATGGAGTGATCGCCTTCCTGGTGAGCCAGCGGACTCGCGAAGTGGGTGTGCGGATGGCGCTGGGCGCGACGCCATCGGCGGTGACGCGAATGTTTCTCCGGCACGCGGCGGGCTGGACGCTGGCGGGCGTCGCGGCGGGACTGGCGGGGTCGTTGGCAGTCGCGCGGCTGGTGGGCAGTATGCTCTTTCAAGTGGACGCGCGGGATCCGTGGATCCTGGCGGCGGCGCCGGTGTTGCTGGCCGGCGTAGCGCTGGCGGCCGCGTGGTTGCCTGCGCGCCGGGCCGCGCGGATCGACCCGGTACGGACGCTGCGGGAAGAATAGCCCGCCGATCGCTTTTCGAGCTACTACGCACCGAGAGTGTGAGAGACTGGCCGCCGCCGGACACCAGGGAGCCCATTCCGCCCTTTTTGCCGCCCGTTCCCTTCTCTTCATAAGAGCAAAATTCCCCCGATATTGGCCATTTCCGCCGAAACGTGGCCGCGGGCTGTCAACCGGAAGAGCGGATGAACTCGTAGTGGGAGGAATTTGGCTCCCCGAGACGGACCCTATTACGAACCGGATTTGGAGAAACGGGTTTCGAGCCAATACCGAGGACTACCAACCGTGTCGATTCCCGTCGAAACGGACTGGCTGTGGGTTTCTATTTTCAAAGACCAGACAGCATCTCCAAGCATACTCAAATCTGAATCAGGCGATCGCTCTCTCAAGAGCCGGATCGGAGGCGTTGGCCGCAAGTTCTCGCAGATACCCCTCCAGGTCCATTCGGTGGGCGGAGGCCAAGCAGCGGAGTGCCTCATAGCTCGTTCCTTCACCCTTCTCGATCCGGCGCACCTGCCTTTCAGAAAGGCCCTTGATCTGCGACTGCTTCAACCCCATACTCAAACGCAATTTTGCGATTGCCGCTCCATACCGGCTATCATGTAGAGCCTTGGCTGCTTCGGCTCGGGCACGTGCCTCCGGATCAGTTGCTGTTCGAATCGCGTCAAGGTCAAGGTGGATATCTGGACCAGGCCAGTAGATATAGCTTCCGTCTTCGTCGACGGCAAAGCTCGCGCGTTCGGTCAGGGGAATGCCCTTGAGCGATGGCATGCTGTCGAACGCAACTTCATACGGCTGCAGCGCACAGGAAAGCACAAACAAGCGATCCTTCGAGACGCTCGCCTTCGCAATGAGCTCTCCTTGCGCATGATGAGCCCATGCAGTAAGTACGCGCCGCGGCACGCTGGCATCGGAATATACAACCGTGTTGCGCACCATCCTGAGACCGGCCCGTTCGAACATCTGGGGTATTGAACTCGGCTGCACATCATCTCTGACCAGCAGCGCCCGAAGTTGGTGCCGACGATTGGCAATTGAGACGAACTCAGAGACTTCCGGAAGCTCACTCGCTGGAACGAGTACGAAGATATTTCGGGCGCCTTCGGCAACCTGCCGGTCGGGCCGGCGAAGGACTCGGAAACTTCGCCTTTCAGGGACCACTCCCTCGGCACCACGGTCATGTTGAAGCAAAATCAATTCCGGCGCGCTGCTGTTCGTTGCGTTCACGTTGCCCTGCATACTTTATGCTCCCATTCCCGCAGTAATTCGGCCCGGTGCTCCACGACGACTTTTCGGATTCTGGCGAGCACCTTTGCCGAGGGATCCTTCTTGGCCCACTTGACATCCAATACCAACTCGTCATCCGTGCAAAGGAGAAAGTAGACGCGGATCTCCCACTCGCCACGGCGCTTCGCGTGGAAATGCGGAGGCAGATGGTCCGAGGAGCTGAACCAAAGATCCAGACCTTCCAGGGCAACCGCATCTACGCTTCCCACACGCGCCTCGGCTTCACTGGACCTCCTGAATAAGAGTATACGCCGTACCGGACATTCTGGCAATCACTAGCGCAGCCGAGAATGTCCGGTGAGCCGATGCGTCAAGGCTCGGCGGGCGGGGCAAGAACGGCGCCATTGAAAATCTCCGCAATGCTGTTAACCAGCGGGGTCAAAAGCCGCCTTCGCGGCCTCAACGCGTCGTACTGGCGACGATGGGCCGAAGATTATATGTTTTGAACCGATGGCAGACGGTGCCACCCAAGAGCCCTCGGCGCCGGGTTCCCTTGTTTTCAGGATCTCGCATAGCACGATGTTACGAAGTCATAGCACGTTTTGCGGGGCTGTTAACCAGCGGGTCCCCTTGCGGGGGCTAACTCGCTTTTCGCCATCTGTTCGGCCCAAAATCTCTTCCGATGCCGGTCCGCTATTCAACAGCTTCCGAACCGGCCCCATTTGTTTTTCAATCGATTTAGAGAGGGCCGGAGATTGGTGTTTTGAACAGGGTTCGGGTTGGTCTAAGATCCCCGAGAGGAACCCTCTTCATAGTAAAAAACGGAGAATTTTCTCCGATGCCACGCGATGCGAACGAGGGATATGCTCCTCCTAATCCGGAGAAGGCGCCGTTCGTAGATCCTTGCCCGGCAATATGATCCGGATGGCCTTGCACGCCGGGACTCCTAACCGGCCCGCTTTGTAGCAAGACGAACCCGGTTCGAACTCGCGGAGAGCCACAGGCCGATATCGAGCCATCTTGTTTCGATGTCTGCCCATCCGGTCTGCGACTCGGGCATAATGGAAGGGCACCATGAGCCAAACGCTCCATCTAGGCGATGCACAGGTCGATGAGGGCAAATTGGCCGATCTCTGCCGGCGGTACCGCGTACGGGAACTTTCTCTTTTTGGATCTGCCGCGCGCGGCGAGATGCGCCCCAACAGCGACATCGACTTGCTGGTAGAGTTTCTGCCGAACGCGGAGGTCGGCCTGTTGGAACATGCCGGGTTGATGCTGGATCTGGCGCAACTCCTTGGGAGGAAAGTGGATCTGGTTTCGAAAAAAGCTCTTAAGCCGTTCATCCGGGAATCCGTGCTCGCAGACGCACGGCTTGTGTATGCGGCGTGACGACCTGTACCTGCATGACATTATCGAGGCTGTAGACCACATTGGCGCGTTCCTTGGGGAAGCGGATTTGAGGGATTCCTGAAATCGGAGTTGGTCCGTAGCGCTGTCGTTCAGAAACTTGCGATCATCGGTGAAGCGGCGGCGCGAATCTCCGAAGTGTTGAGGAGCCGCTATCGCAAATTCCCTGGCCGCGGATTGCGGCCTTCCGAAACATTCTGATCCACGCCTATTTCGGGATCGACTGGGATGAAGTCTGGAAGGCGGCCAAGGTTGAGTGCCCCGTTTTGCGAGAGCAAATCGCCAAGATCCTGGCGACCGAATCCGGCGAACCGGAGGGCGATGGTGCAAAATGAGATCGACGTGTCGCAGCAAAGCAGACCCGATGGAGCGGCAGATCGAGCGTGCACTCCGCCCCGGCGAGTTCATCCATGATCGCGCGTGCTTTTCATTTGTCAGCGGACTCGACCAAATTGCCAACGACATCGAGAAGATCGTCGCGCAGAGCCATCGGCCGTCCTTTCGCGGGCAGTTCTGAGCTGGGGTTCGCCCCAACTTCCACCTACGAATTTGGCGCACACCCAGGGCCACATTGAGGCGGCGGGGCTCCGCTCCTTGCAGTCGCAGTTCGGTGCCGGGTCGCGTGGTCCCGATTCGTGCGGAACTCCCGGCGCGAGAAAACCATCGCCATTTCCTCAACTCCGGCACGCTGTTGTACCATAAGGAATTATTCATGAAGGCCTTACTGGAAGCGGTCCAGCCGGGGGACAAAGACTGGAGTTTGGTCCAGGCGATCGATCCTACCCGGCTTCCCGCGCATATCGCCGTCATCATGGACGGCAACGGACGTTGGGCGGGCCGGCGGCGGCTGCCGCGAGTGGCCGGACATCAGGCCGGTATCGGTCCAGTCAGGTCCACCGTCGAGACGTGCGCCCGCTTGGGCGTGAAGGTGCTTACGCTGTACGCCTTCTCGGTGGAGAACTGGAAGCGGCCGCGCGCCGAAGTGGAAACGCTCTGGCGCCTGCTGCGCTATTACCTGAAACAGGAACTGCCCGACCTGCAGAAGAACGATATCCGCCTGCAAGCCATCGGGCGGTTGGACGCTCTGCCGCCGCAAGTACGCCGCGAACTGGAATCGGGCGTGGAGGCCACCAGTTCCAATCGGGGACTGCTGGTCAATCTGGCGATCAACTATGGAGGCCGCGCCGAGATTGTCGACGCGGTCAACGCCGCTCTCGACATGGCGCGCCTGGATGGCAGCATCGCGTCGCTGCGCATCGACGAAGAGCTGATCGCCACCAATCTTTATACCGCCGCCAGTCCCGATCCCGACCTGTTGATCCGCACGTCCGGTGAGATGCGCATCAGCAATTTCCTGCTGTGGCAGATCGCCTACGCCGAGCTGTATGTCACCGAAACGCTCTGGCCCGATTTCACGCGCGCGGACTTGCTGCAGGCCGTGCTCGAATACCAGAAGCGCGACCGCCGCTATGGCGGTTTGAGCGGAGGGCCTGCCGGACGGCCCGCCAACGGCGGCGCCGGTGACGAAAGTTTGATCGCAGCGCTCCGCTCGTCATGAAGCGGCTGCTCACCGCGCTGGTCCTGATTCCCGCCGTCACCTACGTGATCCTGTGGGCGGATTACTGGGTTTTTCTCTCCGTCCTGATCGTGGTGGCTCTGCTGTGCTATTACGAATACGCCGGCATCGCGGCAGGCTACGGTTTCGGCGCCCTCAGCCCGATGGGCTACGGCGCGGGACTGCTGCTGCTGGTGTGGCAGGGCGCGACGTGGCCGCTGGTCACGGTAATCACGCTGGTGGCCTTGGCGGCGGCCATGCGCGCCGATGACCTCTCGAAGACTCTGCCCCGCGCCGCTCTGCTGCTGATGGGAGTCGTATATGTGTTCGGCTGTTGGAAATGCGCCATGCCCGTGCGCCAGGCCAACCGGCACTGGCTGATGTACGCGCTGTTGTTGAATTGGGCGGGCGACAGCGGAGCTTATTACGTCGGCCGCGCATTTGGGAAACACAAGATGGCGCCGCGGGTCAGCCCCAAGAAATCCTGGGAAGGCGCGGCAGCGTCGGTGGTGGCCTCGGTGCTGGTGGGCGGGGCGTATTTGTTTCGCTTCATCCCCGGGATGAGCGTGGCCGGCGCGATCGGCTTGACGGTGGTGGCGAACGCGGCGGGGCAACTCGGCGACCTGGCGGAATCGGCCATAAAACGCGGGGGCGCGGTGAAAGACAGCAGCGCGATTCTGCCGGGACACGGCGGCTTCCTGGATCGCGTCGACAGCACGTTGTTTACGCTGCCTGTGATCTACCTGTGGGTCAAGCTGGTGGTTTAGTTTCCATCTGGTTGGCGATCGGTTTCAACGGCAGAGCTGGCGGGCCGGCTTTAGTGAGTCGGTAGTTTCATAATACGGTCTCGTATCGGCGGAAACCGGTCCCTTTGGTCGCGGCTCGGTTTAAGGCCGCATCCAGAACCGCGACCAAAGAGCGGTTTGGCGGCTCCGGCCGTTTTCTCCGGTGCGCTAGCGCCACCAATTCGCCATCAGAGTGATGAGGGCTGAATTGGCCAAATCGATCAGGAACGCTCCCACGATCGGCACCACCAGAAATGCGCGCGGCGCGGGGCCGAATTGCTCCACCAGTTCCTCCATGGAAGCGATGGCGTTCGACGTGACTCCCAGCATGAATCCGCAGAAACCGGCCGACGTCACGGCGGCATCGTAGTCGCGGCCCATCAGCCGGAACGCGAAGACCACCGACATCAGCCAGCACAGCGCTACCTGCGCGGTCAGAATCACCAGCAGCGGCAGCGCCAGGTGAACCAGCTCCCACAAACGCAGCGTGAGCAGCGCCATCACGATAAACAGGTACAGCGCGATTTGTCCCAGCGCGGTGATTTCGGGTTGGGAGATGCGCGCGAAGCCGAAACGGTCGTCGAGATTGCGGATCACCGCCGCTACGAACATGGCCCCGATGTAGCTGGGCAGGATCACGCCGTGGCGCTCGATGGCGCCGCTGAGAACAGAACCCAGGCCCATCGAGATACCCAGCACCAGGACCGTGTTCAGGCTGGGGATGCCCACCCAAACAGGCTTGGCCGATCCCGCGGAAGATGCGCCGGTGGAGGGGTGCAGCCGGTGTTTGCGGATGAGGCGTCCTCCGATGTATCCGCCAATCAGGCCGGCCACGGTGATTCCAAAAGTGGCGGCGGCGAAGGCCGCGGCGGTGGCGCCGGGCACGCCCATTTTCTCGAAGACCGGACCGAAGGCCAGCGCCGTCGCGGGACCGCCGGCGAGCGCCACGGAGCCGGAGAGAATCCCCAGGCGGGGGTCGATATGCAACAGTGCCGCCAACCCCATCCCGAGGAGATTTTGCACCACCGCGCCAGCGGTGGCGAGGGCCAGCAGCACGACCACTCCCAGGCCGCCCTCGCGGATTAACTGGAGACGCGCGCTCAACCCCACGGTGGTCATGAAGGCAACCATGAGGAGATCGCGCAGCACGGCGTCGGCCTCGATGTTGACCACGCGATCGCGCAGCATCAGCGCCAGCACGGCGTAAATCATGCCGCCGGCGATGGGCGTGGGAATGTTGAGGCGGCGGAGCAGCGGCAGTTTGCGTTTCAGCCAGCCACCCAGCACCACGCCCAGGCAGGCGAGCCCCAGCATGTGGACCGCGTTGAGCTTCCAGGTGGGGGTCAAGAATGCAGTATAGTAGGTTTCCATGAAGAAACTAGCGGCGATGGGCCTGGCATTCTGTGTGTCCCTGGTCTTCGCCGACACCTACCAGCGCCAACCCGGCGTGGACGTCCAGCACTACGTCTTTCGCGTCACCTTGAGCGACGACGACGACGAGATCGCCGGCGAAACCACGGTGACGTTGCGCTTCGTGAAAGACGGCCTCACGGAGTTCTGGCTGGATCTCGCGTCGGCGGCCAACGGAAAGGGCATGACGGTTTCGGAGGTGAGGTCGGCCGGAGCGGTGGTGCGATACACGCACCAGGCGGACCGGCTGACGCTCGCGCTGGCCAAGCCATCGAAGGCCGGGGAATTGCGCGAGTACACCGTAAGGTATCGCGGCATCGCCGCCAATGGCCTCAAAATCGTGCAGAACAAATTCGGCGAGCATTGTTTTTTCAGCGTCAACTGGCCCGATATGGCGCACCAGTGGCTGCCCACCATCGACCATCCGTCCGACAAGGCGACGAGCGAGTTCGTTGTCACCGCGCCTTCGAAATACCAGGTGGTGGCCAACGGACTGCTGCTCGAGACCATCGATCTGGGCGACGGCCGGCGGCTGACGCACTGGAAACAGTCTGTGCCGATCGCCACGTGGCTGAATAATATCGGGGTGGCGCAGTTCGCGGTGCGGCACTATGGGACGGGCGCGGGCGTGCCGCTGCAGACCTGGCTATTTCCTCGGGACCGCGAGGCCGGCATGGCCACCTTCGAAGAGCCCACGCGCCAGTCCATCGCATTCTATAGCGAACACATCGGCCCCTATCCGTACGAAAAGCTAGCCGCTGTGGAGGCCGCCGGCATGGGCGGGGGCATGGAGCATGCCAGCGCGATTTTCTTCGGACAGGCTTCGGTGAATGGCCGGCCCAATTTGAGCCTGGTGGCGCATGAGACGGCGCACCAGTGGTTCGGCGATTCGGTGACCGAAAAAGATTGGGACGACGTATGGTTGAGCGAAGGCTTCGCCACTTACTTCCAGCAACTCACCACGGAGCATTATCAGGGGCGCGATGCCTTCGTGGCGGGGCTGCAACAGAATCGCACCCGCGTCTTCAGCACCGAGAAACGCTTGCCGGGCGTCGCGGTGGTGCAGGACAAGCCGTGGAAGGGGATCCCCAACCAGATCGTATACCAGAAGGGCGGCTGGGTGTTGCACGTGCTGCGCGGCCAGATCGGCACCGACAAGTTCTGGGCCGGTATCCGCGAATACTACCGGCGCTATCGCGACGGGAACGCGTCGACGGCGGAATTCCGGCAGGTGATGGAAGAAGTGTCGGGCGTCGACCTCGGCTGGTTCTTCCAGCAGTGGCTCTACCGCGCGGGATCTCCGGTGGTGGAGGGCGGATGGAAATATAACGCGGCGACGAAGAAGATCGAGGTGGAGCTGACGCAGACGCAAGCGGGCGAGGCATTCCGGCTGCCGCTGGAGGTTGCGGTAAAGGGCTCGCAGGCGCGGATCGAGAAGATCGAGATGACAGGGAAGCAACAGAAGTTCGAGATTGCGGCCGATCAGGAGCCCGCGTCGGTGGAACTGGATCCTAATACTTGGATGCTGGTGGATAGTAAGTTCGCGAAGCGGTAGACTCCTGCCTTACTCCTGCCCCAAATACCATCCCTGGAATCGCGAAACTACCGAAGTCATAGATTTGTGATAGCTTAGAGCCAGCAGGTGCGGTATGAAAGACGGCAATGCAAGTCCGCAAATCAACGTGTCGAAGATACCGGTCGGCGGAGGAATCGCAGGGACCATCTTCGCCGTCGGCAGCGTGCTGATATTTATCGTCGGCATTCCCGCGCTACGGTATTTCTTGCCCGCGGCCATCGTCTTAGGCGGCGCAGTCGCCCTGATCATTCACTTCGTCCGGCATGAGACTCCAGGCAAATCTTGGATTCTCGCTGCCACGAAGAAATAGATACCATTTCCTCGGGCACACCATTCAGCGGCCGGAGTTTGCGAGCGTCTGGTACCTCTCCAACCACTGGCGCGCGCGGGCCGCGTCGCCGACTTGCGCGAAGACTTGCACGAGAGCCCGGGCGCACAGCGCGAGGCGCGGCTCGTGCTGGAGATGCAGGTCGCACTCGGCCTCCATGTGAGTCAGCACGCGCAGGGAATCGAGAGGCGCAACTCCGGGCGGCGGATGGCGCATCAGCACGATGGCGGTGGGGTCGTCATAGACCAGCTTCCATTCGGTCTGTTGCGGATCGGCCAGCGCGGGCGCCAGACGGTAGACCAAGCCCTGACTGTACTCGAACGTATTCATCACGATGGTCTGAACGCCGTATCGATCGAGCAGTTGCTGCGCGTTCTTGCCGCCGTCCTCTTCCACGTTGTAGAGTATCCGGCCGTAATCCTGGAATACCGATTCGCTGAGCGAGCGGCCGTCGATGAAGACGCGCTGCTGGGGCCACAAGCGCCAGATCAGGTAGCCGCCGTATTCGTAAGTGTTAAATAGGGGACCGGTGACATGGTGCGCCAGCAGGAAATCGGCTGCGCCGGCGGGGTAACGCCATACGGCCGCCCGCAACTGAAAGAAGCTTCCCGCGGACGCGAGGATGCCCCCACCGACCAGCAGCAGCGAAGCCGCGAACGGCACGAGCGGCGGAAGAGTGCGCTTCCAGGGAAAATAAGACACGATCACGATGGGCGCCTCCAGACCGATCAGGATGGTGTTGCGCTGGGCGCTGAACGCCGCGGCGGCGAAGGCGGCGAACAGGAGCCAGTCCACCGGGCGGACCCGCCGGCGCGCCCATAGCATCAGGAGCGCCGCGCCTGTCCACAGAACGGTGAACTCGTTGAAGGCGAACCACTGTGGCCGCGCCCATTCCAGCAGCTTCGAGGTGAGAGAGCTGCCGCGGTAATACACCAGCACCTGGAGGATGCGGAAGCCGTTGGGATTGAAGCCGGAGAGCAACACGGAAACCGCGCTGACGGTCCAGAGCAGACGGCTATCCGAACGCCGCCAGAGGGCTTCGGCGGAATACGCCGCCAGCACGATCCATCCCAGGAAATAGCCGCCATGGCAATTGGCCCAGATGAGAAACAGCGGCGGCAAGAGCCAGAGCCAGCGGCGATACTCCAGAATTGCGATGGTGGCCGCCAGCAACAGGAACGTGATGAGGTAAGGGCGGTCGAGAGCGAACGGGATGGCCATGCCGGCAGCGGCGCAGGCCGCCGCCAGCGAGCGATAGAAGCCGCCGCACCGCCGCCAGGCCACCATCCCAACCAGGGCGCAGAAGGCCGCCAGCAGTGCGGCGCGGAACAGCACCACTCCGCCGAAACCGGTGGCGCGCCAGACCAGATAGAACAGCACCTGGGCCAGCCATTCGTGAGTCAGATTGAAATGGCGCGTAATGGCTTCGCCGGCGTAGGCCGGGACGGCGCCGGCGGTGGTGAAGGCGAACGGGTCGGGGACCGGCAGGGTGTGAGTCTCGACGATATACTGGCCGGTCTTGAGGTGCCACCAATAATCGGAGTCGTAACTCTCCGGCGAGAACCAGCCCAGCCACAATACGGCGGCTAAGGCCGCGGCGATGGCGGGGAGCCAGCGGGTTTCCGGTCTGATTGGGGATGGGGAGAGCCGCTGGGAGGGCCGAGCTTTAGCCATGCCTGTTCCACGCCGGACACTGAAGACGCACGCTCCATAGTACCGCCGGGGACGGGCCCGGCTGGCGCGGATATTTCGGGAGGGTTCGGGGATGCATGGCGCAGGCGCTCTGCTGGTACCCCGCCGCGAGTTGTTGGTGCGAAGCAGGGCAAGCTAAAGGTCGATGTCACTTACTTGGCCCATCGCATACTGTCTGCAGAAATTGTGGTGCGGGCAATCTTGCCCGGGGTCCCCTCTGGGGACGCCTTTCAGGCGGCTCTTTCGGGGCTTGGGCGAGTCTTCGTGCCCGGGCAAGGGCCGGCTAAAAGCCCTCCTCAGAGGGGACCCCGGCCAGGATTGGGTGCCCCACAATCTTGTGCGGAATGGCTCCAGGACGAAAGGTAAGTGACATTATAGCGAAAGCATGCGCCACAGCTTAGCATGAGCTGATCGTCTTGATCGTCTAAGCGCAAGTTAGACTACTTCTCAGGGCTGCCTTCCACGGTACATCCCTTCCAGGCGGCCGTCTTCTATATATTTCATTCCACCGGCACGGTGCGGTCGAAGACCACGTCGATCGTGGAGCCTTGGCGCAAATCGACTTCTCTTCCGCGGGACAGAAGCACGACGGCTAGTCCCACGCCCGCGCCGACACCCGCGCCGATACCGGCGCCGGACCAGGTGCGAGTCGCCATGCCGCCGATCGCGGCGCCGGTGCCCGAAAGTTCGGCCATGCGAACCGCGTCGGCGCCGTGGCTGCCGCCCTGCTTGATTTCGTTCTCCTGGGAATCGACCTTCTGTTCGGTGCCGCCGGAATCGACGGAGTTCAAGCGCGGCGAAAGTCCGATCACCTTGCCGCTGGGGAGCGTCAGAGTCTCGATGCGAATCGCCAGTTCCGCTTTGCCTTTGACGCGGCCGCTGCGCAGCGAGTGGGTCACCACGCCCTGCACGTAGCTGCCTTCGGGGACTACAATCACGCCGTCCGAGACGATGGGCGACGCGGTCCGCATGTAGATGTAATCGCCCTCGCGCGCAGTGCGCGTGGTCACGGAGTTCACCAAACGCAGCAACGCGTGGCTACCTTGCGGGATTTCCGCGGCGGAAAGGATGGAAACGGAGAGAGCCAGGACGGCGAGACGCATAGAACGCTCCTGGTTCTATTATCCTAAATCCGGCGGTTCCACAGTCGCGGCCGCGCCAAAGCCCTGAGAAACCTCAAGTTTCAACTGCTCCGCAGAGCCACCATTCGGGTGATAACTGTCGCCGCTCCAACTGCTTGCGGGCGCGGAACATGCGGGTTTTGAGTGGCTCCAACCGCCGGATTTAGGATTATGAGGCCGGGCGAAGGAGTTTGTGGGGCATGCGTCCGCTTGCCCACAACTGCCCGATATGGCGCTCGGGCACTCCGGCCTTGGAGGGTGAAAACTCTTTGGCGGCAGAAAACCCGTTCTCCCAAGGCACTCCGCTCCTTGACGGTCGCGGCTCGGTGAGAGGCTCCACATCGAATCGGGACGCTAGCGGCTGGAAAAACGGCGCAGGCGAAAAACTTCGCCGAGCGAGATGTACAGGTTCACTACCCCGAGGCCGCTGATGGCGCCACGCACGTACATGTTGTCCAGATACGGGCGCCAGGCGCGCACGAAGGCCCCGAAGTTATCCCAATAGTCGGTCCACGGGAAGATCAGCAGGAAAAGCCCGATGTCCAGGCAGAATGTGATGAACAGCACCGCGGAGACTTTGTGATACCAGCGATACCGCGGCGCCGCGGGCGCGGCAGTTTCCGCCGCGGCCAGCGGCGGGGGCGTTCCCTCGGGCGGGATTTCGGCGGACATCATGCGGCGCCCGCCGTTTCGAATAAGTCGTCGAATAAGTCCATCTGCGGGCTGTAATCCAGCGGAAATCGCGAACAGGCGCGCACGGGCTCGAAACTCAGACGATGCAAGGGCGTGGGACCGAACTGGCGGAGGGCCAGACAATGTTCCGGCGTGGAGTATCCTTTGTGCGCGGCCAAGCCGTAGGCGGGAAACACTTCGTCCCACACGCGCATGCAGGCGTCGCGATAGACTTTGGCGACGATCGACGCGGCGGCGATGGCGTGGCAGCGCGCGTCGCCCTTAATCAGCGAGCGCTGCGGCAGGGCGAGATCGATGGGGACGGCATCCACCAGCAGAAAGTCGGGCGCGGGCCGCAGTTGGCAGACGGCTTTGCGCATGGCCAGCCGCGAGGCCTGGTAGATGTTGATGGCGTCGATGGTGGCGGCGTCCACGGCGGCTACCGCCCAGGCGACGGCCCGCTCGCGGATGCGTTCGGCGAGCACCTCCCGCCGTTCCGGATCGAGTAGTTTGCTATCGTTCAGACCGCGCACCTCGCGATCGGGTGAGAGAATCACGGCGCCCGCCACCACCGGTCCGAAGAGACAGCCGCGGCCGACTTCATCCACGCCGGCAACGGCATGAAAGCCGCGCGCGCGCAGTTCCCGCTCCAGGGTTGCCTGACATCGTAATTTGCCACCCGCGACATCGGGCCGCATGGAGGTCAAGCGGCTTAGGTGCGCTCTCTGAGACGGGCGGCCTTGCCCTTCAAAGCGCGCAAATAATAGAGCTTGGCGCGGCGCACGCGGCCGGTGCGCACCACATCGATGTGGTCCACCACCTTGGCATGCACCGGGAAGATGCGCTCTACGCCCTGGCCGAAGCTGACCTTGCGAACCGTGATGGTCTCGCCCAAGCCGGTGTTGTTGCGGGCGATCACGGTGCCTTCAAAGGCCTGCAGGCGCTCTTTGTCGCCTTCCTTGATCTTCACGTGGACCCGGATGGTATCGCCGGGCCGGAACGTGGGGACGGCATCGGCCCGCTTGTTCTTGTTAATGAATTTCGTCAACAACGCATTCTGCATGAGAATTTCCTTGAACTTCTATCATATACGAGTGAGTGCCACGCCGCTTGAACGGTGTCCGCGAAGGTCCTAACCGTTTTGGGGATTTCGCGGCTCAGCAACGGCAACCACTCCCAACGGAGTTCCCTCCGGGCCCAACTCTGTTACGGGCGCCGCGCGTTTGGAGGCAGTTACCGAGCCGCTACGACAGGGAGCGGTTGCCCGGGCGCCAATTCTCCCAGATCGGTAAATCGACCGTCCGCAAAACGGGACAGGACAAGCTGTAACATGCCCCACCTACTTCATCAGATCGGGGCGCAGGCGGCCGGTTTTTTCCAGCGCGGTCTGCTTGCGGAACTTGCGGATCTCCTCGTGGTTGCCGTTTAACAATACTTCCGGCGCCTTCCAACCGCGAAAATCCGCCGGCCGGGTCCAATGCGGACAATCCAGCACGCCCTCACCGTGACCGGTCTCCTGAAACGACTCGAAGGCCGCCGAGCTTTCGTTCCCCAGCACTCCGGGCAACAAGCGCGCCACCGCGTCGATCACCACCGCGGCCGCCAATTCGCCGCCACTCAATACGTAATCTCCGATCGACAATTCGTAATCGGCCAAGTGCGATGCCACACGCTCATCCACGCCTTCATAGCGGCCGCAGATCAACAGCAGCTCAGCCTCGTCCTTCAGGCGATTGGCTGCGGCCTGGTCGAACACCATGCCTTGCGCGGAAAGCAGCGCCACCTTCTGACTCGGCGTCCGCTCCGGCCAGATGGATTCCACCGCCAGGAAAATCGGCTCGGCCTTGAGCACCATGCCTTCGCCGCCGCCGAAAGGACGGTCGTCGACGCTCTTGTGCCGGTCAAACGTCCAGTCGCGCAGATTATGGATGCGGATGTCCAGGATGCCGGCGTCCTGGGCCCGCTTGACGACGCCATGCGCGAACGGTCCCACGAAAAACTCGGGGAAGATCGTCAACACATGGAAAATCACGATCGGTTCAAATCCTTCAAGCCCTCGGGCAATTCCACGGCGATCCGTTTGGCCGCCGGGTCAATCTCCACGCAGATGGAACGCACGAAGGGAATCAGCAAGCCACCTTCGATCACGAGCAACCCAGACCCTCCGCCATCTTCCCAGCCGGAAACCGTGCCCAGCGGTTGGCCGGTGCGCCGGTCCACTACCTGGCAGCCTAGCAGATCGTCCTGGAAGAACTCGCCTTCTTCGAGCGGAGTGCGCTGGCTGAGAGGCACTCGAACTTCCGCGCCGGAGAGAAGTTCGGCGGCGGAAATCGTATCCACCCCGCGGAACTTGAAAACCAGGGTTCCGTTGTGAAACCAAGTGGACTCCACTTCGTACCGGGCGCCGGAGCCGAACAGAAAAACTTCCTCCAGCGCCCGATAGCGTTCGGGTTTTCCACTCAAGGGGAACGCCGTGAGCTCGCCGCGATTACCCCGGGTCTTGCCCAGGACGGCGATCGCGATCCAACCGTCCACGGGCGAGGTCACTCCAGGATTTCCAGCGTGAAACGGCGATTCAGCTTCATGCCGGCCGCACCCAGGATGGTACGGATGGATCGCGCCGTCCGACCCTGCTTTCCGATGACTTTTCCGAGGTCGCTGGGCGCCACCTTCAACTCCAAAACGGTAACTTGCTCCCCGAGTACTTCGCGGACCGAGACCTCGTCCGGGATATCAACCAGAGCCTTCGCAATATCTTCAATCAGTTGTTTCATTCGCCCGGCCTCCTAGAGCCATGGTAGCGCGAACCGGGCCCGCGGGACGGGGCCCGCGCGCATATTACAAGTGGCACGGCCGTTCTAATTATTACACTTACGCGCTATGCCACGGGCTGAGGCACCACGGCAGGGTTGTTTTTCACAAGCCGCTTGACGGTGTCGGACATGCACGCGCCATTCTTCGACCAGTGCTCGATGCGTTCGTGTTTCAACATCACTTTGGCCGGATGAGAAAGCGGGTCGTAGTGGCCCACCACTTCCAGGTTGCGGCCATCGCGGGCGCGCTCCTTCTCGATCACGACGATACGGTAAAACGGCTTCTTTTTGGCGCCGAAACGCGCCAGACGAATCATCAACATCTGTACTCCCACAAAGTATTTGAGTGAAGCGGGGCGCCGCACTACCCCCCGAATGGAAACCCGGGCGGCATCTTCATCTTACCCAATTTCCGTCCCAGGAAGCCGCCCGATAGCGACTTCATCATCTTCCTGGCCTGCGCGTACTGCTTTAGCAACTGGTTTACTTCCTGCACGGACGTGCCGCTGCCCTTGGCGATGCGCCGGCGGCGGCTGCCGTTGATAATCATGTGATTGTCGCGCTCCCGGTGGGTCATCGAATCGATGATGGCCACTACGCGATTGATCTCTTTTTCGTCCACCTTGACGTCTTTCAGCTCTTTCAGCATGCCCACCTTGGGCATCATGTCGAGCAGGCCGCTGAGCGGACCGAGCTTGCGGATCTGCCGCAACTGATCGCGGAAATCCTCCAGCGTGAACTCATTCTCGATGAGCTTGCGCTGCATTTCGACGGCTTTTTTCTGGTCGAGCTGCTCGCTGGCCTTCTCGATAAACGAGAGGATGTCGCCCATGCCGAGGATACGGTTGGCGGCGCGATCGGGGTGGAACGGCTCCAGCGCGTCGAACTTCTCGCCCACGCCGACGAACTTCAGCGGCTGCCCGGTGACGTTGCGGATGGAAAGCGCCGCGCCGCCGCGGGCGTCGCCATCCATCTTGGTGAGGATGATGCCGGTGATGCCGAGCTGCTTGTGGAATTCGTCCGCCGATTTGACGGCGTCCTGGCCGGTCATGGCGTCGGCCACGAAGAGGATCTCCACCGGGTTGAGCTGCTCTTTGAGCTGCTTCAACTCGGTCATGAGATCGTCGTCGATATGCAGGCGGCCGGCGGTATCCACCAGCAGCACGTCGCGGCCGCTCTGGACGGCCTCGCGGCGCGCCGATCTGGCCAGCTCGATCGGCAACTTCTCTTCCGCGGCGCCTTCGTAAATGGATTGGCCGATCTCGCGGGCGATGACGCGGAGTTGCTCGCGCGCCGCCGGACGGTACACGTCCACCGAGACCACCATGGGGCGGTGGCCATTGCGCGAAAGCCAGCGCGCCAGCTTGCCGGTGGAGGTGGTCTTGCCGGAGCCCTGCAGCCCGACGATGAGAAATACGCTGGGCGGTTCGTTGGCGAAGCGGAGCTTGGATTCGTGGCTGCCGAGGATCTTGATCAGTTCCTCCTGAACGATCTTGATGACCTGCTGGGAGGGAGAAAGCGCGGCCAGGACTTCCTCGCCCATGGCCTTGGCTTTGATATTCTCGATGAGCTGCTTGACCACCCGGAAATTGACGTCGGCCTCTAGCAGCGCCATGCGGATTTCGCGCAGGGCGCTCTCCATATTTTCGGCCGAGAGCTTGCCTTCGCCGCGCAGGTTTTTGAAAACCCGCTGCAGTTTATCCGAGAGGTTGTCGAACATGGTTATGCCGCGGGCGGCGTGGCGGCAGCGATGCGAATGCTGCTCGCCGCCATTTTGCCGGTGCGGTCCATGCCCAATTCGTAGAGGACGCGCGTGCCCGGGCGCAGGTCGGTGGCCAGACCTTCCGCCAGGCGCGACACGTGGAAAAAGATATCCCGTCCGCCGTCATCCGGGCGGAGGAAGCCGAAGCCTTTGGCTTCGAAATAGGTGACCACGGCGCCGGGCTGTTCTCCGGTAGGCGCTTCTCCGCCGCCGGACTCGCCCGATTCGGACGAAGCCGAGGACGGCCGGCTGCTCTTGTCTCCCACGCCCTGTTTGATCAGGGCGAGATCGGCATCCGTCAACTCCGTCGCGGGTTTCGCGTCGGAGGGCATTTTGAGGTTCGGATTGCGCTTCCGGGCCTCTTCAAACAATCGCTTTTGGCTGGCGTTCAACGAAAATATCCTCGAGTTTGTTGCCCCGTTCAGACCGCTGCGGCCGGAACGACCTTCTTCTTGCGGGCGCCCTTCTTTTCGGTCGGGGGTTGCCGGTCGCTCTTCTTTAAACTGCCCATCACCATGGCGGTGACGAACTTCTTTTCGCCGTGATCGTCGAACTTGATCACGATGCGTTCCTCGCTGCTGGACAGGACTTGTCCCAGACCGAACTTCTGGTGTTCGACCTGAGCGCCCTGGTTAAAGTTATTGGAAGCCATAGAGTTTCTACGCTTTACTCCTCGGAAAGATTGCTGGGGGTATGGATTGCCGGCGAGATGGGGTTGGAAATATCGAGCGGTAGTACCACAGTGGATCTTCTATATGATAGCAGATTGGCGCGGAGGCAGGGGTGGATGGATAAATGCCACCGAATCAGGCATTGGTCGTCCGGATCGGGCGGTTGGGACCGCGTGAGCCGGTGGAAGCGCCAGCCTTAGCTTGGCTCGAGGCTAATGCGGTCGAGAACGACGCACTGCCCGCGGATCTGGCCGATCGACACGGCCATTAGCTTTCCCAAGAAGGCGAGCACCCGGAATTCGGCGTCCCATCCCGGTTGGGAAACATGGGCGACCCGGCTCCTGTTGGCGATAATTGCCAGTCCCGATAGGGCTGGTATTGTTTGGAGGACCTTCCCATGCCGGCCGCAACGCCGGCGATCGGCATCCCGGCGTCGCTCATTGATGTTTGCTCTTGCCGTTGGAGTGCTCGGCGGTAATGGCCCGGATGAGGGCGTCGAGGTTTTCTTCCAGCCGTTTTGTGCGGGCTTCGGCGGCATCCACGGATCGCGTGATGGACTGGTTCAGCGCTGAGATGGTTTCCTGCGTTTGGGTCTGCGCCTCGATCAGGCCGGCGGTTGCAGCCTGGGTCGCTACGTGGGACTGTGCGAGTGTCTGGAGGGTCTCGGCCGTGAGTTGCAACGCGGTTTCTATGCGTTCGAAGCGTTCTTCCGTGGTCATGGCGTCGGGTTCCTTACGGCTGCGGCTAGCCCTTGGTCCGATTATCTCACTCCCCTACAAGGTCCGCGGGGGTGAGGCCGCGGGTAGCCCGAGCGTGCGATCTCCGCTGCGATCGCTCCGTGTCGAGCGGAAAGCCACTCACGATAGGTCTATCGGCCGTCCAGTTGAGGGATCGCGATTGAAATCCACGCCGTCCGCCAAGCCTCTCCCCATCGCGCATACGTCCACAGGGTTTTCTCGCTTCCCGGTGTCGGTTCATACCTCCGCGGGGAAGTTGGACAGCTTCTTCAAGCAAGCTCGCGGGCATAGATCTCGATTCGGGATTCCGCTGAGAGCGGACTGGCGGGTGAGTTCTGCCCAAGCCTCGGGTCTGAGGTCAATGGCGATCTTCGCGGACACCCTTTCAAAACCCACCCTACCGCGGCCCTAGTTTCGGAGTCAAGCCAGTCATAGCGTGCAAGACTTGCAGGCGGCAAGGGGACGGGAGACCGGGTGGAAATGGGTTCGTCGTTAAGGAGGGGAAGAGGGTTTGATTTCTTGGAGTTCGGGCTCGACAATGGCTTCGTTCGGTGTTTTCGCCGGGAAGGACGGCGGTCGGCTGCCGTTAACTTGCGGGGAGGAAGCATCGGTATCCTTTCAGTTCCATTATTAGCACGGGCGCCGGAGCTGGCCGGTCACTCGGCGGGTCGGGGCATTGAGAGGAAAGGAAATATTGGCAGGAAATTTTCGCGAACGGCGTGCACTCGACCTTGGCTTCTTGATGGGCTTCTTGAGATTGACCAGAAGACAAGACGGTCCGGCTGGAGGCCCGCCTTCATGGGGGGCCATAGGAATTGTGCCGGACCGGCCCGCCCAGTACGGCCGGGCAGCCTCGCGGGGGTATGCCCATTTAAATGGGCGCTCGCTTCACAATCAAGGTAAAATAGCCGCACGAGGGGATATGGGTGAAATTACCGAGCTCCTGCAAAAATGGCGCGAGGGGAACCGCGACGCCGAAAACGAGCTCTTCACGCTGGTGACGCCCAACCTCCGGCGGCTGGCCCACTACCTGATGAAGGGCGAGCGTAAAGGCCATACCATGCAGGCCACGGAGCTGGTTGACCAGGTCTACTTCCGGCTGGTCGGCGCCAAGGATCGGGATTGGCGGAGTAGAGCGCATTTTTTCGCTATTGCCGGTAGAGCTATGCGCAGATATCTGATCGACTATGCCCGCGGACGGCCCGACGCCGAGATTATTGCACTGGAGGGCATTAGGGACTTTCTTCCCGCCGATAGCGCGAAGATCGACCTGGCGGTTACCGTGAGCCGGCTCCTGGATGAGCTGGCGGAAACAAAACCAGAGTGGTGCAGTCTGGTGGAGCTGAAATACTTTCTCGGGCTTACCGATGACGAGGCGGCGGACGCCCTGGGCGTGAAGGTCCGCAGCATGCAACGGACGTGGTGC
>Ga0182018_10002077_pt1 | contig 20990 bp, 18 predicted proteins | sample 812P2MmetaG_FD_120490 | JGI IMG/M metagenome (GOLD analysis project Ga0182018, IMG submission 120490) | Permafrost microbial communities from Stordalen Mire, Sweden - 812P2M metaG | ecosystem: Environmental > Terrestrial > Soil > Wetlands > Permafrost | place: Sweden: Stordalen | collected...
AGAACCAGGACCGTGCCGGTGCGCAGATCCACATCCTGGGGCCGCTTGTCTGCCTGCGCCTCGGCGCCGACGACCCACAGCCCCGCCTGCTTCAAGAGGGTGAGGCAGCGCACGAGGTTCGTCACGGCGACCACGGGGGTCGTCTCCGCGGCTCCCGCAGCGACTTTGCGCACTGTCGGTGTCAGCTGTGCCGCGCGATCCTTCGGCACGACGACCGCCAATGCACCGCAGGCATCCGCGGTGCGCAGACAGGCGCCCAAGTTGTGCGGGTCCTGCACGCCGTCGAGCGCCAGCACGAGCGGCTCCTTCGCGCTCGCAAGCGCGCCCAGGAGATCATCCTCGCTCCAGGGCGCCAAGGAGGAAACCTCGGCGGCGACACCCTGATGCACCGCCTCGCCCAAGAGTTGCTTCAAGTCGCGCGCGTCCGCGCGTTCAATGGCCAAGCCGTGGCGCGTGGCAAGGTCGATAATCTCGCGCATCCGTGCATCGTCGCGTCCGACGGCGAGCGTGAGGCGCACCACCCGCTCCGGCCGTCGCAGCAGCAGCGCGCGCACGGCGTGCAGACCAAAGATGGTCTCGACGCTTCCAGTCACTCTTCGACGAGCTCCAGGTCAATCAGACCCTCGATGGGATTGACTGCGGTCACCACGATCTTCACCTGTGCGCCGGCGCGCAGCCGGCGGCCGTGGCGCCGCCCCACCCAACCGTGACCGTCGCTCTCCATTTCGTACGAGTCGTCGGTGAGCCTGTCGACGTGCAGGAGCCCGTCAACCGCGACCTCCAGTATCTGCACAAAACAGCCAAAGTCGACGACCGTCGTAATGAGCCCGTGAAACGTTTGGCCGATGCGCTCGCGCAAGTACGTGCACTTCAAGAAGTTATTCACGTAGCGGTCCGCCTCGTCGGCGCGCTTTTCAAGCTTCGAAGTACTTTCCCCAAGCACCGCGAGCTCAGCGGTTTCGTAATGCACGCCTGCGGCGCCGCCCGCCGCGCCGAGCGCCCGCAAGGTGCGATGCACGACAAGATCCGGATAGCGCCGAATGGGGGACGTGAAATGCGCGTAATGCTCCAGAGCAAGCCCGAAATGCCCGATGTTGGTCGCCTGATATACCGCCTGGGGCAGGGAGCGTATGACCAGTGATTCGACGAACGGCCGTTCCGGCGCCTTGCCCAAACGGCGGGTGAGCGCCTGCAGGTCGCGTGGCGCGACGGTTTTCGGAATTTGCGCTTCGATGCCGAGTGCCGTCAGCGTCGCGAGCAGGCGATCGAGCTTCGCCTCTTCGGGCTGTCCGTGCACGCGGTACAGGGTCGGAGTGCGCGTGCGCGCAAGCTCACCCGCCACAGCGACGTTGGCAGTAATCATGCATTCTTCAACGAGGCGATGCGCGTCATTGCGCGAAACGAGATCGATCGCGGTGACGCGCTCGGCGGAATCGATGCGGAAGCGCGCTTCGGGCGCGTCAAAATCGAGCGCACCGCGCCGCGCGCGCGCCTTGTGCAGCACCTTGTAGATGTCTACCAATATGTGCAGCCGCTCTACGAGCGGGCCTAGCTCTCTGCACGCCGCTGGCTGGCCTTCAAACAAGGCAGCAAAAGCGAGCGTATAGGTCAGCCGCGCCGCCGAGCGCATGACGGCGGGATAGAAACGCGCGCTTTTCAAAACACCGTGCCGATTGACGACCATGTCCGCTACGTAGCACAGCCGATCAACCTTCGGTGCGAGCGAGCACAGATGATCGGAAAGCGTCGGCGGCAGCATGGGCACGACACGGGTCGGAAAATACACCGAGGTGCCGCGCTCGCGAGCTTCGGTGTCGAGCGCCGTGCCAAGTCGTACGTAGTGACTGACATCCGCTATCGCAACGATGAGGCGAAAGCCATCGGGATGCGGCTCGGCATAGAGCGCATCGTCAAAGTCTTTGGCGTCCTCGCCGTCAATCGTGACCAGCGGCAGATCGCGCAGGTCGATTCGGGAGGCCGCCTCGGCGGGATCGACGCGATCGCCGTAGTCATGCGCCTCACGCAATGCACCAGGAGTGAATTCATGCGGAAGGTCAAAGCGCGCGATGGCGGCCTCGGTGCCCAGCTCCACCGGACGGGTAGGATCCAGGCGTTTCTCAATCACTGCCTGCGCGGGTGTCGTCGAGCTTGCATAGCGCCGGATGCGCGCGATGACCCAGTCGCCGTTTCTCGCGCCCGCAAGGTCTGCCGGCGCCACGCTGCAGCGCAGCTGCAGGCGCCGATCGGCCGCGCTTACCCAAGCGCCGCGGCCCTCTTGCTCGACGGTGCCCAAAAATGCAGTTACTCCACGGTCAAGGACCGCTTGCACCTCTCCGGTCCAGCGACCGCTGCCATCGCCCGCCACGCGCACGCGGGCGCGGTCGCCATGCAGAAGCCCGCGCATCTGCGGCGGCGGCAGGAACACATCCTCGGTCTGCCCCGGTACGCGCAGGAATCCGAAACCGCCGCGGTTCGCGGTGACCGTCCCCTCGACCACCTGCCCATCGAGCGAGTCCCCGCCCCGCTTTGGGACGTGCGCAGAATGGCTCTTTGCTCCCCGCCCTGCGGTGGTCTTCTGTCCGATGGCCGGCTTGCGATCGCGGCGCCCGAATTTTCCGCGTCGTGTGGTCAATTGACAGCCCCCGACCTCGTGCGTACATTTCGCCGCCTTCCTTGCTTCCGGTTCACTGCCCAGGTGGCGGAATTGGTAGACGCACTAGTTTCAGGTACTAGCGGGTAACACCGTGGAGGTTCGAGTCCTCTCCTGGGCATTCCTGACATTTTATCTAATATAATCAATAACTTATAACGATCAAACGAGGACGCCAACTTTCGGCTCCATGCAGTTAACGCTCGGGCGCAGTGTACGTGAGCCGCCGCAAAGACGGAGCGAATAAAAAACGATCCGATTGATCGCATTGCGCAGCGATTGGAGTTGGCCGAGTCTTATCTACGACATCACGCGACGGAACGCCTTAAAACCGGCGCCGGTCGAAACATACAATCACATCGGTCGTACCCAACGGACGGCGCTCGTTCGCGACTTGCTAGAAGAAGACATATAGAGGTCGACCGTCGCCGATCGCCAAAAGGGGGGATTCGCGACTTTGAGTCGCACGCCCGAAAGTGGACATTCACAATCGAGAAACCGACGCCCAGATCCAGCGGCGCGATTCGCTGCAGTTGATGGGCGGTCCAGGCACGACGTCGCAAGCTTCCACGTTGCCTCAGCACAGCCGCCGTCACTTCGTGTGCCTCCGGTGTGGCCGCTGCTTCGCACTATCTGACTTGATGATGATTTTGCCCCGTCCCTTGGATGGCACTGGAACAATCGCCTGTTCAATCGCAACAGCAACCAATGCCTCCACTTCTGGATGTGCCAACTGGCTGGCCGCCTTCACCTGGACGAAGCGGGTCTGCCTTCCCGAGCCCAGCAGGAGCCCGTTCGGGTCGGGTAGGTCCACTCCCTGCCCGAAGTACAGACGCACACCGTCGGCACGTGCGGCTATCGCTACGATGCCATCGATCCCTCGCTCCGTCGGCGAATAGCCGATAACGAAAGAGGTGGCGTAGTCGTACGCCAGCTCGTTGAGGGTCGGGAATCGCTTGCGTACAGCAGCCCGGACCGATCGCATCAACTTCTGATTCTTCGGATCAAGCCTGTCGATAGAGGACCGGATGTGGGCCTCGGCCGTACGCTTGCTGCTATCGGGCTTCGTCGTCATCGCAGCCCCCTGGTCGTTCTTGATGGTTCCGAATCAAATCCTCCGTAACCGATTGGATTGACTACATCACCTGGCGTGTAACACATCAAATCGGCGCCGCTAAGCATGCGCGCACCGTTCAGCAAGCACCGCATCGAGTTGCGGCATCGCTGCGCGTAGCCCTTCTTCCATGCCTGGAATTGTTTGCTCCATGGCTTCAACGCTTGAGAAGCGCGTGACGATGGTCATGCGCGAACCCGTTGGTGTGGTCTCGAACGTGAATGTCATCCCAGCCGGCATATTCTCGTCCTCGGCGTTGTCGTCACCGTCATGCGCCTCGAACGAGCTGATGGGATTCACTGCGGTGAATTTCCAGGAGCCGCTCCACTTGTTTCCTTCCGGCAAAGTCAGGTAGTACTCGGCGCGACCACCCACTTTGAAGTCATGACGCGTGAAGGTGGCAGGAAAGGCAGGCGGTCCCCAAAAGCGCTCGAGCTGGCGCGGATCGGCAAAGGCGTCCCATAGGCGTTGCTGAGGAACGGGATAGTCGCCGACGACGGTGAGGGTGAGCGTTGCGGCGTCCTTGGTGACAGAGGTAAGCGGCATGGTCATTTTCCTTTCGGTAGAAGAACATCGTCGAGCTGACCCATGCGCTGCCGCCAAGTAGATTCAAAGTGGTCGAGGAGCTCACCAGCGCGCTGGAGACGCGCGCGGTTGGTGGAGACCAATTGGGCGCGGCCGTTGGCACGCTTTTGAATGAGACCCGCTCGCTCGAGCACGGCAACGTGCTTCTGCACGGCGGCGAAGCTCATCTTGTACCGTGCAGCAAGCTCGGACACCGACGGCGTTTCCGTGAGCGAGCGCGCCAAGATACTGCGGCGCGTGCCATCGGCCAAAGCACGGAAAAGCTGGTTGAGCGATTTGTCGCTCTCCAATCTCTGTACAACCATATGGTTGTACGATAGTCTCGCCCGATCGCCATTGCAACAGGTATGCGCTAGGAGCCTGTCGGGCCGAGCGAAAGGCGGACGTTCACGAGTGACTCCAAAGGGGCAGCGGCGGTTCGAGCCAATCCGGCGGCAGCCGGGCCAAATCCAGTCACTGACGACCCTGAAATAGCCGCCTAGAAGCAGTCGCTAGCGGCTTGCGGTAGGCTACGAGGCTAATTATGAAGAGCCTTTGAATGGCCGACCGCGTCGAACCAGAAAATCTCAAGGGAGTCACCGCGACGGGTGCACCGTGACCGACCCGGGCAAGGCGGTGTTCCTGAGCTACGCCTCGCAGGATGCTGATGCGGCGGGCCGTATCTGCGAAGCACTCCGGGCAGCGGGCATCGAAGTCTGGTTCGACCAGAGCGAACTGCGGGGCGGCGATGCGTGGGACCGCCAGATTCGCAAGCAAATCCACGATTGCGCCCTCTTCGTACCGGTCATCTCCGCGCACTCTGACGCTCGTCACGAGGGCTACTTCCGTCGCGAATGGAGGTTGGCTGTTGAACGTACGGGTGACATGGCCGAAGACGTGGCTTTCTTACTCCCCGTCGTTGTTGACAACACTCCGGATGCCACCGCCCGGGTTCCAGATCGGTTCCGCGAAGTGCAATGGTCGCGTCTGTCCGACGGCCAGACAACCCCCGCATTCGTCGAGCGTGTGCGGCGCCTGCTCTCGCCCGCGTCACCGAGCGTGAACTCGTCACGCGCCAGTGTGGCGCCTGGTGCCGCAGCACTAATCAGACAGCCCTTCCGACCATCCTGGCTGTCGAGGCGATCCTTGCTGGTAATGGTGGCCGTGATTATCGCGGCACTGGCGTATTGGGACGTCGACAGGTTCTGGATCTCCAAGCGCCAGGTCTCGCCGCCGGCGCCACCCACGGCTCCACGGGCCGCAGCGCCAGCTGCCTTCAGCCCGCCGCCGCACTCGATCGCGGTGCTCCCCTTTGTGAACATGAGCGGGGACAAGGAACAGGAGTATTTCTCCGACGGACTCACCGAGGAGCTGCTCAACTCGCTGGCCGAGATCAACGAGTTGCAGGTCGCCGCCCGCACGTCATCCTTCTATTTCAAGGGCAAGGACGTTGATCTCGGTACTGTTGCCCACAAGCTCAATGTCGGCGCTGTGCTCGAAGGGAGCGTCCGGCGCTCCGGGCACACCATCCGCATCACCGCGCAGTTGATCAATGCCGTCACAGGCTTTCACCTGTGGTCAAAGACCTATGACCGGGACTTAGGCGATGTGCTGAAACTTCAGACTGAGATCGCCACGGCGGTGGCGAGCGCCCTGAAAGTCACGCTGCTCGGCGATGTCGCAGCCAAAGTCGAGCTCGGCGGGACGAGCAATTCGGGCGCATTCGATGCCTATCTGCGCGGGGCAAAGGCGTACAGCTCGAAACACGAAGCCAAAGAGATCCCAGCCGCGATTGCCGCGTACACGGAAGCAATCCGCCTGGATCCGCACTATGCGCTCGCTTTCGCCGCCCGATCGATCGCCCTTGCCACCTACACTGCGGCGGAGGCCGCGACCAAAGCGGCGATGCGTGAAGGCTTTGATAAGGCGCAAGCGGATGCCCGCCAGGCGCTCGCACTTGCGCCGGATTTGGCCTGGGCCCACCTCGCATTGGCAAACGTTTCGGAACTGGGAACTCTCGACTTCACTCAGGCGAGTGACGCGTACAAGCGTGCCCTTGCGCTCGCGCCGGGCAACGCAGAGGTCTTACGACTAAGCGGTAAATTTGCAGCCTACATGGGGCAGTTCGACGCGGCCGTTGCGGCCGCTCGCCGCGCCGTCGTGCTCGACCCGCTCGCTCGCGCCAGCCACAGTGTGCTCGGCCGTACACTGTATGTGGCCCATCGCTATCAGGAAGCGATTGACGCTCTTGCGGAAGTCCTAAGCCTCGACCCCGACTATAAGGATACCTACGCCTATCGCGGGTTTGCCTATTACGGGGCTGGAGATCTGCAGAGCGCGCGCGCTTCGTGCGAGACACAGCCGGACTATTGGGGGAATCAATATTGCCTTGCAATCACCTACGACAGGCTGGGCCGGCACGCGGATGCGGAAGCCGAGCTTGCGAAAATGAAGGCGGTAGTCGGCGATACCGCGTCGTATCAGTACGCCACGGTCTATGCACAGTGGGGCAATCGGGCCCAGGCGCTCGATTGGCTCGAGACGGCGCTGCGAGTGCGGGATCCGGGCCTGGAGTTTCTGAAGACGGACCCGCTCCTGGATCCCTTGCGCAAGGAGCCGCGCTTCCAGGCGATTGAGCGGGACTTGAAGTTTCCGACTTGAGAGTCTGGTGACAGCAGGCCAGATTGGATACCCCAAACCTGCCGTTCGTGATCGTCGCAAAGGGGTCACCAGCCTAACGCGTCGATGACGGCAGACAATATCGTGGCTCTGGGAGCGAGTGATCGCGCGTGGTACGCCGCTTCGCGCGATGACTGTCAGAAGGTTGGTGGCCGTCCCCAGGGATGACAAGCCGGCTCATGCGAACCCAACCGATGCCAAGGAGTCCCACCACAGCGCGATTGGGATGGGTAACTTTCCGGGTAGCCAAAACGGTGTCCAGCACCTAACGGTATGATTTAAGAAGAGAAGGTTCGCCAGTTTGCGTCCTCTCCTGGGCACAAGTTTTTCTTTATTTATCAAAAAATTAAAGACATTTTGTTAAGTAAATTCGATAGCACTAGAAGCTCGAATTTCGGCTGCGCACTATAGAGGATTCGGGTACCGAGTACGTACTCGAGCTTTTTGCGTATTCCTCCAGCGCAACCCTAATATTGCCCTGGAGACTCATCAGGGAGTCGCCGAAATGGAACTCGTTCCACTCGGCCCTGATTTTGGCGCCGAGGTGCGTGGTGTCAGCTTGGTCGACGTCGCCGCGAGCGATGGCGCCTATGAAAGCGTGCGCGCCGCATTCGATGAGCACAGCGTTCTCCTGTTCCGAGATCAACAAATCAGCGACGATGTGCAGGCGGCATTCTCCCGCGCGTTTGGACCCTTGGAGCGCGTCAAGATCGGCTCGGAGGGCGCGGGAACGTTCTATAGCCGTCTGCACAATACCTCGCCGGACGGTACGCTGGTACCCGAGACGCACAGTCAGGCACTCACGGCCCGCGCCAATCAGCTTTGGCACACCGACAGCTCGTTTAAGAAAACTCCCGCGTTGGCATCGGTATTATCGGCACGGGTCGTTCCTCAGCAAGGTGGCGAGACAGAGTTAACCTCCACGCGACAGGCTTGGAGCCGTTTGTCGCCGTCCATGCGTTCACGACTGCGCGACGCCGTCGTCACCCATGCGTATGCTTATTCGCGCGATCAAATCGATCCTGATCTGATGACCGTCTCAGAGCGCACAGCGCTGCCGCCAGTACGATGGCGAATCACGTGGCGCAACCCCGCGAACGGACGCATAGCCCTGTACGTCGCCTCCCATGCATATGCCGTCGACGGTCTTAGCGACACTGAAGCGCGGACGCTGCTGGACACGCTGATTACCGATGCCACCCGACCCGAATTTGTCTACCGGCATCACTGGCGACAAGGCGACGTATTGATGTGGGACAATCGCGCAACGATGCACCGCGGCCTGACGTGGCCGCAAGATCAGGCGCGCTCGATGGTTCGCACCACCATTTCTGCCGTCGAAGCCGACGGCCTCGCGGATCTTCGGCCACTTGAGCCTGGCGCGCGATCCCCGCCTGACTGCCGGTGAGAAAATAAAAAACGATAACCAACACGTCTCACGGGGGCAATCATGAGCCAGGCGCCACGCTCGAAATCGATGAAGCGCATGCAGTGGACCGCGGTGATTCTCTGCGCAGCGGCTATTGCCATCAATTATATGGACCGCTCGACGATAGCAATTGCGAATCCACAAATTCGCGCAGAGTTCCATATCACCGCGGCCCAGTTTGGCGCGCTTCAGTCTGCATGGGCGCTTTCCTTTGCGGTAGCGCAGATTCCGATCGGTCTCATCATCGACAGGCTCGGACCGGGAATGCTGCTGGGCGTTTCACTAGTCCTTTGGTCGTTGTCGGTTGCTGCCGGCGGCTTCGCCATGAACTATCGGCAACTCTTCGGTGCACGCGCGGTACTCGGCGTTACCGAATCACCCGCGTACCCCACCGCGGTCCGCGTTACGAGTAACTGGTTTCAAATTCGAGACCGCGGCATGCCCACCGGCGTTTTCAACATGGGCGCCAACGTGGGGACAGCGATTGCGCCGCCGATGCTCACTGCGTTGATGCTGCTTTTCGGATGGCGATCCATGTTTATTCTCATGGGCTTTGTCGGGATCGGAGCTGCGTTGGTATGGCTTTGGCTATATCGCGATCCTGGCAAAGCTGAGCTTGCAGCGGGGGATATCGCGTATCTTGAGGCCAATCGCTCGCGCGGCAACCGAGCGGGCATTTCCGGACGCGAGTGGGGCCGATTGTTCCGCTTTCAAACCACGTGGGCCATGATGCTCGGCGCTTTTTGCTCCGGGTATGGCATATGGATGTACGTTACCTGGCTTCCGGGGTACTTGGAGGGCCAGCAGCATGTGAGTATCGCGCGCACGGGCTTTTTGGCGACTATTCCACTCGTTTGCTCGATCGCAGGCTCCTTCTGTGGCGGATACGCATCTGACCATCTCGCCGCGCGTGGCATGCCCATAGTAAAGGCTCGCAAACTGCCGACCGCGCTGGGTTACGTTGGATCGGCGTTGTTTACGGCGTTCGCAGCATCTTCGTCGACTACTGGCCCGGCTGTTCTGTGGATTTCGTGTGCCATGTTCTTTCTGTATTTCGCAGTGGCCGGCAAATGGACATTGATAACCGCAGTCTCACCTCAGCCTTATTGCGCGTCCTGCTCGAGCATTCAAAACTTTGGCTCGTATCTAGGCGGGGCTTGCTCACCATTTGTTACTGGGCTAATTGTCGACCGAACTGGATCATTCGTTTCCGCGCTTCTCATCGGAGCCGTTGTTATGACGGCAGGTGCGGCCTTCTATTACTTCTTGGTCGTAACGCCAATCGCCGAGACCGATCTGGCCGCACCGAATCTTCCCCCAACGCACGTCAACGATGCCGCGTGACCGGGACCTTGGTAACGTGCCACTTCGCGTGACGGCTATCAGAAAGTTGGGAAATGTTCAGGGTGGGCAGCCAGCTCATGCGAGCCCAACCGCTGCCAAGGAGTCCCACCATAGCGGGACAAAGACATTCGCGGCGACTTGTCTGTGGGTAACGCTTATAGGCAGATTTCAATAATTAACTACACATCATAAGGTTGCAACTAAGCGCCGACTCTTAATTTCCTTCTGCACAACGTACAGCCGCCGACTGGGCGGAGCGTGCCACAAGCACTGCATTCGTGCCGCCGAATGCGAAGGAGTTTGACATGACAGTATTGAATTTCACGTTATGCCGAGCGCAGTTGGGAACGTAGTCCAGATCACAATCCTCAGCAGCAATTTCTAGATGCATGGTTGGCAACAGAATGTCGTGCTGCATTGCGAGCAAGGAAAGCGCAAATTCGAGAGCTCCACTCGCCCCAAGCAAATGGCCATGTATTGCCTTGGTGGCGCTGATGGGAATGCGATAGGCATCTGCGCCGAATACTTGCTTGATCGCCGCAGTTTCTACCGCGTCATTGGCTTGAGTCCCAGTTCCGTGCGCGTTGATCGTATCGATTGATGCAGGCACGCATCCGGCCGCTTGCAGGCCCGCTCGCATCGCAGCGGCTTGTCCGGTAACGGTTGGCCGAGTGATGTGGGACGCATCCGTAACAACCCCATAACCGATCAGTTCGCCGTGAATGGTTGCGCCGCGCCTGATTGCGCGCTCCCAGTCCTCCAGCACGACGATCGTTGCACCTTCACCCAGGACCATTCCGCTGCGGCTTTTTGAAAAGGGCTTGCAGGATTTCGATGCGTCGAATGGATCTTCCCTGGCTAACGTATGCAGCGCCTCCCAGGCTTTTAACGCGCCAAACGATAAAGGTGCCTCGGCGCCGCCCGCTATCGCGACGTCTAGATCGCCGTTACGCAGCCGCATCCACGCTTCGCCAATCGATACCGCGGAAGACGAACAAGCCGTGGAGTAGGTTAAATTCGGTCCCGTCAATTCGTATTCGATGCCGATCCAAGCAGCCGGCGCATTCGTCATCCCCATCAAGATCGTAAACGGCTTGACACGATCCGATTGTTCGGCATAAAGCGTGTGGTACGCGTCATCAGTAGTTTGCGAGCCGCCCATGCCCGTTCCGAGAAAAACTCCGACGCGCTGCCGATTGGCATTCTCAAAATCGAAGCGCGCATCGTCGAGCGCCTGCCGTGCGGCCACGATGGCGAATTGACTCACGCGATCGAGCATCCGTAGCTTCGGAGCGTCGAAATGCTCATCGCCGCTGAACTTTACGCAAGCCGCAAGCGGGGAAACGAGCCGCTTGCACCACGGCTCGTCAATACGGCAAATCGCGGAGCGTCCGGCGGTGGCGTTACCGAGTACTTCTGCCGCGCTGTTTCCGAGCGGAGAGATAATGCCGATCCCTGTCACGGCAACCCGCCTCATACCGGCCGATGGGGTGCAGCAGGTGGCGCGCCGCCGGCGATTACCGGTGTTTCAGTAACCTGTTGTGCCGCGAGCAGGCCATCGATATAGCAGACCGCGTCGCCAAGAGTCGGCAGCGCAACGGGGTCGAACGGTAGTTGGACCTTGAACTCGTCTTCAATGAAGAATAGCAATTCAGCCATCCCGAGCGAGTCAATTCCAAGCTCTTCCAGTGGTCCATCGAGCGTGAGTCGCGTGGGATCTATCTTGTAATTCTTCACTAAAATTTTTGAAAGCCGTTCAAACGTTTGCATAGATCACGCTCCCGACCGAGTCTTTGTAAAGTGCTGCGGAGGTTGACTCAACGCGATCACTGCTGGATTCGCTACGCATCGTATCTTGCCGCTCCAGCGTGCGCTACGCGTAAGTAATCCGGGCGCTCGGCACAGCAGAGGGAAAACGCGAGCCGCCAAAGTAGGACGCATCGCCGCCTGCGCAAGCAAGGCGGCAATCCGCATGCGTAGCCCGAATTGGCCGCGCCATTCGGCGCTATAGCGTTCCTGGATCTGCCTCTGGCACCTGTGTGCGTCGACTCCGCGCAAGAGGACATTCGGGTTGCGAACGAGTTGATCGCATAACAACCATGCTGACTGAAGTGCCATGCTTATGCCTTCGCCGATAATCGGATGCGCTTCACCGGCTGCGTTGCCTATCAGAAAGACATCTGCGCCGCGCGGCAACCGTACGCCAGGGCGGATTGGCCCGGCAGAGAGCCACGGCCCAGCTCGCGACGCGCCGCTCAAGGCATCCCGCACCCCCTCACACTCGCGCCGCAGATAGGCTTCGACGACCGCGCCAGCCTTTGCCCCGGGAAATGCGCGCCTGCACGCATGCAGCCGGTCAGCGCGAATACAACATGCGAGAGTAGCAGTATCGTGATCAGCAACGACCATGCCGCCGTAACCGCCTCGAAACGACACCACCGGCAACAGCCCCTTTTCTAAACGCACATTGCTGAAGTTTGCCTTGAAAGCCAATAGATCATTGGCGCGCCGCGCGACGCGTCGATGCGCTCGATCTGCCGGTAAGGGCTGCCACGATCCATACGCGCCGATCGCAACCGGGGCGCGCAGCGTTATCCCTTCGCCGCTATCGACAGCGCCTACGATACAGCGGAAGTTGCCGGGCTGCCCGCTGAGTGACTGAACGTCACACGGTTGCAGTACAGAAACTCCGACTGCCTTGGCACGCTGCAGCAGCAGCAAATCCAAATGTTCGCGCGCAAGCGCCCGTCCCCAGGGGTGCTTCGCGTCATCGCCGGCAGGCAAAGCTGCGCTCACCGACTGCGCGCCGCATAACAACGCCACGCGGCGCAGCTCCGGTCCCGCCATCGACGCGAATACATCGCCGATCCCGAGTGCGTCCAGAAGCGGTAGGTTACTCGCCGCAATGCATTCTCCGCAGACCTTGCGGCGCGGAAAGCACTGCTTCTCGATCAGAGCAACTGACCAGCCCGCTTGCGCAAGCAAGATCGCTGCGGTCGAACCCGATGGGCCAGCGCCGACAATGACAGCGTCGTAGTCGGTTTGCATTAGGCTATTCCGGCTGCGCTAACGCCCTGTCTGGCAGCACGAAAAAAGTGACCAAAGAGCCCCGCCGCATGCTCTTGCAACTGCCAGTCATCTTGATCGCCGGGCCAAGCCATGGAAAGCTCCGCGTCGCGGAATCCGGCGTGCACGCTCAGCACGGCATCGTTGCGCGTAACTCTACTTGCGCCTACCGCGCCAATCAGGTAGCTACCGATGAGAGATATAGGAGCGCGCCTCGGCTCGCAGGCGACAAACCAATTGCATCGAGCGGCGATTGCGCACATCAACTCCGGAAGCAGCAGATCGTCGAAGTGATGTAGGAAGAGGTTCGTCACTATGACATCCCATCTCGGAGGAAGGTGCGGCGGCATAGGTGCCGCGGCCCAGTCGAGCACGTCCACGCTCAGGGTCTGCACGGACCATCCGAGGTGTGCGAAAGCAGTGCTTGTATCCGCGTCGAGGAGCGCCAGCCGATCGAGTAACGTAAGATGCACAGCCGGCCACGATCTCGACAATTCTTGCGCTATGCATAGCATCAGGGTTCCATCGCCGGCGCCGAGTTCAAGCACGCGCAGCGGCAGATAGCGCGAGCATCGCCCAAGTGCGGGCTGCATCCCTCGGACTATGATGCCGCGTGTCCCCATGATGCGGTTGACTCGCTGCAAATCACGGCGTGCGCGTGTTGCGCGTGGATCGCTCGCTGCCAGTACGTCAAGGATTTCGCGCGACACCGTCCTCGGAAACGTCAAAGTTGTTCCTCAGGCGAAGCCGCGAAGCGCGGGCCAATCGCTCGACATCACGCGACCTCCAGTAGCGCGCCGTGACAACTGAAACCCGCACCGAACGAAGACAGCCACCACCACCCTCCGGGTGCTCGGTCGGCCAGCGCGGCCTGGAGGACGAAGTAAACGAACGCACTCGAGAGATTGCCGTATTCGCGCAGCATAGCCGCGCTGTAGCGAAAGTCCCTCGCCTCTAACCCAAATCGCCTTTCCAACGAGAGCAACACGTCACGACCGCCCGCGTGCATGATCCATGTGTTGATCTGTGAAGCACGAATCCCTGCGCGCCGCAGCACTGCTTCCAACACCCGATGCGCGTATTCTGCGGCCAATCTCGGCACTGCGCGCGTCAGGATGTTGCGCAGCATGCCTTGACGCTGCTCAAACATTAGCGCATCTCGATCGGCTGGACCAATCAGAGACTCGCTGTCTTTCCACAAAATTCGACGACGATGCGGATGCGCCGTTTGCGATAGGACAGCCGCGCCTGCGCCATCTCCAAACAAGCAGGCACTCACCAATACGCCCGGGTCGTTGTCAAGATACATAGCGGCACTGCTCACCTCTACGCAGATTGACAGTACATTCTGACATTGGCCGGACCCCAGCAACGCGCTCCCGAGCCGCATATTTGGAAGCGCCGCGGCACATCCCTGTCCGACCAAATCGAATGCCTGAACACTGGACTTGAGGCCCAGTTTCTCAATGACATAGCCCGACAGGCCCGGACAAAGATAGCCAGTGCACGTGCTCACGATAACTGCATCGATGTCGCCGGAGCAGAGTTCAGCATCGATTAACGCGCTCGCGCCCGCTTGCGCAGCAAGCTCGGGAGCAGACGCGATAAACCGGCGGCGCAACGTATCCGGATCGATCTCGAAGACCTCTGCGAGTGAGCTCAGCGCGAGTCGCCGCGCCTCAATTCCGTTGTCGCGTTGCAGAACGGTTTTCGTGACGGCGTGTGCGCGTTCGTCAAGGCGCGCAAACCATTCAGAACACTGAAATGCTTCCCAACAATCGGCTTTTGTATAGCGCGCTGTTGGCGTGGCCGTTCCGATCCCATTCATAAACATGCGTGATATCCGCCTAAGTTTCTTAACGTGCGGCTCCCTAGCGCGTGGCCGGAGGAAAGCTGGGAAAGTTGCGCGCAAGGGCGCATCGTCGCTACGCAGGTGCGAAAAAAGTGAAGACGATGGGCCTTCCGCGGTTCCATCACCCGCGTGGTTGAGGTACGTTGGATCAGGCTGGCCATATCTACTCCGTCCATCCGCTGTGAGTTCGCATTGTAGCGCGCTGGGTTCTATCGCCCGCGGAATTGGATCTGGACAGACTCGAGCCCTCGACATCCGGCAGTATGAATGCCGTCCGGGGCGGAATGTTATATTCGGGAAGCCCTGTCTCTTGCTCCACGGAATTTGCGCAATTCACTGGTGGGTCGCAATATCCTGTCGCTTCATCGGGCATGGAGAACGAGAGCTTAACCGCGTTCTTGCTAAAGCCGACGCTTCGCTAGTTGCGGTGTCTTTCCCATACCAAACGCCGAGAACCCATCCATTAAAACCATTAAGACCTACCCCACGAGCGTCGAAGCCGATCTGGCGAGGATCGCATTGGACGCCGCCGGCATAACCTCATTCGTTGTCGGCATAAGCTTGGGAATGGAAGGCGGAGGAGCCGGTGTGCAATTGCTCGTTCCGGATGATCGCGTTGAAGCGGCGCTGACCGTGCTCGGAAGCGCGTGAAATCCACCGGTAACGCGATCTGCGACAAGCGAACTTCGTCGCCCCGCTTGCTCCTTCGTTGGCCATTGGCGCAGGTGCGGTGAGATCGGACAGAAGGGGGACCCCAAATTAGCCGGATCCAAAATAGACGGCCCCGGCGGCGCAAGATGCGCCGCCGGGGCCGAATCTTCCTCAGGGCGCATCATCCGCGCCCGTGCGGCCTGCGGAAATTTCTACTTGAACATCGCGTTGGCGCGCGAGAGATCATCGCGATGCGACACGAAGTTGATCATTGAGCCGAAGGCCGCGCCGGCCAGCGGATCTTTCCCCAAGGCAGCACTCAGCGCCGCATTCACCTTGTCGAGACCTGCCGCATCGGGCGTCAGGTAGAACACATAAAATAAGTTGGGATCCTGCGTGTGAATCGCCTCTTCTGCGATCTGGTACGCCACGACCGCGCCGTCATTCATGAGCTTCTCGAAAAAAGGCACGAGCAGCGCCTTGCTCAATGTCGAGACCGCGTCGTTGGGCGCATCCGCCTTCAATGTGTAGGACGCCGCATGGTCGTAGCCATTCTTCAAAGGACCGCTCTTATAGTTGTAGAAGCGACTAACGTAGAGTCCGTCCCAATGCGCGGTCGCGCTTCCAAAGGTCGAATTGGTTGAAGAGCCGTTCTTGTAGAACTCGTCGAGGAGGTTCAGCACGCCGGCCTCGGATGTCGCGCACCACCAGCCATAGTGCGTCGCACCATGCTCGGTATGAACCAAGGCCTCCCCATTGCCGGCTGCGAAGATCGTGCCGTTGGCAAGCGCGGCATCGATGGTTTTCTGAGAGGCCGAATTGTTCTTCTCCATGTCCGCCCACTTCGAGCGCGGCAGCACCCAGTTGGACACGTAGGTGTAGATCCGCGGCTTCTCTTTGACTTCCGTCGACTGCGCGTTCGCAGCCGTTGTTGCAAGACCCAGCGCGCCTGTAAGGCACACGCCCGCCAATAGTCTGACCAGCATGGTATTCATGTCGTCTCCCCCGACGTTTGCTTAGTAAAGTGTTGGTGTTGGTATTGGGGTCGGTAAGCGCACCCGAATCGATGCCCCATGCGTAGGACCAAGGTGCGACTTCCTCCTGCCCATCAGAGGAACATACACCTGAAGCTAAGGGTCGGCATTAACTTTCAATTAAGATTGTGCTGCGCCGAAGCGCCTGGCCGCGCACTAGCCCGATATGGCGCATTCCTGGATATCCGAGCCCGTGCGATCGCGAACACAACGGCTTACAGCCCCACCGATTTATTCGCGAAATAAGCTCTGACGATCGCAGAATAGCCCGGCCGTGCGGTGCGAATCGGAACATCGCTCACCAAAACCCTCCAATCGACTCGAGGTCCACCGGTTCACCGAGGCAGATCCGTTTATGCGAGCGAGCCGCAATCCCGAAGCCAGTCGGTGACATGCTCCAAGTGTGAGGCAAGACCGAGCTCAATCGAAATGACGAGCACCTTGTCGTGCGTCTTCAGGGGTGCGCCGAGATGCGGCTTTGCAGTCCGCAGATGCGCGAGAACATCACCGGGTTGAGCGTTTGGTCGTGCGGACAGCAGGTAGGCTACTGCGGAGCCATCATAAGACGACATGGCGGGTATCAACTCGCCAAGCTCCTTCAGTGAGTTTTGCAGTAAGGACAAGGACTCGTGGAGTCGATCGCGCAAATCTTCGCCTTTGTCGAATCGCACGAGAATCAAATACGGAATAAATCCATCGTCATTCATGACCGATTTCGTATGACTGGTGCAGCGCACCGGTCATGGTCTCGTTCTGCATTTGCACCACCACGTCGGCGAACTTCAGATCGCGGCTGAGATATCGATCGATGCGCACAAGCTCCCGGCTTTCCCGCGCTCGTGCCAATAGTAGACTGAATCGGGTTGAGGGTGACATGGCACGGAGTACCCGGGCTCTCAGCCGCGCGTCGAGGAGCAAGTAAGTCACTGAAACGTAGCGAATTGTGTTAGCCAAACCCTTCAGGCCTGGTCCAAGACACCCGCTGCCTTGGGCGTTAGCATAGATCCGCCATCCTTCCGCCTACCTCGTCCGGTTCATTTCGTCGTCCGCTCGGCCGGCACCCGGATCGCGGCGGAATATGGGCGACCGTCAGACTAAGACGGAAATCATCGCGGTCGTCAGACCCAATCACGCAGAGTGTAATCGTGCTTTACCACCATACGTTCAAATATCTCTCTGCCGATGAAGCCGTCCACCGGCTGAACCCCGAAGACTTGCGGTGCATCGGCAAACGAAGTCACCGCAAACTCGACGTCGTTCAGCTGCAGTCTTCCCAATTGAACCTTGACGACGCGCGTGCGTCCAAAGCGCTCCCTAGCGGCGCCCACCCCCTGGCCGACACCTGCGTCCTCGACATGCAAGCCGACCCGCTGCGCGGCGCGATCGGACAAATCAGCGTCAGCGCCCGTATCGAGAATGAAATGGTACGGTCCCTGACCGTTCAGCCGGACCTCCACAAATACGCGATTATCGATCAGCTTGAACGGAAGGGGGAAATTCGGCTGCCTGACTTCGCTCTCGACGCTGTTCGCTGTCGTCAATGACGGACCGGATGCGACGGCCAACAGAAACGTCGTCAGCGCAATACCTTTCACGGATGTCTCCCGTTGGCGCGATTCCGGATGCCCACGGAGCAGCATGCCAAGTAACTCACGGCGGGCTGTGCGCCCGCGGGCGTAAATCAATCCGGTCGAAAATCGACTATAGAATAATTTTCACGCTTCGTCTTCACGCCGCGAGCGTGCGCCGCTCCATTCGCACGCTTCCAGGGGCGCCTCGAGCAACGTTGCAGAATCGCCGCACGCCGCTATATTTGCGCGCGCGACGCTCAGAAGGCGCGCGAAATTGACTACCGACCCGCAAGCTTAAGGAATGATGATGATGATCTCGACGAGCATCGAAGGAAGTTGTGCTTGCGGCGCGATCCGCTATCGTGCCGTGAGCAAGCCAACGGGCAGCATGATCTGTCACTGTCGATCCTGCCGCAGGTCGGCAGGGTCGCCCGTCGTTGCGTGGCTGACCTTCTCAAAGGAGGCGTTCCGCTTCATCCGCGGGCAGCCCGCCGTCTTCCAGTCATCTGCGTCAGTCAGTCGAACATTCTGTGCGTCATGTGGTACGCAACTGACTTACGAGAATACGGCGCGCGCCTTGGAGATTGACGTCACCACCTGCAGCCTTCACGATCCAGAAGGCTACCCTCCGAATTATCATGCCTGGTTACAGGATGACCTCTCGTGGGTCCGATTTGGAGACCATCTGAAGCGCTTTGCGGAGTCCGAGTTGTAATGACTCCGTGCTCGCCCCTTTCTCCCCGCCCTGCACTCGACGTCGAGTCGCGCACCTGATTGCACTTTCAGTTCCGGCACTTGCGCTGTCGTGCATCAGCACGGCACTGATGACTGTCTGGCTGTCACTAGAGTTCAATGAGAGTTCTGCAGCACAACCAATACCACGAACGTTCCGGCGATCGGCGTCGGCCTTGGATGCGGATTTTCAGCAGTGGCCGGCGCGAGCGGACTCAACTCGGCAGTCGGCAGATACAAACGGTGCGTGCTCGTGTCGAGCGCAATGGTGCGCGCACCGCGCTGAGTGCTGAGGGTCTGCTGCACGGTGTACTGATCCGGGGCGACCTCGTGAACTACGGTGATGGTGCCCTCACCGTTCGCACTGAACACATTCTGCGTGACCGGATCGAATTCGCCGCCGTCCACTCCCTTGCCGATGGGCATACTGGCTACGGAGCGCCCGGAGTCCAGATTGGTGACAGCCAGTATCTGATTGCCGCAGGTCGAGAAGCCGCGGTGATGCGCAGCATCCAGCGCCAGACCGGTCGGCTCCTCGCACTTTCGCAAAGGCCAGCGCGTTTTGAGCATTGCCGAGCGAGCGTCGATCTTTGCCAGCTCAGCGGTGTCCTCAATGTTTACGAACACGCTTCCACGACCATCGGCGCGCGCGAATTCGGGCTTCCCGGCGAGCGGGATCGTAGCCACAACTGCGTTGTTCTTGGCATCAATCACGGTGGCACTCTTGCCGCGGCCATTGAACGCGAACACACGCTGTGTGCTCGGGTCATACAGGATCGCATCCGGCCCGTCTCCGGTGCCGATGCTCGCCAGCACCGCACGGGTCTTGATATCAAAGACCTTCACCACATTGGCCTTCCCGCAGCTAATGAAGCCGCGATTGAGTTCTGGTGCCAGCGCGATGCCATGCACACCATCGGTATCGGGAATTTCGCCAATGCTCTTACCGCTGCCGGTATCGACGACCGTGACGCGGTTAGCGCGCGATAGGTAGAGCAGATGAGTGCTTGGATCAACGCTCGGGTAATCCCAGCCACCATCGCCACCGATGGCTAGGCGTTCCGCCACGCTATATGGGGCGTCATTGGCCGCGGCGTTCAGGCTCAGTCCAAGCAATGCAACGAGCGGCAGGTTATGGCAGGTTTTCATGGCAAATCCTTGGCATCCTGATTGGCAATCCACCGTGAAGCGTCTTGCGCGTGCGACTTTACGGGTAACGATAACAGTCACGAATCTCATATAGATCATGAAGTTCGCGATCTATACTTTGTACAGGTCCGATTGACACCTGGCCGGAAGGCCGGGACGGCCTACGCCCATCACCGCAAACTGAGCTGCAGCGCGCGGATATCGCGATAACGGCTTGGGATATCGTCGCGCTCCGCCGCCATGCGCAGATCGCGCAGCTTTTCCAAGGAGTTAAGCAAGACCCCGAGGGGCGGTCCGCTTGCAGTGATGTGCGTCAGCCGCGAAGCGGGCAGCTCCTGCGAAGGCGTTTCGATGAACCGCTTCACGAGTTGATTGTGGTGTTGAAACGCCGCCTCGCCGTGTGCTTTGCATACTTCGAGATAGATCCGCGCATTTCGCTGGAACCAGGGCTGCGCCTGTGAGTCGCGCAACTCCGCTAACAACGAATCCATCAAGCTTGGGCGCCGCATGCAATCGCGCAACCGCGCCTGGTCCTCGGGCATCATGAAGAGAAATTTATCGACCAGCAGTTGTGAGTACGAAATGTTATTGGCATTGCACAGTCCCAGCAGCAGATCGATCTCGTTGATTCCGGAGAAGTCCCCCGCATTGGCGCCGCGATACTCGTGCAGACCCACACGATAGGGCTTGTAGTAGGGTCGCACGCTGAAGAAGAAGCGATCTGTGTTGAGTTCCCGGAACAGAATCTCGTTCCACTTGGCCACATCGAGCAGCGCATTCCTCGCATCGGCAAGCAGGTCGTAGGCAACGGGGTGTGAAATGCCCAACGGGAGAATCCGCACCAGCGCATCCGCCGCGCGCTTGTAAGCGAAAATACCCCGGGTGTTGTACTCGAGGAACATCGACTCATCGCGAAGTGACGTGAAGCTCTTATACCTGCCTTGTTTGGCGAGGTTGTGCGTGGCCAGATGGCTTGTGGCGAAGCGCGGCGTGACGCCGATCGATGCGCCCAGATGCAACGCGAGACCCGAGGCCTCGGTCAGGGGCGACATGGTCTCCCGCGAAGGCTCCGTAATGTCATGGCGGCGGCAGGCCGCCATATACAGGCCCACGTTGCCGAGCAGATCAAAGGCCGAATCGAAGCCTTCGTCCGTG
>Ga0182018_10002078_pt1 | contig 20961 bp, 18 predicted proteins | sample 812P2MmetaG_FD_120490 | JGI IMG/M metagenome (GOLD analysis project Ga0182018, IMG submission 120490) | Permafrost microbial communities from Stordalen Mire, Sweden - 812P2M metaG | ecosystem: Environmental > Terrestrial > Soil > Wetlands > Permafrost | place: Sweden: Stordalen | collected...
GAGCAGATACGCGGCCAGTTTCTGGCTCTCGCCCTACGCCTGCTGGTGGCCGGCACGGTACTCGGCATCATCGGAGCGTGGCTGACTGGCCGAGCCATGCGGACGCTGCTCTTTCAAGTGCCACCTCTTCACGTTGCGACCACTGCCGCGGCCGTCGGCATCATCGGCGTGGTTTCCCTTGTCGCCTGTCTACTGCCGGCTCACCGCGCCGCTCGGATGTCCCCAGTGGAGGCCCTAGCCGACTTGTAGTGAATCGGCTCGGCCCCGCGGATGCCTTGGGGAAGACGAACCAGGGCAGGGACTGGAGAGGTTAACTCCGCAGTAGTCGCCCAGCGTTTACGAACGGTTCCCTTGGTCGCTTGGCCGTCTAAACGCCTTAGCCGGTCAATCGTGATGCCCGCGCACGGGTAACTAATGTCGAATCTGTGATTTAGGGACGCGTGCACAGATTGGACCGGATAAGGCGGAAATAACCGGCCAATCCGTTTGACTCTAAAGCGCTTACGCGGAAAGCTGAGGTTCAAACGGATTGGCCGGTTATTTTTGTCTACACGTAGAAGTCCGGATACCAGCCAGGCCCGTCTTAACGCCTATCCCAACTCCCCCGGCCTCACTGCGTCGCCAGCAGCTTAGCGATCAGCGCCGCGCGGTCCGCCATGCGGTCCACCAGGATGCTCTCGTTCGCCGCGTGCGCGCCCTCGCCCACACCGCCGAGGCCGTCCAGTGTCGGGATGCCCAGCGCCGCCGTGAAGTTGCCGTCCGACCCGCCGCCGGTCAGCGACTCCTCCACTTCCACGCCCAACTCCCGCGCCAGCTTCCGTGCCGTGCGGAACAACTTCACAATCCCCGCCGCGCGTTCCATGGGCGGCCGGTTCAAGCCACCCGTCACCTCAATCGAACAGCGCGAATCGAAGGGCCGCAACGCGCGGAATTTCTTCTCCAGTCCGGCGGCGTCTTTCAGTTTCAAAATGCGGATGTCCACCTCGGCGCGCGCTTCCGCCGCCACCACGTTGGAGCGCGTGCCGCCCGCGATCACTCCCGGATTCACGGTGATGCCGCGCGCCGGATTGGTGAACCCGGCGATCCGATCGATCTGCCGCGCCAGTTCCAGAATGGCGCTCGCGCCGGCCGCGAAATCCACACCCGCGTGCGACGCCTTCCCGCGCACCACAACCGTGAAATCGCCCACGCCTTTGCGCGCCGTTTTCAGCTTACCCTCCAGGCCCGTACCCGGCTCCAGCACCAACACCGCTTTGCTCGCGCCGGCATTCGTCTCCGTCAGAGCGCGCGAGCTTTCGCTGCCCACTTCCTCATCGGAATTGAGTTGCAGCAGCACCTTGGACTCGACCGGGATCTCCAGTTCCCGCAGCGCGCGCGCGGCGAAAAGGAAGAAGGCGATGCCCGCTTTCATATCGAGCACGCCCGGTCCCCAAAGGCGGCCCTCCGCCGCGCGGAACGGCATGCTCCGCAGCGTGCCCAGTGGCCAGACGGTGTCCGCATGGCCCAACGCCAGAATTTGCCCGCTCTTCTTGCGGCCCGGCAACTGCATCTCGCACACTACGTGCTTGCCGAACTTACCGCCGGGGTGCGTCTTCACCCGCCCCATAGGCGCGACCGTGTCGGACACCAGCTCCACGAAGCGATTCACCGCCGCCGGGCTGTCGCTGGGCGATTCGCATTCCACGAATTGGCGGATTAACGCCACCATAGGGCGCTGCTCGGCCGCGAGATAAGCAAGGATGGGTTCCATGGCTATGTCCGCTCCCTTCAGCATACCTTGAGCGACCCGAACTGCCGCATGCGATAATACGGCTTCCATGACGGTTTTGGATATCAATGAAATCAGGGCGATTCTGCCCCATCGCTACCCCTTCCTGCTAGTCGACCGCATTGTCGAACTGGAGGCCGACCGGGTTGTCGGAATCAAGAACGTGACTGCCAACGAGCCGTTCTTCCAGGGACACTTCCCCGATTTTCCGGTGATGCCGGGGGTACTCATCATCGAAGCCATGGCCCAGGCGGCCGGTGTCCTGGTGCTCCAGTCCATGCCGGATCGCGCCAATAAACTGGTCCTGCTGGTGGCCGTGGAAAACGCCCGCTTCCGCAAGCCGGTGGTCCCCGGCGACACTCTGCGCATGGAGATGAAAGTGCTCAAACGCAAGGCGAGCGTCGCCAAGATGGCCGGCGTGGCCACCGTGGATGGCGTGGTGGTGGCGGAAGTCGAGGTCATGTGCAAGCTGGCCGATAAGGCCGAGAAACCGCCGGCCCCAGTCCCAGCCAATACATAGCACATGCCGATTCACCCCACCGCCATCGTGGACCCGCGGGCACGCATCGCGGAGAGCGCCGACATCGGGCCCTACTGCATCGTGGGCGCGGAAGTGGAAATCGGCGCGCGCACCCGTCTGATGGCCAACCTTTATATGGAAGGCCCCACTTGGATCGGCGAAGACAACATCTTCTTCCCGTTCAGCTCAGTCGGCGTGGCCTCGCAGGATCTCAAGTACAAGGGCGAACGCGCCGAGACGCGCATCGGCCACCGCAATCGCATCCGCGAATTCGTCACCATCCATCGCGGCACCGCCGGCGGCGGCCTCGTCACCAGCGTCGGCAGCGACAATCTGCTCATGACCTACGCCCATGTGGCGCACGATTGCCGCATCGGCGACCACGTCATTCTCGGCAACAGCGTAGGCCTGGCCGGCCATGTGACCATCGAGGATTGGGTGGACGTGGCTCCATTCAGCGGCGTGCATCAGTTCTGCCGGATCGGGCGCCACGCCTTCATCGGGCCCTATAGCGTGATCAAGCAGGACATCATGCCCTATTCGCTCACCAGCTTCAAGCCCGAGGTCGGCGTCTTCGGTGCCAACAGCGTAGGGATGGAACGGCGCGGCTTCTCCAAAGCCGCCATCGAATCGCTGCAGACGGCGCTGCGCCTGCTCACGCGGTCGAATCTCAATACGTCGCAGGCCGTGGAGCGCATCCGCGCGGAGGTGCCGGCGTGCGCCGAAGTGGACGAGCTGCTCGAATTCATCCACACCTCGGAACGCGGGGTAGTTAAGTAAGATGGCTAAGTACACCGTTCCAAAATTGCTCGGGCAAGAATACTCTGCCGTCTCCTCGCAACGGTGTGCCAACTAGATGCGCTACGGCCTCATTGCCGGCAACGGACGCTTCCCCGAACTCGCCCTGGAAAGCGCGCGCCAGTTGGGACACGATGTCACCGTCATCGCCATCCAGGAGGAAGCCTCCAAAAGCCTGGAAGCCTTGGCGCCGCGCTGTTACTGGATCTCGCTGGGGCAAATCGGCAAGCTCATCGACATCCTGAAGAAGGAAAGCATCAGCGAAGTGGTAATGTGCGGCCAGGTGAAGCACGCCAAAATATTCTCGTCGATCGTGCCCGATTGGCGGCTGGTCAAGCTTCTGGCTGCCTTGCCCTCCAAGAATACCGACGGCCTGATCGGCGGCGTCATCAAAGTGCTGGCGGACGAAGGCATCCACCTCTCCGATTCCACCGCGCTGCTGAAGCCCCTGCTGGCCACTGCCGGCGCCATGACCAGGCGCAAGCCGGAAAAAGACGAGACCACCGATATCGAATACGGCCGCCGCGTGGCCGACGCTCTGGCCGGCTTCGACGTCGGCCAAAGCGTGGCCATTTGCGAGCGCGCCTGCGTGGCGCTCGAAGCCATGGAAGGCACCGACGCCATGCTGCGCCGCGCCGCCGCGCTGGCGAACGGCCGCCGCCTGTCGCTGGTGAAAGTGGCGCGCCGCCGCGAACATTTGCTGTTCGACGTACCGGCGGTGGGGCTCGCCACGATTCCGGTGATGCGCGACACCGGAACCACGGTGCTGGCGGTGGAGGCCGGCCGCACCCTGATGCTCGACCGCGAAGAGATGCTGCAACAGGCCAACCAGGCCAATCTTTGCATTATGGGGTTTTAGTTTGCCGAAACATCGATTGGCCGTAGTCGGCGCCGGGCAATTCGGGAAGAACCACTGCCGCGTGGTCCACGAATCCGCGCGCGCGGAACTTTGCGCGGTGGTGGACACCGACCCCGCCCGCGCCGCCGAATCCGCCGCGCTCTATCAGGCGCAGGCGCTTACCGATTTCCGCGAGCTGGCCGGCCAGGTGGATGCCGCCATCGTGGCCGTCCCCACCACTTCCCACGAAGCCGTCGCCCGAGCGCTGCTGGCGGCCGGCATCGACGTGCTGGTGGAGAAGCCCATCGCGCCGGACATGGCCTCCGCCGCGCGCATCGTGGAGGCTGCCGTTCGGCATGGCCGCATCTTGCAGGTGGGCCACCTGGAGCGCTTCAACCCGGCCGTGGTGGAACTGGAACGCCGCGTCACTCTGCCTCTGTTCTTTGAAATCCACCGGCTGAACCTGTTCAGCGCCCGCAGCCTGGACGTGGACGTAGTGCTCGACCTGATGATCCACGATGTGGACATCGTGCTGGCGCTGGCCCAGACCGAGCCGCGGGAAATCCGCGCCGCCGGCATCCGCATTCTGTCGCAAAAAGTGGACATCGCCAACGTACGCCTGCAGTTCCCCAACGGCTGTGTGGCCAATCTCACGGCCAGCCGCGTTTCCACCGAGCGGGTGCGCAAGCTGCGCCTTTTCCAGCCGCGGCAATACCTGTCGCTCGATTACGGCCGTCAGGATCTGGTGGTCTTTTCCGTGGGCGAAGACCGGCAAATCGGCTTCGAAAAGGCGCCGTTGATCAATGGCGAGCCCTTGAAATTGCAGCTCGACGCCTTCCTCGACTGCCTGGAAACCCGAAAATTTCCGAAATGTTCCGGCCCCGCCGCGCGTCAAACACTCGGTACCGCTTTGGCTATTCTTGATAAAATCGAAGAGCACTCGAAGGTAGTCTCGCGGTCTTTGGAAGCCGGATGGAAACCGTAGTCCCACCTCCTCCCGACGCCGAACTTCATCTCCTGACGGACTGGGGCGACCCGGCCGGACGCGCTCGCAGGGGGCGGTCGGCCGTCTTATCGTTGCTCACCCACGCCGCGGTCATCCTGTTTCTGCTCTTCATGCCCGAGACTTTCCTGCAGTCGCCGCGCTCCCGAGTCCTGGAACCGGTGATCACGCCGCTGATTCTTCCGCCGTTGACGCTCACCCAGAAGGAACCCAACGTCAATAAAGTGATCCGCGAGCTCCGCACCGCCGACTTGACCCCGCGCATAAAAGCCCCCGCCGGACCGTCTCCCGAACCCCAGGCGGCGGCCCCACGTAAACCGGTAGCGCCGCCGCCGCCGCCGCCCAAAGCGTCGCCGCAGACGCCCCTGCCGGAACCGCCCAAGGTGGAGATTGCCGCCGACGAAACCCCCAAACTGACGCTCCCGGTGCAGCCGCCGCAGGTTCCGCAGCCCAAACCCCCTTCGCCGTTTGAGGATGTGGCGCCCATCACCCCGGTGCCGCCGGACCAGCGTGTGGTGGACCTGCCGGGCCCGTCGGTGGCGAGCGCCATCCGCGGCAGTTTGCCGGGCCGGGGCGCGAGCATCTCCGGCACGGCGCCGGTGGCCTCGTCGGGTGCGGAACTGCCCCAATTGCTGACCGACCCGCAGGGCGTGGATTTCCGCCCCTATCTGGCGCAAGTGCTGGCCGCGGTCAAGGGGTACCTGGACCGGATCATGCCAAGGGCGACGCGCCGCGGCTATGTGTCGGTGCAATTCGAAATCAGGCGCGATGGCGCCGTCGGCAAGGTAAGCTTTGCGCAGGGAAGCGGTGATCCTGTTCTGGACCGCACCGCCATCGAAGCTATCAGCGGCGGTGGCCCTTTCGGGCCATTGCCCGCCCGTTACAAAGACAGCGTGATCCACGTGCAGATGAACTTTGCCTTCGCCGTCCCGGTCAAGTAAACACCCGCACGCAATTTGTCGTCATCCCCGATGATGACCCTTTACAGGCCGGTCGCGGGAATCTTCGCCATGGCTTGTATGGCGTTTGCCCAAACGCCGGCCCCGCCGGCCTTTGACGTAGCTTCGGTGAAAGCGCTGGTTGGTGAAACGCATGGCGCAGCGTTCGACATTACGCCCAACGGCGTCAACTTTCGGTCGTCCGCTCTGGGTTTCCTGATTCGCTGGGCCTACGGCATGCATCAGTATCAAAATTACGAAACTGTCGGACTGACTTGGATGGAGCCGGGGCTGGGCTGTGTTTGGTTCAGCGTGGTTGCGAAAACCGACCGTCCCGTCCCAGTGGATCAACTCAAGCTGATGCTTCGCACACTGTTGACGGAAAGGCTGAAGCTGTCGCTGCACCGCGAGACCAGAGACATCATGGTGTATGTGCTGTCGGTCGGCAAGGATGGTCCGAAGCTCCACGAGTCCGACACTGAACTCGATGCCGAACCAAATCAACGCGGGAACGCCTTTTCGGAGCCCCTGGATTTCACAGGGACTTCGATCAAGCGGCTCACGGAAACCATGTCCCAATTTGTGACGCACCTCATCGTGGACGAGACTGGGCTCCAAGGTGGCTACGACTTTACCCTCAATGTATTCAAGTATCAGGACTACTTTGTGCCGGACGGCCGCGCCGTCGATATGGGCCCCGCCTTCAATAAAGCCATGGAACCTCTCGGGCTCAAGCTGGAGTTAAAACGGCGCCCCGTGGAGGTCCTCGTCATCGACCACGTGGAGAAAGCGCCCGTCGAGAATTAGCACGGGCTGTTCCGGGGCACGCTCGCTGCGGTCACCGCATATAAAACAAGCTCAACCGCGGCAGCCCGGATTGCTCCAGCAGATGCCGTTCCAGATATTGCTTCTCCAGCATGGAAAGCTGATCGGCCGTCATCTTGCCGCGATACGGACGCAACTGGCGATCCAGCTCGCGACGCGATTCCAGCGCCTGCTCCTCGCTCTGCTGCGCCCGCGCGGCGCCGATCATCTTCTCTTCGACCACCGTCAGGCGCTGCTCCAGCCCTTCCAGATCGCCGTAATGCCGGTCGGCCTCCGCCGCCAGTTTGCCGAGCGACGCGGCAATCTGTTCGTATCCGGCCGGGAGCCCGGCGGCGTTGCCCTCCAGATACGCGCGCAATTCGTCCACCGTAAACGGCGGCGCCGACTCCTGTCGCGGACGCGCCGGCGCGCCTTCCGCCATGATCTGCGCTTCGCTCAGCACGGCCTGCGCGCAGAACGCCAGCGAGTTCACCATCTGCGTTTTCACCTTGCGTCCCCGCCACTTCTCGAACGCCGCGTCGATGCCGCGGAGCACCGCTTCCAGCGGCACGCCGGAATTTTTCCAGCTCTCCAGCAGCGCCCAATCGAGCGGCGAGAGCAGGAACAGACTGGTGCCGCGCGCGCGCTGAAAATGCTCCTCGGTCTCGGTGAAATAGTTGAAGTAATTCAAGACCGGTGATTGCGCTCCCAAATCATGGCGAGCCCTTCCAGCGTGAGATGCTCGTCCACCGTCTTCAGAAACCGCGAGCCGCTCACAATCATGGAAGCCTGCCCGCCGGTGGCCACCAGCACCGTGTCGGGCCCCATTTTTGCCACCATGCGTTCCAGAATCCCGTCAATCATCCCGATCGCGCCGTAATACAAACCCGACCGCATACTCGATACCGTGTTCGTCCCCACCACATCCTTGGGCGGGCGGAAATCCACCAGCGGCAGCCGTGCGGTCTTACTGAACAGCGCTTCGATGGCGATCCCGATCCCCACCGCGATGGCCCCGCCCAGGTATTCGCCGGCGGCCGAAATCACGTCGAAATTGATGGTCGTCCCCAGGTCCACGATGATGCACGGTCCGCCATATTTATAGAAGCCCGCGACGCCGTTCACCAGCCGGTCGGCGCCCACTTCGAAGGGGTTGTCGTACTTGATGGTGATGCCCAGATCGGTGCGCGGTCCCACAAACATGGGCTTAGTGTGGAAGTAACGGTCGGCCATGAAGGCCAGGGTGGAATCGATGGGCGGCACCACGCTCGAAATGATGATGCCGTCCACCGCCGCGATGTCCAGGCCCACCGGCGAGAAGAGGTTGCGCAGCAGGATGCCCCATTCGTCGGCGGTCTGATCGTGCACCGTGCGCAGCCGCCACTGGCACAGCAGCTTGCGGCCGTCAAAGGCTCCGATGGTGATATTGCTGTTGCCTGCGTCAAGAGCGAGCAGCACGTACGCCTCCTGCAACAATCAGGGTATCGGTTCCGTCGTCCGTGCGCACGATCAGAAATCCGGCGGGGTCGAGCCCCACGGTGGTTCCTGCGAGAATTCCTTCCGGCTGGTGCACTTCCACTCGTCGGCCAGCGGCATAGCTCGAGAGATGCGTGAACGCCTGCACGATCGCGCTCTTGTCCTGCGCGATCATGCTCTCCACCGCGGGCAACAGCGCCATCAGAATTTCTTCGCGCTGGAACGGGCGGCCAGCCTCGATGCGCAGGGAAGTGGCCAGCGAGGCCACGTCGTCCGGAAACGCTGTGTGGTTCACGTTGATGCCGATGCCGGCGATGGCGTTCCCTCCGGCGGCCTGCACCAGAATGCCGGCCACTTTCTTTTCTCCGAGCATCAAGTCATTCGGCCAGCGCAGGTCGCAGACCAGCCCGGTAGCTTCGAAGATGGCGCTATGGGTGGCCAGTCCCAGCGCCAGCGTGAGCAGAGGCGACTGTCGCAGGACCAGCGAACAGTAGATGCCGTCGCCGGCCGCGGAGTGCCAGGAATGGCCATGGCGGCCCTGTCCGGCGGTCTGTTCCTCGGCGATGACCACGTCGCCAACCGGCCGGCCCGCCGCGGCGTGCATGGTGGAATCGACGGTCTCGTGGTACTCGATCATGCGGCCGGGAAAGGCGCGGCGGAGGCGGTCGATGTCGAGCGCGATCATGCGAGCTCCACTCTGAATGTGGCGCGGACACTCGGGTCTGCGGCGTCGAGACTCATCTCGACGTTCTGCGAGAACCGTGCGCCGGCGATACGGAGCGCGACCGTCCGCGGACACTCCACCAACCGCTCGCGACATTCTGATGCATTAGTCGGCGCTTGTGCGAATTTGCGCCGATGCCCGAGGTGGGGCGGGCGGTGCCCGCCTGCCCTCCGGCTTAGCCGCCAGAGAAACCATCCGAAGGCTGGACGCCCGCTCTTCCTGGACCGGCGCCCCCTCATAGCAACTCCAGCCGGAAACTGATGTCCATCGCGCGGGCGGAGTGCGTGATGGCGCCGGCGGAGACGAAATCGGCGCCCGTCTCGGCATAAGCGCGCACCGTCCGCAAGTTGATTCCGCCGGAGAGCTCGACGCGCGCGCGGCCGGCGATTTCGCGGACCCACTCGCCTGCTTCCGCGGGCGTAAGATTATCGAGCAGCAGGTGCGCCGCGCCGGCGTCCAGCGCCTCTTGCAGTTCGGCGCGCGTGCGCACTTCGATCTCGATAGGCAGACCACTCGAGCGCGCCCGCTCGATGGCGACCCGCACCCCCCCCGCCGCGGCGATGTGGTTGTTCTTGATCAGCACGGCGTCGAACAGGCCCATGCGGTGATTGCCGACGCCACCGGCGGCCGCCGCGGCTTTCTCCAACGCGCGCAATCCGGGCGTGGTCTTGCGCGTATCGAGCACCCGGCAATCGGTGCCGGCGACCGCATCGGCGAACTCCCGCGCCAATGTCGCCACGCCGCTCAGCCTTTGCAGAAAATTGAGCGCCACGCGCTCGCGCTCCAGCAGCGTCCGCGCCGCGCCCCGCACTTCGGCGATCGCCTCGCCATCGTGGCAACGGTCGCCATCGCGCTTATGCAGCGTGACCGATTCGTACAGTTCGGCGAGCAGTCCGAGACCCGCCACCACTAGCGGTTCCCGCGCAAGGAATCGCCCGTGCGCCTGCTGCGATTCGGCCACACAGGCAAGCGTCGTGACATCGCCCGTGCCGATGTCCTCTTCGAGAGCCATGCGCAGGATGGGGATCATGGCAACTTGGCGAGCTGAGCTTCGTAATCCGCCAACTTGGCGCGGATGTTGTCCACCACTTTCTGCGGCGCTTTGCCGAGGAACACCTCGTCGGAGAGCTGGCGTTTGGAATTGGCGATATTTTTTTCGAGCTGCTCGCGCTCCTTCGCGATTCGCTTGCCCTGCGCCTCTTCCTGAGATCTCGGCACCCGCACCATAAGGTCGAATTCCGCGGTGGAGCGCACCGCCGAGAGACCGCCCAGCCCATCCCCAGTGCCATCGCCGAAGCCCAATCCCGAGCCGCCGCCCCCGCCAAAATGCCCGCTTTCCAGTGTGAGGCTGACGTTAGCCAGCTTTTGCATGGCTTCGGCATGGCGCCGGACGATTTCCAGCAGCGTGTCGTTCGCGGAAAAGAGCGTCCCGGCCAGCCGTTGCTTAGGATCGAGCTTGTTCTCGGCGCGCAGCGTGCGCGCCATGGTGACGATTTCCTGCAGAATTCCGATTTCCCGCTCGGCGGCGAAGTCGGTGGCCTCGCGGCGATACTGCGGGTATGAAACCAGTGCGATAGACACGGGCCGCGTGGGACCGGCCGCGAGCCGCTGCCACAATTCCTCGGTAAGGAATGGCATGGCCGGATGCAGCAGCCGCAGCATGTTCTCGAAAGCCGCCAGAATATTGCGCCATCCGGCGGTGAGCCCGGAGTTTTCCTGGAAGCGGAGCTTCTTCAGCTCCAGATACCAGTCGCAAAATTCGTGCCACACAAATTGCCACATCAGTTGCGCGGCTTCGTGATAGCGGTACGTTTCGATCGCGCGGTTCACTTGCTGGGCGCAATCGTTGAGGCGGCTGAAAATCCAGCGGTCTTCAATCGGAACCTCGGCGCCCGCGGCTTCGGGCAGAAACTTTTCGAGGTTCTCCGGGACCCACGGCTCCACGCCGCAGAGCTCCATCCTCTGGAACAGGAAGCGCGCGGCATTCCAGATCTTATTGGCGAACGCGCGCGAGCTTTCCATGCGCGCCTCGGTGAGCACGATGTCCGTTCCCGGCGTATTGCACTGCAACATCGCCATGCGGATGGCGTCGGTGCCGTACTTCTCGGTCACCACCAACGGGTCGATCACGTTGCCCTTGGTCTTGGACATCTTCTGCCCATCGGCATCGCGCACCAGGGCGTGAATGTAGACCTGGTGGAACGGAACCTCGCCCATGAATTCCAGCCCTAGCATGATCATGCGGGCCACCCAGAAGAACAGGATGTCGAAGCCGGTAATCAGCAGCGACGTGGGATAATACGTGGCCAGATCCTCGGTCTGGTCCGGCCAGCCGAGGGTGGAAAACGGCCACAGGCCCGAGCTGAACCACGTATCGAGCACGTCGGGATCCTGCACCAGTTCGGCGGAGCCGCAGCGCGGGCAAGCGGAGGGCGTTTCCCGCGCCACCACGATTTCACGGCATTCCTGGCAGTGCCACGCGGGGATGCGATGGCCCCACCAAAGCTGTCGCGAGATGCACCAGTCGCGGATCTTGTGCATCCACTCGTAATAGGTTTTCGTCCAGTTCGCCGGGATGAATTCGACGCGGCCGTTTTCGACCACCTCGATGGCCCTTTCGGCCATCGGTTTCATCTTGACGAACCACTGCGTGGAAACCAGCGGTTCCACCGGCGTCTTGCAGCGCGCACAGGCGCCGAGGCTGAGTTTGTAGTCTTCCACCTTCACCAGCGCGCCGGCCTGTTCCAGCGCCGCCACCACCTGTTTGCGCGCTTCGAAGCGGTCCAGCCCGGCGTAAGCGCCGGCAGCGGCGGTCATCTTGGCGTTCTCGTCGATGACTTTGATCTTGGGCAGATTGTGGCGGCGCCCGGCCTCGAAATCGTTGAGGTCGTGCGCCGGTGTGACTTTCACGACGCCGGTGCCGAATTCCGGATCCGCCAGATCGTCGAGGATGATGGGGATCTCGCGATCCATCAGCGGCAGTTGCACCGTCTTGCCGTGCAGATCGAGATAGCGCGCGTCTTGGGCGTTGACGGCGACGGCGGTATCGCCCAGCATCGTCTCGGGCCGAGTGGTGGCGACGGTGACAAACCGGTCGGGCAGGCCATTGACCGGATAGCGGATGTGCCACAAGTGGCCGCCGATATCGGTGTGAGCCACCTCGAGATCGGAAAGCGCAGTCTGGCACCGCGGGCACCAGTTGACCATGTACTCGCCGCGGTAGATCAGGCCCTTTTCGTATAGGCGCACAAAAACTTCGCGGACGGCGCGCGAAAGGCCGGGATCGAGCGTGAAGCGCTCGCGGCTCCAATCGCAACTGGCACCCAGGCGGATCATCTGGCGCTTGATGTTGTCGCCGTACTGTTCCTTCCACTGCCAGACGCGTTTTTCGAATTCCTCGCGGCCGAGGTCGCGGCGCGTGATGCCCTCTTCCGCCAGTTTGCGTTCCACCACCATCTGGGTGGCGATGCCCGCGTGGTCGGTGCCCGGCAGCCACAGCGTGTTATACCCCAGCATGCGGCGCCAGCGGATGGTGACGTCGATTTCGGTGTGTTCGAGCATGTGGCCGATATGCAGCGATCCGGTCACGTTGGGCGGCGGGATGACCAGCGAAAATACGCGCCCGGGTGCTCCTGGGCTGGCGCGGAAGATGCCGGAATCGATCCAGGATTGCGCCCAATGCGGCTCGAACCGCTGAGGCTCGTACACTTTGTCGATTTGCATGGGGGAACTTTCAATATACCAGGAAGCCGCGTCTCACCGAGCCGCGGAAGCCGCCCTCGCACCGAGCCGCGACCTCAGGGAGCGGAGTCTTGATGATACGATGCACCGCCTCGCTCACCAGGGTTGTGGCGGGGGAATTGTGCTCACCTATCTGGGCGCGTGGACACCACGAAAAGACAATGGCCTGGATATCGCTGTCTTAGCACGCCGCTCCAGCGGATCTCTCATCGGTTGGTCAGTCCCGTACCGATTCGATTGTTTCCCGCGCCGGTTGAGTTACCATGAGCCATGTTTCCCTATGACCCCTCGCTCCTTGCCGCTGTCGAGACCGCTCCGCAATCCATCGCCGATGTCCTCCAAATCCTCCACGCCATCGACGCCACTTGTGCCGATACGGATGGTCTGAAATGGTTCAACTGGCTCTATCTGCAAGTAACCCAAGCGGTGGAAACGCGCGTGGTCGCGGGTGGGTTCACGGACCCCGCATGGCTCGCGGAGCTCGACGTCCAATTCGCGTCGCTTTACTTTTCGGCCCTGAAACCGTGGCTCTCCGACCAGGATGCGCCCGGCTGCTGGCGCGTCCTGTTCCAGAGCCGCAACCAGGCTGCCATCGCGCGCATCCAGTTCGCCCTGGCCGGCATCAACGCCCATATCAATCACGACCTGCCGGAAGCCGTCGTCGCTACCTGTCTTGTCACCGGCACTACTCCGGATCACGGAGGCGTCCACTATAACGACTACAGCGCGCTCAATTCCACGCTGGATGGCCTGATTGAAACGGCCAAGAGCACGCTGAACGTCCGCCTTCCCGGCGATGCGCTCCCGCCCATCTCGCATCTGGAAGCCACCATCTCCGCGTGGAATGTCTCCGCGGCGCGGGAATCCGCATGGCAAAACGCCGATCGCCTTTGGCCGATCCGTGCCAGCGCGCTGCTTACCGCAAGCTTCCTGGATATGCTGGACGGCTTCACGACCGTCATCGGCAAGGCGCTATTGGTGCCGGTGCCGTGAGCCCTTTACCAGCTCTTCTCCAGGAAGACGCGGCGCACTCGGATCGACACCTGAAAGTACACCACCCACACCAAGGGGAATGCCAGCGATAACGTGTCGCGAGTTACCGCCTCCGGAAAGTGAAAGATGTCCACCAGCAGTTTCACCACCGTGACGAAAGCGTACGTGATCAGCGCGTACCGCAGTCCGGAAACCCAGCGCCACTCGCGCGTTCGCACCAGCGCCATCGAAACCACCGCGATCTCCAACAGCAATACCACACGCGGCATGTTGGAGAGTGTGTAGAGGACATAGGCGCCCGGCTCGCTCCACGCGCGCGGCAGATAGAGCTTCCATTGCGTGGTGGCAAAGATCAACCCTAACCCCAGCAACACCTGGCAGAAAAAGTAAAACAGCCAGCCGCCGATCGCGTGCTTCCGCCGGATGGCGGCGACCATCGCGCCTACCAGCGCGAGGCCCCCACCGTTGAATTGCGGGTCGGTGATTTGCGCCGCCAGCAGCGTCAGTACGGGACCGATGGAGTGATCCGGCATGCATGCCCGTCAATCACAGGATAGCCCGCCATTGCCGGCAAGGTTGACGCACGTAGCTGAAAGCCGACGGCTTGCGGCGAAGCTGCGGGCTAATTCTCGGTCGGAGTCTTTTCAATATGGTCGATCACGAGCTGTTCCACTGGGGCCTTGCGCTGTTCCAGCTTGAGGCCGAGCGCCTGCACGGCGTCGTTAAGAGACGAGCCGCCGCTGGGTTCCGGCGCCGCATTGGCGGCCGGTGCGCCCCCGCCTGGCGCGCCCCCCGGAACGTCCATGCCCTGGGCCTTAGCCATGGCCATCAGGTCGGCCAGCGAAAAGTCGAACGCCGCCTGATAGTTCCCTTTGAGGTCGGTCATGTCCACCACCTGGCGTCCGCCACCGCCTCCCATCTGCGAGAATTGCGTCAACGTGTCCGCGAATCCCGCCATCGTCACCTGGCTGAAATCCATGTGCAGCATCATGGTCGCGGGATTCATTTTATAGGTCATGGTGCCCTTGGCGCCCATATTCATGGTGCCGCCGCCAGTTTTGGGGTCCACCGTCATGCGCGCCGGCCCGTCGCCAGTGTCCATGGAGATCTCGCCGGGCTTCAGAGGTACGCTCTCGTCGATTGGGAGCGGCGGAGCCGCGCCCGCGTCCTTTAGTTTCGACCCGCCCTTGCCCACCACCAGCGCAAGCACCGGGTGCTCCTTGGTTTCGCGATGCACGGTCATCTTGAACCGTTCTTCCAGCAGGGCCTGCAGCATCTTGGGAACGTCGTCTTTGGTCGCGCCATCCGGATACTTAGCCACAATGTCGAACCGCTGTTCGCCGATCCAATCCGGGCCGCTGATCTGATAGCCTTTCAGTTTGTACGCCAGGGCGATCAGTTCCTTGAGCGCCATATACTTGAATTCCGCTCTCGACGTGCCCATATGCGGACCCATCGGCAACTGTCCGCCGCCCTGCACGGCCGCCTGCAATTTCGCCATGTCGAGCGCGGCCGCCGGTTTCACCGAGGCCACTTCGAAGGCCAGTTTAGGCGCCGTCTGCGCCGAAGCCGCGCCTGTTACGAGGAGCAAGCCGGCGATGGTAAGTCCAAAAGTGATATTTCGCATCTTAAATTTACTCTGACTCAAGCGGACCATGGAGGCAAGGAAGCGCCAGCCGCCGCTTAGTTTTCCGTGGGACTTTTCTCCACATGATCGATAATCAGTAGCTCAATGGGAGCCCTGCGCGGCTCCAGCTTGAGCCCATATTGCTGGATCGCGGCGAAGACCGAAGAGCTGCCGGGTTCGGACGCGGCCGCGCCATCGGGTTGCGGCCGCACCGGGATGTTCATACCCACTCCCCGAGCGAGACTGAGCATGTCTTCCAGCCCGATGTCGATGGTGAGGTCGTACCTCCCCTGCAGGTCCGTCATGTCGACCACCGGACGGTCCACAAAGCGCCCCAGGATTTCGACCATTCCGGTAGCGTTCATTTTGGTCAGCTCCATGCGCATTCCGTTGCCGCTGGGGACCATCTTGGTGTTCCCGTTCACGCTGCTGCTGTTCACCGTGCCGCCGGCGTCGCTGGTAGCGCTGGCGCGCACTTGCGCGCCGCCGTCGGTGGGCGTAGCTGCAAGGGGAGCCGCGGGCGCACCCGGGGAGCCGGCGGGTGCGTCGGCGTCGGGCGGCGATTCCTTCAGCTTCGGACCGCCTTTGGCAACCACCAGCGCGTACACCGCCTGGTCGGTGGTGGAACGATGCAGGGTCAGCTTGAAACGGTCCGCCAGGAGCGCCTGGATCATCTCCGGAACCTGTTCGCGGGTGGCGCCGGCCGGCATTTTGGCGATAATATTAAATCTCTCCGTGCCCAGCCAATCCGGGCCGGAGATCTGGAAGGTCTTCACTTTGTAGGCCACCCGCAGCATTTCCGTCAACGACATGGAATTTATGTTGACCATGGCGGCATCGATCGTCATTCCGATATGCATTCGGCCGGAAGTGACAGCCGCCACGCTGAGCGGTTCGCCTTTCTTGATGGAGGCCACTTCGAACGTGGGGCCCGTTTGGCCAAACGCCGCCGCCGTTACAAATAAAAGACTTAGGCTCACCATCTGAATTCTTGTAGTAGGCATCTTAATTCTACTTTGCAGGATCATACGATGCCGGCGCAAGTAAAGTTCCCGGGTGAGGCATGTTTTGGCTCGCCGGTTTTGTTTTTGCGGCTTCTTGCGGGTGCCGTCTGTGCCCGGCCGCCAATTCTACCGAGGCCGGTGTAGCACCCCCAAGAAATCATGAACCCACTCTCCCCGGATTGCGTTGATAGAATTGTACAAGGTTCCCCTGATGGATCGTCCCGCCACCGCCAACCCCGCCACCGCCCGCGACGTCATTCTGGAAATCGTGCGTAATATGAAGGAGGGCCTCGAACCGCTCCATTATTCCACTCTTCCGCCGGCGATTTACCATGTCTACCTGCACCCCGGCGACATGGATCGCCTGCGCGCCATCGTGCCCCGGATTGTGGACGAAGCCAAGCGCGCCCTCGATGCCGAAGTAGAGTCGATGAACCGCGCGTCCCTGGCCGAGCGCCTCAAGTTGTCGCGGCGCGGGGAGCCGAAGATTTCGGCGCCCGAGGGCGGATGGCAGATCCGCATTCTGGAGAATACCGACGAGGACGTCTCGCAGGGCGACCTCGTCATCTATTCGGAACTGGCGCTGCCGGCGAAAATGGAGCTATCCGCCGGGTCGATGACCAAGCGGATTGCCACCCGCAAGCTGGGTGGCGCGCAAACCACTTCGCAGACTTTCGAGCCGAAGCCGCCGGACCCCGTTTCCGTCCCGCCCGCGCAGGATGGAGCCTTCGCCGTGATTGAGTATGAGGATCAAGGCGGCCGCAAGACATTCCACATGACCAAGAACGAGATCGTAGTGGGCCGCGGCGGACGCGATTATTGGACCGACATCAAGCTGGATACGCTGGCGGACGTCTCCCGCGAACATTTCCGTCTGCGCCGCGACGCCGATAGCGGGCAGTTTTTCCTGAAGGATTTAAGCCGCCTGGGCACCACCATCAACGGCGAGGCGGCGCCTTCGAGCATCGACTTCAGCGATGGCGAGAAACGCGACCGGCAGGTGGAAGCCCCCGTCCCGGCGCAAGCGCGGATCGGCCTGGCGGGCGTGCTGTTCCTGGAGTTCCGAAGCACCGCGCATGCCTAACCCGTATCGAGTGCAAATCGCAATTGGTAGGGCGGACGGTCTCCGCGCCCTCTGCCTCGACCCCAAAAAAGAAGTTCACCACGGAGGCACGGAGACACAGAGAAAACAAACTCAAGAAGATTGCAGTTGCGATGCCTTCGCCCTCCGCCTCGACCCCAAGAAAGAAGTTCACCACGGAGGCACGGAGACACAGAGAAAACAAACTCAAGAAGATTGCAGTTGCGATGCCTTCGCCCTCCGCCTCGACCCCAAGAAAGAAGTTCACCACAGAGGCACGGAGACACAGAGAAAACAAACTCAAGAAGATTGCAGTTGCGATGCCTTCGCCCTCCGCCTCGACCCCAAGAAAGAAGTTCAACACAGAGGCACGGAGACACAGAGAAAACAACCGCAAGGAGCTTGCAGACGAGGCGGCCTCCCTCCTTCCGGACTCACTTCCCGGTTTTTTCTCGGTGCCCTCTGCCACCTCTGTGTCTACCGCAAGGAAGGCGGGGCAATAGCCAACTTCATGTCGGCCTTTCTTGGTTTTCTTGGTTTTTTCTCAGTGTCTCTGTGCCTCTGTGGTGAACTTCTTTTCCTGTATAATTCCGGCGACACCAGGCCCCGGAGCGTGAGCCATGCCGCCTAATCCCAAGCTCATCCTAGCCGGCGCCAGCGACCCCGGCCGCGTCCGCCACAACAACGAAGACGCCCTACACGTCGACGCCGAGCGCGGCATTTTCCTCGTGGTCGACGGCATCGGCGGCCAAGCCGCCGGCGAAAAGGCCGCCGAGATCGCCGTGGGCCGTGTCCGCGCGCGCCTCGAACGCCAGACCGGCACCGCCGAGCAGCGCGTCCGCGAAGCCATCGCCATGGCCAACAACGAAATCCTGCGGGAGGCGCGCGGCAATCCCGAATGGCAGGGGATGGCCTGCGTCCTGACGGTCGCCGTTTTGGAAAACGGCTCGGCCGTAGTCGGCCACGTGGGCGATTCGCGCCTTTACCAGATCCGCCGCGGCGAGATTCGCAAGATCACTCACGACCATTCCCCCGTGGGCGAGCGCGAGGATAACCACGAAATCAGCGAAGCCGAAGCCATGCGTCATCCGCGCCGCAACGAAGTCTTTCGCGATGTCGGGTCGGAGGAGCACGCGCCCGACGACGCCGATTTCATCGAAGTGCACCGCATTCCCTTCGATCCCGATAGCGCCCTGCTGCTCTGCAGCGACGGGCTCAGCGACCAGGTGGCGTCGCTCGAAATCCGACAGGCGGTGGAACGCAATGCAGGCAACCCCGAGGCTGCCGTGCGGGAGTTGATCGACGCGGCCAACGCGGCGGGAGGAAAAGACAATGTCACGGTGGTGTTGGTGGAAGGCGAGGGTTTCACGGCGCAGCGGAGCGCTCCCCAGTCCCGCGGCGGGGATTCGGTGATGGCGCGCGCCTTGTGGTTTGCCGGTGGGCTGGCGTTGGCGGCGGCCGCCGCTTGGTTCTCGCGCGGCATGTGGGTGGCAAAACCAGTGGTGGTGAAGCCGCAAGTGCTGGTGGTGGGAACCGGCACGGCCTACCCGAATATCGCCGCGGGTCTGGCGGCGGCGCACGCCGGGGACACGGTGGAAGTGTCGCCCGGCGAGTATAAGGAGCAGGTGCGCCTGGCCAGCGGAGTGACTCTGCGCAGCCAAGTGCCGCGCGAAGCCGTGCTGCGCGCCGCGCCCATGGGCGGTGGCGCCGCCGTGATCGCGGACAATATAAAGGGCGCCAGGTTCAGCGGCTTTCGCATTCTGGCGGCCAAGGACCTGCCGATTCCCACCGGTATCCTGCTGGACAATTCGCGCGTGGAAGTGGACGATGTGGAAGTGGAGGGCGCCAACATCGGGGTAGAGATTCGCGGCAGTTCGAGCCCCGTGCTGCGCGCCAACTCCGTCCACGATTGCTTGGGCGAAGGCGTGCTGATACTGGGCGCGTCGCAGGCCTGGATTTCGCACAACGACATCCGCCGGAATAAAGGCGCCGGCCTCGCGGCGCGCGATGGGGCGCGGCCGGCGCTGCTGCAGAATGTCTTCGAGAAGAACGCCGTCGACCCGCCGGAACTGATGGCGGAGGCGAAGGAACAGAATTTGTTCCTGGATGTACCGGCGCCGTCCGTCCGGCGGCCGGCCGTAAAGAAATAGGAATGATCGCACCGGCGTCACGCAAGCTCGGGAAGTTCGAGATCCGCCAGAAGCTGGGCCGCGGCGGAATGGCCGACGTGTATCTGGCGCAGGATACCGAGTCCGGGCAATTGGTGGCGCTCAAGCTGATCGAACACAGCGCCGACGCCGATACCTGCGCGTCCATCGAAGCCGAGATGCGCGGCGCCACCCTCCAGGCGCGTTTGGCCGACGTGGACCCCCGCGTCGTGCACGTGTTCGGCGCGGGCGACCTGGAAGGCTTCTTCCACGTGGCCATGGAATACGTCGACGGGCAGGACCTGGCGGAACTCATGCGCCACGGCAAGTTGGAAGTGGAGTTCGCCACTGACGTGGCGCTGGCCGTCGCGCAGACGCTCGAAAACGCGCACAAGCTGGAAGCCTCCATCGGCGGCAAGGAGATCCAGGGAATCGTCCACGGCGACATCAAACCGAAAAACATTCGCATCGACGCCCGCGGCCAGTTGCGCGTGCTGGATTTCGGTATCGCCAAGGCGCTGTCGCTGTCGCGCCGGTTGACGCGCAACGAATTCGGCAGCGTCCCGTACGCCTCGCCGGAGCGCCTGGAGTCGGGCGAAGTGAATGTCGGGTCGGACCTCTGGTCGCTGGCCGTGATGCTGTACGAAATGATCACCGGGTTGCAGCCCTACCAGGCGGACTCCACCGAGCGGATGGAGCGCATGATTCGCTCGGGGATTGCACCGCCGCCCGCGCCCAACCCTTGCCCCGAGCCGTTGCGCCGCATTCTGATGAAAGCCATGGCGCCCGATCCCGATATGCGGTACCAGTCGGCGGCGTCGTTGGGACTCGATCTGGCGGCCTTCCGCGCGGGTGGAAAGGTGCAGGCGGTGGCCGAGGATTTAGAGGCCACGCGGCGCACGTTCCGCCGGCCCGAGGTTGCCGTCGAGACGGGCCGCACCGCCGGCGAAGATACCCGTCGCACCATGAGCCCGGCGCAGCCGGCAAAGCCGGCTCCGCCCGCGCCGCCCGTGTCGAAAGCGGTAGCCAAGCCCAAGGGCGATCTCTTCTATTGGGCCATGCGCGCGGTGGCCGTGCTGGTCCTCTTGTGCCTGGTGTACGCGGCCTGGGCGGGCGTTTCGGATTACCGCTTGTATCAACGGGGGAAGGAATTCGAGCACGACGTCGTGGCCGAACAGATCACCGATCCAAGCCAGATCTGGACCCGGTGGGCGGAACTATCCAAGAGCAATCCCTCGTCACTCTTATTACGAGGGCCGCGCAATGCGGCCAGGGAAAAATTTGTCGTGGCCGCCGACCGCGTGATCGATACCTACCGCAACAACGATACCCAGCCGGTCTACGAGAACGACTGGCAGCGCGCCCGCAGCATGTTGCTGCACGCACTCTCGGCCGAGCCCGACGATCAGACGGCGCACGGAAAGCTGCGCCTGTGCGAAGGCCATATCGCGCGAATCAATGGCGCCAGCCATCGCAGCGCGGCCGAATTGAACGACGCC
>Ga0182018_10002079_pt1 | contig 20947 bp, 17 predicted proteins | sample 812P2MmetaG_FD_120490 | JGI IMG/M metagenome (GOLD analysis project Ga0182018, IMG submission 120490) | Permafrost microbial communities from Stordalen Mire, Sweden - 812P2M metaG | ecosystem: Environmental > Terrestrial > Soil > Wetlands > Permafrost | place: Sweden: Stordalen | collected...
GGGTTAGGTGCGGCATTTCCGCGGCCTTATCCCTTATCCCAATGCGCTGACTCCTGTCACAGGAGAGGGCAAGGGGCCACGCCCAGGGCTGGACGAAACCCCCGCGCACAACAGCGGCGCCACCGGGGCGGGGGCCGTCCCTGAAGGTCCAATCCGATGTCCGCTGACTCTGTCCGTCCTCCGCAGGCAAATGGTCATTTGCTTCCTCCCAAAATCATGAGGAGGCTGTCGCATTCGCCATTACTTTCCGATCGAACATCGCGCTATGACGGAGTGACAGGGTCGCCCATAACGTCCGCCCTCATCTGTTTCGGCTCGGCCCGTCGGTCGGCTCTCTGTTAGGAATTCCATCGCCGACCGCCCGAGTACGCCCCGGCAGCCACGCCGGGGCGGACAGATCTGGTGGTTACTTGCGTTTGGCGGGCTGTGCCGACTCGGCGGACGTCCTCATGAACACGATGAGAATCGTGGGTTGATTTCGACGCTCACCCATGACGCAGGGCCTCGATCTTCTCCATCAGCCGGACGAATTCGACAGGCTTCGTGTCGTAGTCGTCGCATCCGACGGCCAGTGCTCGTTCCCGGTCACCGACCATCGAATGCGCGGTGAGGGCGATGAGCGGGATCCTGGCAGTCTCCGGATCGGACTTAAGCTTCGTGGCGACGTCCCATCCACTCACGACCGGCAGACTAAGATCGAGGAGGATCAAGTCCGGTGGAGTGCTCTGCGTCACGGCCAGGCACTCCGCTCCGTCGACGGCACAGGTGACGCGGAATCCCCGCCGTTGGAGACGCCGCGAGAGCATGTCGCGATTGAACTCGTTGTCGTCGACCAGCAGTATGTGCATTTCGTTCAACGTCCCTCAGGCTGAGGCGACCTCGAGGCCAACTCTGGACCCGCTGCCTGATCCGCACCGGCGGGGCAGGCGGACAGTGAACGTCGAGCCGACACCCGGTTCGCTCTCGGCCCGGATCATCCCTCCCAGGATCGTGCAGAACTGTCGCGTGATCGTGAGACCAAGGCCCGTCCCCCCGAACTCCCCGGTCGTCCTAGTCTCCGCCTGCACGAACGCCTCGAAGACCCGGGAGAGCTGCTCTGCCGACAGGCCGATCCCGGTGTCCCGCACCGTGAGCTCCACCACGTCGTCACCCGGCCCGTCGCTCAGCACGACGGCCCGAAGGAAGACCGTGCCTTCGTGTGTGAATTTGCATGCGTTTCCCAACAGGTTGAAGAGGATCTGGCGCACCTTGGTCGGGTCCGAGAGCATCCGCCCGAGTAGGCGGGGCTTCTCCACCTCGAGCCGATTGGCGTTTTTCGTCGCTAGTGGCACCACTGCGGTCTCAATGCCCAGGAGGAGATCGTCAAGATCGAAGTCATCGAGGGCGACCTCCATCTTTCCCGCCTCAACCTTTGAGAGGTCGAGGATGCCATTGATGAGCGAGAGCAGGTAGCGGCCGGAGCTCGTCACCCGTCCTATGTCGAGCATGTAGTCGTCGCCCCGGTCGACCGCTTCCTCTTCGAGCAACTCGCTGTACCCGATGATGGCGTTGAGTGGCGTTCGTAGCTCGTGGCTCATGTTGGCGAGGAAGTTGCTCTTGGCGTGGCTGGCCTCGAGCGCTTCATCGCGGGCGACCGCAAGCTCCGCCGTCCGCTCCTCCACCTTGCGCTCCAGGGTGCGCTCCGATTCGCGCAGCGCTTCGTTGGCGGCCATCGCCTCCTCGATCGTCTCTTGCATCCGGACACCCGACTGCCAGATCGACAGCATGCAGAGCACGGCGCCAATGAGCGATCCGATCGGGATGAGCACTCGCAACAGCGTGTTCGGAAGCGGGTTGAGCGAGACGAGCGGATTGAACATGGCGAAGACGGCGCCGATCGTGAGGATCCCACTGGCCGCCAGGATGAGCCGAAAGAGATGTCGGCCCGAAACAAAGGGGAGAGCGATCACCACCGCCAGGATGGAGAACACCGCGGTCAGCGGCCACAGACGGGGCGCGAAGATGCCGGTCATAGCCGTCTGGCACCAGACGCCGATTGCGAGGAGGGTGATCCCGATCGTTATTTCCTTCCTGCGCACGTAGTGCTTGGCGACGCGCTGGGCCACCACCGTAAAGAGGAGGCCAACCTCGAGGACGATCAGAATGGGTGCCCGGTAGACCCAATAGAGACCCAGGATCGCTAGCGCCGTGACTGGGGCCGCCGGCTCATTGGCGCGGATCAACTGTCGCATGCGGGAGAGGTTGACCTCCCTCGTTTTGTCCACAGCGTCCGCCTCGTGAATGTGAACGTCGAACTGAGTGGATGTCATGACGCTGCCGCTCCTTTAACCAGCACTCACTTCATCGGCATGGCCTCGACGCCCACAGTACAATACGACTGGTATGGAAGACACCGGTCCGGCCGGTGCGCGGCGAGTCCAGGCGGACATGACTCGTCTTGCCCTGCGAAGCGTTCAACACGAGGTGCGGACCCGTATTGGTCAGGTGATCGGCTATGGGGAGCTCCTGCTCGAGGAGCTCGGCGACCGCGGACTGACCGACCTCGTCCCGGACATCGAGCACATCATCGAGGCTGGGCGAGGCCTCCTCGACGTCGTCCAAGGACAGCTCGGATCATCCGCTGGGACGCCGCATTTCGAGACGGCGGGCGGTTCGACACCGAAGGCCGGTCCCGGCGGTCCTCGAGACACTCCGCATGACCGCATCTTGGTGGTGGACGACGATCCCGCAAACCGGGCTCTTCTCCGACGACATCTAGAGAGGGTCGGCTACGCCGTTACGGAGGCGCAGGACGGCCGGACCGCCGCACGCCTAGTTGGAACCGAGCCATTCGATCTCGTGCTGCTCGACCTCGTGATGCCCGGGGTGGACGGGCGACAGGCCCTTCAACTCTTCCGGCAAGAGTGGTCCGCCTCCGACCTGCCGGTGATCGTGGCAACCGCCCTGACCGACCGCCAAGAGGTCGTCAACGCCCTAACCTCCGGGGCGAACGACTACGTCACGAAGCCGTTCGATTTCGACATTGTTCTCGCGAGGGTGCGGTTGCAGTTGGCCCTGGGAAAGGCAACTCGCGAGATCGAAGGCCTCATGCACCAGCTCGAGATCCGGAACTCCTTCCTTCGGCGGACGTTTGGACGCTACGTCTCCGACGACATCGCCGAGAGCCTGTTGGAAACCGACGACGGGCTCGAACTCGCTGGCGAATCTCGCAAGATCACGGTGCTCATGTCCGATCTACGAGGATTCACGCCACTCGCAGAGCGCGTCGAACCAACGTTGGTCGTGGCTGTTCTGAACGAGTACCTCACCGCGATGTCGAAGATAATCGCCGACCACCGGGGCACTGTGAACGACTATCTCGGTGATGGCATCCTTGCGTTTTTCGGCGCGATCCAGGCGCGATCCGACGATTCGCGTCGCGCAGTTGAGTGTGCATTGGCGATGCATCGCTCCATGCCCAGCGTGAACCAACGGATCGCTACACGCGGCCCGATCGAACTGAAGATGGGCATCGGTATCGCAACCGGCGAGGTGGTTGTGGGTAACGTCGGGTCAGAGCGCCGGTCAAAGTTCACTGCCATCGGGAGCGCCGTCAATCTTGCCGCGAGGCTCGAAGGTTTCGCCGAGCCGGGGGAGACCTTGATTTCACCCGCGACCTACGACGAGGTCAGCGATTGCGTCGGGGACGGTCAGGTTCGATGGGTTCAGCCAAAGGGGTTCAAGAATGCGGTCGCTGTCTGGGTCATCTCGTTACCGTCTGATCCAAGGGGTGCGACGTAGCACGCCTACGTGTCCGCGGATCCCTGGGTGGGCAGCAATTCTTCCCCGGAGAGAGGGCTGCTCTGGAGTAAGTCATGAGACCGACGTTAGGCTGGAGGCTCGAGGGAGCGCCACGAGACCCTATTGCCCCCTCAGGACGTTTCGGCGGCCCAATCACCTATCCGGAACCCCAGGGTGGAGCGGTGTCAGGTGACGAGCCGACCCCCCTGCCCGACCGGCTGATCGGCGCCGTCTTCACGAATCGGACGAGGTCGTAGTCGGCTCGCCGCGAGCGACCGGTGTTGCGCCGACCGCCATGACGCGCGCCCTCTGCTCAACCGGCCGCGGCCCGATGTCCACGGTGAGTGTCGACGTGGACCCCTGGTAGGACCAGCGCGGGCCGGACCCGCTCCGCGCGCTCAGGGTCCGACCATCGAGGGTGACCTGGTCCGGGCGGGTGACATCGACCATCTCGATGGTGGTGGACACAGAGGTGGGCTCGCCGGGGTAGCTACCTCGAGCGGCACCGATCGTGACCCGGACGGACGGCGGTCCGCCGGCAGGCGCGGTTGTCGACGTGGCAATGAGCGTCTCGGTGTGCTGGCCCTTGGTGTAGCCGAGCCCCGTCCCCGCGTCGCCGTAGAGGTCGAAGGTCCCCGGCGATCCCGGGTAGACGAGGGCGGTGAGCGCGTGGGGTGGCCCCGCCCCGCCGGTGGACGGCTGTTCGGGAACGATCCCACCCTGTCGGACGAAGACCGGCATCCGGTCGAGCGGCACCGTCAGGGTGGCGGCGGACGGCCCGATGAACGTGGCACCGGTAAAGAAATCGACCCACCTGCCGGGGGGGAACCACACCGTGGTCGAAGCCACCTCCCCTGGAGTGGTCACCGGAGCCACCAGCATGTCCGGCCCGTAGAGGTACTCGGTCGGGTGCTCGTAGGCAGACGGCTGGGCGGGGTAGTCGAGGTAGAGCGGGCGTGCCATCGGCAGGCCCGTTTGGTTCGCCTCGGCGGCCAAGGTGTAGGTGTAGGGAAGCAGTGCTTCGCGGAGCCGGAGGAAGGACTCGGTGATCCCCTGCACGGGTTGGGGATACTGCCAGGGAAGGCGGTCCTCGTTGTCGGAGTGGAGCCGGAGGATCGGCTCGAAGGTCCCGAGTTGCACCCACCGGTCGTAGAGGTCAGGGGGATCGGCGCTCGGCTGGGTGGGCGGGGGACCGAGGAAGCTCCCGATGTCGCTGCTCACGTATGGCTCGCCGATCGTGGCCTCGTCGGGAACTAAGGCGGCCTCGGCGGCCAAGGTGTTCCAGGTTCCCCAGGCGTCCCCGGTGAAGGCGATGGCCGAGGTGTGGTCCGACCATGGCCCTGCCGGGTACACCTCCTGCGGATCGGCATTGGAGCCCCCGATGCGGGCCAGGACAAAGCCACGCTCACCGAGGTTGACCATGTCCTGGGCGTAAAGATGGTCGACCCACGCATCGGGGGTCACGCCCGGCGAAGAGACGACCGAGTCGTCGCAGCACCAGTCGAGCCACCAGAAGGAGACCCCCTGACGCTGAAAGCTCTGCTGGAGGGCGAAATTGGACTCAGCCTGGGAGATCGAGCTCCAGTCCCATACCTTGCATTTGCCGTGGGTACAGCTGGAGGAGGCGAGGGCATGTCCGGCGATGCGTTCGGCTTCTGGCAACTTCGGGTCGTTGTCGTCGATGCTCGAGTGGATGTTCAATGTCACGTCTATGCCGTGGGAACGCGCCCAACGGAGGAAGGATGACGGTGACGGGAAGAGGGAGCGGTTCCATTCCCAGCCGTTCCAGTCGTTGGGCGCCTTCCAGTCGGTGTCGAGCGACAAGGTGTTGAGGGGCACCTTGTTGGTGACGAACGCGGGATAGACCGAGCTCTCGATGGTGCTGCTCGAATAGGGCGTGTAGTCGGAGTACCACACACCGAAGACGTCCCGGGGAAGGAGGGGCGCGGGACCGGTGAGCTGGGCCAGGGTGTGTAAGGCACCGGCGTAATCGGACCCGTAGACAAAGAGGTAGCCGTCCTCCAGGTCGCCATTTGCCGGCCGGGGTTCGATCCATCCGTTCTTGGTCCATAGCGCGCTCTGGGTGTCGTCGAGCAAGCGCCAACCTGCCGTGTCCAACAGTCCGTCGGTGTTGAGAGGCTGGATGCGAGCCTGGCAGGTGTCTCCGGACTGTCCAGGTCCGCAGTTCGGTGCTTCGTTGTAGGTGTCGGTGTCGAACCCCCGGATCCATCCTCCGAGAGATCCGGTCGACGCCGGAACGGGAGGTGGCGAACCGCCAGGACCGACGGCCAGGGTGTCGATGCCCAGATCGAAGCTGTTCGGAGTGGTGCTGACCACCTTGATCGAGTTGGTCCCCGACACAAGGGGAACGGTGGTGGTGAAGGTCGCCCAGGGTGCGGCCGCCGTCGTGGGAGCGGCGTCGATGATTTGCCGAAGCCGGCCGTTCACGTCCAGGTCGAGCGTGCTCGGACTTGGTGTCAGCGGAGGACTCCCCAGGTTGTAGTACCGCAGTGAAACGACCGCAGTACCCGCCTTAGACCCGATCACGTGCCAGGTGACGCTGGCTCCTGGTTTGACGAAGAAGCCGGCGTAGCCCGCTGTGCTCTGGTACCCGGGAAAGGTCTGGCTGAGGGCGGCACCGCCGCCCAGGGTGGCCGCGCCGGCCTGGCACACTTGGCCGAACGTGCACTCCCACTCCCACGTTGGTGCGATCGTGGATCTCCTGCCTCTGACCAACAGTTTGAGGGAGGTATTGAGTGGCGTGAAGGGTCCTGACCCCAGCTTGTAACGCAGGGTGGCCTTTGCTGTGTGCACGGTCAGCCAGCCCCCCGTTGTGGTGACCGAGTACGGAGGGACCGGCATCCGCCGGTTGAGAGCGTTCACCGTCGGGCTGTTCTCGAAATGCTGTGACGGGGAGTACTCGAGACGGAGGAGGCTCGGAGCCAGGACCTCGATACGCACGTCACCCACGTGGACGATGGCCGACTTGTGAGCCATTCCTGCATCCATGTCGATCGGCGTCGCCAGGTCCACCGGAGAGGTGTCCTGGGATGCAGCGCCAGCCGGCAGGGCTCCCGAGGGACGTGCACCCGACACGAGCACGATCCCCGCCAACACCACGAGCGGGACCACGAATGGCGCGTGGCGTCTCACCTGATCCCCCCACCGGGGCTCCGTCGGTCCAATGCCACGACCCATCATCGCACCGCCCTCCGGTCACGACCCCCGATTGTGCAGGCGAAGTCGAACGGCCGCGAGGGTCGATCTCCCCTTCTTGATCGAGGATCTGGAGATCGACCAGTTGTGCCCGACATGAGAAGGCAACTGTCGCTAGCGCCGCCCGTTCGGCGGGCCGCAATCAGCGGCATCACAGAGTTGGGTGTTGTGTGTGGACTTCGTCGTTTTTGGCAATCCGAATTGGCAATCAAATAGACGATACCGAGGAGACGGGCACGAATCCCTTGGACACCATGCCCTACTCAGGAGCACCACGTACGATCTGCGGGACAGTCTGGACACCCCGAATGGCCCTCCGGAGCCGGTGGCGCAGGTTCGAGTCCTGCCGGGGGCGCCCACGTGATGGCCCAGAATTTCGCCTCACTCACGCGGAGGGACCCACCGGGCGCGAACGAAGGCGAATCGGAAGGACGGGTTGTATGTATCGGAAGGACGGGTTGTATGTATCGGAAGGACGGGTTGTATGTACCGGATGGCCCTCCGGCGTGAAACTGTGTGACTACTTTGTGGACATTGTCCGGGAGCGAGTGATCGGCTCGTGCGGACTCATGTCATTGCACCGGCAGGGCGTCGGCGCTGAAAAGGTGTGCGACGGCCCGATCGACATCCTCTTGCACGAGGTCGGCGCTTATGGCGATCGCTGCCGCGGACCCGGGCGCCGGCCGAGGTGATTACCTGGGCACGAGGATCGGCCACGTTGCCAGCCGCCCAGACGCCGGGCACACTGGTCAGGCCGGTGCCATCCACGAGAGGGAGGCCGGCCTTCAGCTCGCAGCCCAGACCGGCCAGGAGGCCGTCGTCGTTGGGATGGTTGCCGGGCCGGACGAACACTGCGGTGCGTGCGACCACCCGACCATCGGCTAGCTCAACTCCGGTCAGGCGGTCGTCCTCGACCACCAACCGTGCGACCTTACCGAATATGACCAGAATCCCCAGGGCCTCCAACTGGCGTTGTTCGCCTGAGGTCACGTCATAGGTGTGGACGAAGAAGACGACATCGTCTGACCACTGCCGCACGAGGAGGGCGTGCTGCACCGAACCGGGCAGAGCACCCAGCACCCCGAGCGGCTGATCACGTACTTCCCACACGTGGCAGTACGGACAGAAGCGGCAGATCCCGACCCCACCGCTGGCGGACTCCGGGATTGACCCAAGCTCGAAGCTCAGAACCTGGTCGTTGACCAACTCCACGCCTTAGCCGGTCGCCTCGTTCCGTCCCTCTGCCAGGAAAACGGCTGGCGGCATGCCGTCTCGGGACAGAAATCCCTGCATGTGAGCAGCAGGGGCGTTGCGTGGGGCACCAGCGTCGATCACCACCACCCGACGACGAGCCCGGCCAAGCACGAGAGCTGCGCTCAAGCCGGCCGCTCCGCCACCCACCACCACCGCGTCATACGCATCGTTGTTCGTTTTCATGTGGCTTTCCTTCATCGTCCCGGCGACGCGGAGAGTGTTGCGTCAGCTCGGAAGGCGTCGATGCGCGTGGTGTCTTGGATCGTGAACGCGAAGTCGGGCCCGAACGCGGCGGCGGGGCTGAGTGCTCCAGGCGCGGTGCCTTTGAGAGTCTCCTCTACGGCGCGGATGCTGGCAGCTGGAGTGAAGGAGTAGGAATCTCCGGTCTGCAGCCACGCCTCGGCGACCGAGCCGTCACGGCCAGTTGCGCTTGCCCACCCGAATGATCGGGAGGCCGATGACACCGAATCTCTATTGGGAGATGCATCGGCGTCCAGGACTGGAGGGCTGACAGCGTACGCGACCAAGTTGGGCGCGCCAGTGGCGTGAAACGCTGCTTCGAGATCTCCGGTCGGAACGGGCATCGCCTCGCACGGTCCGTCGGGGAATCCAATCGTCGTGACTCCTGTGAATAACTCCTGGGGACAGAGTTGGCCGCCCTGGCGTATCCAGCCTCCATAGGGGAGGTTCTCTTGCATAGTTGCGGCCGCGCCGGGACCGGGTTGCTCCGACGCGACTCGGGAAGCCACCTTCAGGTGTTCGGCTCCACCAACCGCCTCACTCACGTAGCGCGCCAGGCAGTTGGTGGCGACGACGCCAAATCCGACTCCGGGGATGATGCTGACATCGGCTTGCCTGGCCCCCTCGTCTAGGTCGTAGAGCGCCCGGAACACCTGCAGCTCGTTGCTAATGTCCAGGTAATCCACTCCTGCGCTCAGGCAAGCCTCGGCGAGGGGGGTTGCCGTGTGGAGGAATGGTCCGGCGGCGTTGAGCACCAGGTCGACGTCGGCCAGTGCCGCCCGCATTGCGGACGGATCTTCCAAGCTCAGAACCCGATGCGGCAGGCCGAGGCGTTCGGCAAGGGCGGTGACGGCTGTCGCGCTCCGACCGGCAAGCACAGGGCTGTGACCGCATTTGAGTCCACGCTGGGCGATCAGGGTGCCTGTGTAGCCGGTGGCCCCGTAGAGCATCCAGGTCTTCGCCCGGCTCACGACTGCCCTCCGCTTTCGCGGTTGAGGCTGATGTTCTGTTGCATCTCACAGCTCCTTTTGTTTCGTTTCCGTGGCGTCGTGTTCGTAGGTCTGGACGTTGGGCCCCGTTCGAGCTCAGGTCTTGGCAAGCAGATCGGCTCGAACTCTCATGAGGACGTCCCGATATTTCTCAGGCTCCTCGAGATGAGGCGAATGCGCCGAGTTCTCGAACCACACGAGCTCCTTGCTCGGTGCCTCCAAAGTGCTGGCGTAGCGCTGGGCCGCGTCGCCCGGCGCCACCCGGTCCAGGCGACCTTGGACCATGACGACCGGCACATCGAGCCGAGGCACGCTGTGCACCAGGTCTAGGGTTGCCAGCTCTGGCAACAGGGCAGCCTGCGTGGCCGTGATGCCACGAACGGATCGCAGCACGTCCCCCGGCGAGTAGTCCGACGAGCGCATAAGGCTGGTGAGCAAGCCCCGGACCACCGCGCCGTAGGTCTCGTTGGTGGTCACTCCCCCAAAGTTGGAGGCCCAGCGGACCCGCGTGCCGAACTGCTTCACATCCAGATGCGGGGGAGGTCCGATGGCCTCTAATTGGCGAGTGGCGCGTGTATTGGAGCGTTGGCGGGCCGTGCTGAGCGCGAAGTCATAGGCGCTGTTCCCGGCGGCTTCACCGTCTATGTCCGTGCCCACTGCTACCAACGCCGCCAGGAGGTCTGGGCGCTGCGCTGCGGCGTAGACGCCGATCGTGGCCCCGAGGGAGAACCCGGCGACATATAGCTTTGTATCGAAACGGTCGCGGAGGAATTCGAGGAGCGACACGGTGTCATTCACCATCAGATCCAAGGTGATGACAGCGTCGCCGTTGTGTCTCCGGAGTGACCGACCGCAGCCTCGTTGATCCCAGTAGACGACGGTGAAGTCCTTCTCCAGTCCGAGGAGCCTCTCGAATCGACGGATCTCGTTGATCATCGGCAGACCAGGGCCTTGTTGGACAAGCAAAAGCACCGGGTTGGAGGCATCCGCGCCGCGGACATGGATCCATTGCGTCGTGTCGCCGAGCTGTACTGCGTCAAGCGAGTCAATCTTCATTTCTTCTCCCAAGTGGATGTTGCGTGAAACGCTGCAGGTGATGTCGGTCGCGTAGTAGTCAGCCAGCGAGGCTTGCGGACGATGGCCGGCGGCTTGCGCCAATCGGTCCGCAGCTGCGGGATCGTGAGCCGGTCTTCCTGCCCTGGGTGGAACTGCTCGGTGATGGCGCCACCGGGCACGCTGCGCAGGTTGAACCGGACGAGTTCGCTGTCATTGCGCTCGGCAATCGCCAGGCACTCGATCCACTCGCCGATGGCGGCGTTGAAGAATGGTCGGAAGTAGGTCACGCGCTTGGTCCCGTCCTTACTTCGTTACCGAGAGGTCAGCGCTTAGGACCGCACCGGGAACCAGTGGCGTCTTCGGCATGGCTGGGATTGAGACCGGTGGCTGAAGTTGGCGCCAGGCCTGACGCGGCAGCCACCACGCAACCGGACCGAGGAGCTTCATCACAGCCGGCACCAGGATCGCCCTGACAACTGTGGCATCGAGGAGCACGGCGAACGCCACGCCCAGACCCAGCTCCTTCACGAAGACGAGCCGGGACAGGACCAGAGCACCCATGGCCAGCGCCAGACAGAGGGCGGCGGCACTGACGATCCCCCCGGTGCGATCGAGACCGAGGGCGACCGCCTGGTCCGGGGTTGCCCCGGCGTCATGCTCCTCCTTCATCCGCCCGAGGAGGAAGACGCCGTAGTCGGTGGAGAGCCCGAACACCACGGCGAGGATGATGATGAGTGAGGTCGACTGCAGGGCACCCGGGCCGTTGAAACCGAGCAGGTGGCTGAGATGACCCCACTGGAAGGCCCACACCAGCATGCCGAAGGTGGCGCCGATGGTGAAGACGTTCATCACAACTGCCATGAGCGGAAGTACCACTGAGCGCGTCATGGCGAAGAGCATCACCAGCGCGATCAGTACGATCAGCCCGAGGACCACCGGGAGGTGGGACTTGAGACTGCTCTGCAGGGAGAGGAAGGAGGCCGTCTGTCCTATCACGGTGAGCTGTCCTGGGCTGTGCAACGACTGAAGCCCGTTAACGGTTCGCTGGGCCGCCGGTGACAGCGGTGCTGAAGACAGGGCCACGTTGGACTCCCACAGGGAGCCTCCGAGATGCTCGAAGGTCGAAACCGCCTTGACTCCAGGAATGGCTGCCGCCTTGGCGGTCAGTGACGACAGATCTCTTGCCGTCGGGTGTGCCGCGTCGACCACAAGACTGGCGGGCGCCTCGGAAAAGGCGGTGAACTTGCTCTGCACCAGCTCATAGGCAGTGCCCGCTGAGCTGCTGGGCGGCAGAGCGCTCGCATCGGCCCCGGTGAAGGAAACGTGCAGGAACGGTGCGGCGAGAACCACCAAGATCAGGACTGCGGAGAGGACCCAAAGGGCGGGCCGCCGCATGACGACGGTGGCGATCCGATACCAGCGCCCTGTCGACTCGGCCTCATCTTGCGCGGGCAGAGCGTGGCGCCGAGACGAGGTGTGCGCGGCGATGCGCTCCCCGAAGACGGTCAGGAGCGACGGCAAGACGAGTAGGGCAAAGCCACCGGCAGCCAGGACCACGATCGCACCGGCGATCCCCATCGAGTAGACGAAGCGTTCGGGGAAGATGGCCAGTGTCCCCATGGCGGCCGCAATGGTGAGCGAGCTGAAGAGCACGGTGTGTCCGGCGGTCTGCCTGACCGTGGCCAGTGCGGCCTCGATCGAACCCTGCCGACGGAACTCTTCACGAAAGCGGGACACGATCAGCAGGCTGAAGTCGACGGAGAGACCCAGTCCGAGGGCGATGACGAGATTGAGCGCAAAGACCGACAACGGCAGAACCACGATGACCAGACCCACAACGCCGAGGGTGACCGCGATGGCGAACACCGCACCGAGCAGCGGTACGGCGGCGGCACGCAGTCCACGGAAGACGAAGAAGAGCAACAGGATCAAGAACGGCAGCGCAAAGAGCTCGGCACGTCCCAAGTCCTGAGAGGAGACAGCGGCGATCTGGACGTCGGCCACCGTTGGCCCGCCGAGCCAGGTGTTGCCCTTCAGCGAAGGTTGCGCCGCAATGGCGTGCTGGAGGGCGGTAACAGCCTGCTTCTCCTGCACCGCGCCGACTGTCGCCACGACAACGGTGAAGTCCCCGTCTTTAGAGATCATGGTCGATCCTCCGCCGGTGTTGGCGTAGTCGAGAACCCGCTTGACCTCCGGGCGCGCCCGCAGGAGGGCAACGACCGTCGCCACTCGGCTCGGCACGGGCGACGAGACCCCGATACGCTCAGCAGTGCGGACGACGACCTCGTAGCCCTCTTCGGGATTGACACCCGTGGCACGCTGGATCTGATGCTGCGCCAGCACCACGGCCGAACTGGGAGCGTCGTAGTCGCTGAGCGATGAGGTGAGGTGTGCCGAGGCGACGCCGCCCCCCAGTAGGCCCAGGAGTGCAATGACGCCGGCAGCCCACAAAACCCCTCGGGCCCGCCGGCGCTTGTCGGCCGAAGTTCCCTCGGCCGACAACGGATTCTTACTCATGACGTTCCTTTCTCACAGCAAGAGGACTGCATCTCGATTGACCTAAACGGGCTGTCTGCACGACGGAAGACACTCATGACGTGGTGGCACCGCCGGCGTGGCGAAGAAGTCGATCTGCGATGGCGGCCTCGGAGCCTTCCTCGGGGATCAACGCCCACGCGGCGAGGTAAAGCGGAAAGCCAGCACCCCCCAGGATCGACAGCACAGCGAAGGCGATCCGTACGTATGTGACCTGAACAGAAAAGTAGGTTGCGAGCCCTGCCGCGACGCCACCCAACATCCGACCATCGACAGCACGATGGAAACGCTTGGATCCCGCTCCATTCGTCTGCTTCGTTGTGTTCTTCATGACTCAGTCCCTTCTTTGGGTTGAACGTGTGTGGCGATTTCGACGGCGTCCAGCGATTCCTCGATTCCCCTGAGGAGCTCCAGCACGCCCGAGAACGGACTCCAGGGGTCGCTGGCACAGGTCCGCAGTTGCCCGTCGAGCCGGCCGTCTTGATCTCGGCTGATCTCGAGGTCGAGGCTCACTGATTGCCTCGGCATTGGCGCGGCGTCCATGGCTCTCAGTCAACGCCGCGGGCGCGGTGTTGTCCCCAGGGAACGACCCTAGGTTTGACCCTAGGTTTTGTGAACCACCTGGTCCCGCCATGTAACCGAGGTTCGCTCGATCGTCGCGCGAACCGGATCGGTCAGTTCAAAAGGGCGGCGAGCGCTCGTCGGGAGGTGATGTCGAGCTTGATGTAGCTGTTACGGAGGTGGTATTCCACGGTCTTCACCGATACATACAGCTCGCTCGCCACCTCTTTATTGGTCAAACCAGTCGCGACCAATCGGGCGACAGCCAGCTCAGCGCGGCTCAGGCCCAAGAGGGTGGCGGGGCTATCTGGCGCGACGGTGACCTGCAGGGCGGCCAGTTCCTTGGCACACGCCTGCACGTACGGGTCTGCGCCCAGGCCAGAGAAGATGCGATGAGCCTTTTCGAGTTGTCCGACGGCCGCTGGCTGATTCCCCGTCGCGCGCAACCGCCGCCCATCGTCGAGACCAAGGAGCGCGTGCTCGAACGGCATCGGGACCTGAGTCTCTATGGAGTGAGCCCGAGTGAACTCCTCTTCTGCCTGGGTCGGATTTCCGTTCGCCCAAGCCAAAGTCCCGCGACAGCGGGAAAGCGTCAGGGTCGCCGATGCCAGTCCGCTCTGGGGGATGGCCGCCTCAAACTCGTGAAGTGCAGCCGCGGCCTCGTCAAGTCTTCCGAGGTCGATGAGCGCGGCCGCCTCCATTGCTCTCCAGTTGAAGATGCCCGGGCAGCCACCGACAACGAGGAGCCCGGTGGCGCGTACCGGCTCTGTCGCCCCAAGAACCCCGGTCGGGTCACCACGCGCCGAGGCAACAGAAACAGCCGCCATGGCTGCAGCGGCCACTGGGAGCACCAGCGGAAACCGTTCGGCCGCGGTCCGCGCCGCGCTCACGTGCGCCTGGGAGGAAGACCACTGGCCGCGAAAGGCCAGGACCTGGGCTGCACGCGCATGGGCCCGCGCCAGGTCGAACGGACGGTCGGCGTCTTGGGCCAATGCGATCGCCAGCTGAGCGTGGGTGACGGCCGCGTCCCAGTCGCCCCGGCGAAAATGTGCGTCACTCAAATGAGACAGACACGGACCGGGATAGGTCGTAGGAAGACCCGTGCGCAGCCGGGCCGCCGCCACGCCGAGGTCGGCGATGGACCCTCCGAGGTCGTCGACATAGACCTTGAGCATGCCCCGCATGATGAGGGCGTCTGTCTCGGATACTGGCACTTCATTTCCCGAGGCGGGTAGAAAGTCGAGTACAGCCAGTCCCTCAGGACTGCGTCCGGCGGCGGCGAACGCATATGCCTGTGCAGTGCGCGCCATAGCCCACAGCGCCGAATTCGGAATGGTTCCGCCTACTGCCCGACCCCCCCACTCGATGGCCTGATCGGGCCGACCCGAGAGAACCATCCAGTTGGCCAACGACGTCGCGGCGCGGGCCCCGATCTCACGCTCGCCCTCTGGATCGTGGGCCTGCCATGCAGCGAGCAAGCGGCCCTCGGCACTGGGCGAACCGGTGAGGACACCCAAAAGCCCCAGCAGCGCCTCGCGTCGAGCACTGGAGGCTTGGCACGACGTCAGTACGCGGGAGGCTGCCGCGGTGTCGGCCGCGTTGAGGTGGACCACCGCGGCATCGAGCAGTCGACGTTCTCTGTCCGCAGCAGTCAGCGACAGCGAAGCCGCCTGCTCCAGAGCCGACGCCGAAGCGCCCAGTTCTCCGATCTCGGCACTGGAACGGGCAGACTCCTCGAACTCGCGGGCCAATTCCTCGTCGGGACCCACCGACGCCGCGAGGCGATGGGTGAGCCCAGCGCGACCCGTGACGAACTCAGCAGCACGTGCGTGCAGTCCTCGTCGGCTCGCGGGACTGAGATCGGCGTAAATGGCGGCCCGGTACAATGGATGGGCAAAGGTCAGCTCCGATGCCAAAGCACTTTCGCGCAATAGACCGGGCGCCAACGCCGCATCGACCGCCTCCTGCGCATCGGGCAACTGAGCGACCAAAGCGATCGTTGACGCGGGCGCGTGATGCCCCAGTACCGAAGCTGCCGCCAAGAATGCCTGCGCGGTAACAGGGAGCCCAGCCACGCGAGAGAGGATCACCGCCGAGAGCTCGCGTGGCGCCGGGAGGGCGTTATCCTCACCGTTCAATCCCGCGATCCCGATCTCATCGAGCAGCGCCCGACAGTAGAGGGCGTTTCCTTCCGTGTGCGCCGCCAGTCGAGTTGCACCCCGCTGCGACAACGTCCCCAGTCCCAGTGCGCTCGCCAGCTCGGTGAGGTCAGTCGCACTCAAACCGCCTAGTCGGATGCGGGTGACACGCGCATCACCGCTTATGAAGCGCGCCCAACCGGGGTCGACGAACTGACCAACCCGCGAAGACACGACTGTCAGCACCTTGTCGGCCCGGAGTCGCCGCAGCGCGAACAACACCGCGCGAGACGATGGTCGGTCCGCCCATTGCAGGTCATCGATGACGAGTACCACGACCTGACCGCGGGATTGCAACCGATCTAAGAGGTCCACCAACCGAGCGCCGACCGCCATCGGGTCCGTGCCCGGATCTGTCACGGCCCCGGGCTGTAACTGATCGATGACGCCGTAGGAGAGCAGTGTCTCCGCCTCGTCACCTCCAACTTGGAGGACAACAGCGTTCGAGAGCGAACCGAGGAACCGAGAAAGGAGAGATGATTTTCCCGCCCCTGCTCCGCCCTCCACGTAGACCACCTGTGGGCGACCCATCTCCGCGGCAGCCAACCGCTCGTCAAGGATGCGTAGTTCTCCGTGCCGTCCGACGAAGCCAACTGGGTCAGTCACGGAGCTAACCAAAAGGTGTTTCTGGCGCAGCCACGTTCGACCCACAATCCCCGAATTCGGCGGGTATCACGATTAGTGCCGTGGTCGTCTGGCTGGGCGCCCCTGGCCACGGCGATTTTCGAGTCGGAGCGGCACGGGCATATGCTACCGCCGTTGATGGCTGTAATCGCAGTCCTGCGGGCAAGCGGCCAGAGTGGTCCTACCGTTCTGACCTGGACTCCCGAGCGGCATTCCGACTTGGGGACGATCATGACCTCCGCCCGCGGCGTCCAGGATCGCTCAGTTCGCTGGAACATGCTCAGGCTGTCGCTGTATTGCGTCGAACCGCCGCCGAGATTGGGTTACCTCCCCGGTCCACCTCAAGCGGCGTCGTGGCGGTCAAGGCGTCCCCGGTAGAAGTCCGACAGTCGCCAGAGCTCCCCCGTCCCGTGTGACTCGACCACGGATCGCTGCTGGTTGTGGGTGAACTGCTTTACCGGTCTTTCACCGGAGGCGATCTGGCGATTGCGGTCGGAGAGGACCTTCGCCGAGTCCTCCTGACGCGCCATCTTCTCAGTCTCTCTGCCAGGACCGCTCGGGCCTCTTGAAGGTTCTGCCACTGGCTGCGCCCATGCTCGACGACCACAGTCGTCTGTGTCGGTCGATGGACGAGCCGAACCGCCGAGTCGATCTTGTTCCGGTGTTGGCCTCCCTTGCCGTGCCCGCGATAGGTGAAGACATCGAGGTCCTCGTCGGCTATCTCGACCTTGCTCGCGAGTCGCAGGGTGAGAACGGCGACGGTGGCCGTCGAGGTGTGACGACGCCCCCGGCGGTCGCTCTTCGGTATCCGCTGGACTCGGTGTACGCCAGCGAGCCGTTCATAGGCACGCCGGTCCCCGTCCACGACCACCACGAGGGTACGGTTCCCCCGTGAGCCTGCAGCGGGCTGAACTGCGTCGCCTCGACGACGGGCATAGGCGAGGATCGCCGTCCTGAGATCTTGACAGAAGGCGAGGGCGTCGTCTCCGCCTTCGCCGGGACGCAGCTCTATTGCGAGCTGTGACATCGTGATGTGACCTCCAAAACAGTAGGGAGTCCGCCTGACGGGCGGACATGACGAAGTGTCCGGATCGCCCCGGACAGAGCGCTCGGGCTAGCGCCTTACCTTCATCGGTGTCCCACTACGGTCACGGAAATCACGATAGCTCCACTGCCACCAGTCCCCGGATACACCCGATCGCTACCATGGCTCATGTCCTCAGACGCCCCGGTCGAGCTAGGCCGAGGCGTCGTGGTTCTCCCGGGCCACCAGCCGCCTGAAGCTTGGGAGTCTTGCCCCCGCGTCGTCGTCGGGGACGCCGCGCTGAGAGACCCGGGGCCGGTGGCAGAGGTTCTCCACCGTTACTGGATCGATCGTCGGCCCGCCGTGGTTGAGCTGGGTGTGGACCCTGCTGCCCTCCGGGCTCCGGAGCGTTGCCACAGTCCTGTCTACGAGCTCACACCCAGCTTCGAGTTCTGCCGCGAGCGCGTGCAGTTCCTGGTGTGGGCCAACAACTACGACGCCAGGGGTGGCGGCGATTCGATCTGGTGGCACGGTCGCAAGGCGGCCCGGTACTTCGCCGCCGACGGGGTGAGGGAAACTGGCGCGGCTGACATCACCTTGGCCGACGGGACCCCGATGTTCATCGACGGCGGTCCCGCCCAACCGCCGACCCTGCCTTCGAGAATCGGGGTGATCCACCGCTGGAACGCCGAAGCAGGAAGGCTCCAGCAGGCCGGCCAGTCGCAACCCACTTCAGAACTGGCGCCCGACCAGCTAGCCGCCGTCTGTCACCGCATCGGGCCGGCCAGGGTCATCGCACCGGCGGGGTCCGGCAAGACCCGGGTCCTCACCGAGCGTCTCCGCCATCTCATCGGCGATCGCGGTGTGCACGCGGAGACGGTCACCGCGCTGGCCTACAACACCAAAGCGGCGAACGAGCTCAAGGAGCGTTGCGGGGACATCGAGGGTTCGGAGAAACTCAACATCCGCACCCTGAACAGCTTCGGGTTGTGGATCTGCAACGAGTTCGGGGAAGCCGGCCGCCTGCGTGTTCTCGACGAGCCTGCCGTCCGGGAATTGTTACAACGCCACATCGAGATCCGCCGGCAAGCCAACACCGACACCGTGGCCCCCTACCTCGCCGCCCTCTCCTCGATTCGGCTCGGGCTCAACGCACCGGAGGTGGTCGAAGAGGCTGATCCAGACGCCTCGGGCATCGTGCAAGGATTCGAACGGTACCGCGCGGCGTTGGCGGAAGCCGGTGCGGTCGATTTCGACGAGCAGATCTACCGGGCCATAGAGATCCTCTTGACCAATCCCGATGCCCGCTCTGTCGCACAATCCAAGTGCCGGTATCTGCTCGTCGACGAGTTCCAGGACCTCAACCCCGCCCACCTGCTGCTCATCAGGCTCCTGGCCGCACCCACCTACGACTGTTTCGGGGTCGGAGACGACGACCAGGTCATCTACGGCTACTCGGGGGCGACGCCAGAGTTCCTCATCAACTTTTCCCACTACTTCCCGGCCGCCGGCGCCCACGACTTGAACGTCAACTATCGGTGCCCACCGGCAGTCATCGATGCAGCACGCCACTTGCTCTCCTACAACGCACGCCGAATCGAAAAGACCATCGGTGCCCCAGTTGGTCGCACCGACGAACTCGCCACATTCGGCGGGCCATTGTCCGGATGCGGACCCGTTGGCGTCGTGAAGGCGCCGGCGGACGAACTGGCGAGGCTCGCCGTCGAGGCCATCTCGGCGTGGCGCGCCGGCGGGGTCGACCTTGGCGACATCGCCGTCCTCGCCCGGGTCAACTCGGCCCTCTTGCCCGTGCAGGTGGCCTGTATGGAAGCGGGCGTCCCCTGCACCACCCCATTGTCGGCCAGCGTGCTGCACCGCACCGGTATCCGCACCGCTTTCGCCTACCTCCGGATCGGGACCGACCTAGCCAACATCAGACGTGAAGACGTCCAAGAGACGATCCGCCGCCCATCCCGCGGCATCGCACCCATGGTGGTCGACATGCTCACGAGTCGATCGACGACTTCGATCGCCGACATACGACGGCTCGCCGGTCGCCTCTCAGGTCGCGACGTCCCAAAACTTGAGGCCTACGCAACCGACCTCGAGATGGTTGCCAGGGCTTGTGCTCGCTCATCTGCTGCGGCACTCAGAGCCATCCGGCTCGACATCGGGCTCGGCGAAACCATGGACGTTCTCGATGGCTCGCGAAAAGAGGCGGACCGCTCCACCCATGCCGACGACCTGACCGCGCTCGAATCAGTCGCGGCTCTCCACCCCGAAATCACCACATTCGAAACCTGGTTGCGACAGGCGCTCACCAAGTCGTCACTCACCGGACCGTTGGTGCTGCTGTCGACGGTACATCGCATCAAGGGGCGGGAATGGGGCCATGTGGTCATCTTCGATGCTTCGCAGGGGCTCTTCCCCCATCGACTCGGCAACGACGAGGAGGGTGAGCGGCGCGTGTTCCACGTTGCCCTCACTCGGGCCCGGAGTCAGGTTGTCGTTCTCGCCGACGCCGAGGCCCCCTCGATTTTCCTCGCCGAGCTGGACGGGAGCAGCGTCCGGGATTCGTCCCGACGCAATGTCGACCCCTACAGTGAACTGAGGCACAGGCCGTCCAATGGCTCGGGGCGCAGCCGACTAACGCCGAGGCCCGGCCAAGGACGCGTGAACGGCCGCCGGAAGGACGGAGCTCGTCGCGAGGTACGGCTTCCCACAGTGGAAGTGACCCTCGGGCTCGTCGTCGAGGACAGGGGAAACATCGGGACCATCGTCGAGATCACGGCGGCCGCTGCCGTCCTGTCCGTGGGTGCCGTGAGGATCAAGGTGGCGTTCGGTGCAGACGTGCGGGTCAATGGAAAGAGCGTCACGCTGGTCGGCCCAGGAGTTGGACCCGAAGGAAGCAAGGCCGGAACGACAGCTGCCGAGGAGGCACTGCGCACGTGGAGGGGGGCGATAGCAAGCAAAGAGACAGTCCCCGCCTACGTCATCTTGAAGGACATCGAACTGGCAGCAATCGCCGACCGGGATCCTCGAACGCTCGCCGAGCTGGCCAAATGCCGCGGGATTGGTCAGATCCGCCTTGAGCGATATGGCGACGATATCCTGGCCGTTCTCGACGCGGCCCGGTCGGAATAGGCCCTCGAGGCCCGCGCGTCAGTGTGAGCCCAGTTTGGCCGCACGGCGGAGAAGCTCCGAATGTTCCCTGATTAGCCCGAGAGTACGACCTAGTGCGCACGGGTCCGGACGGGGGTAAGGAAACACTAATTCGTGTGAGCACCGGAATGGACGTGGCTTCGAACTGAAGCCCTTGCTACGCTCCGGTCCGCACAAACACGTTAGGGGTTCGCCATGTCTTACGGGATCATTCACTTCTTTCCTGGCGGGACGAAGGAGCAGTATGACGCCGTGCTGCAAGCAGTTCACCCCGGGGAGTTTGAACTCCCAGAGGGACAGCTCTTTCA
>Ga0182018_10002080_pt1 | contig 20940 bp, 17 predicted proteins | sample 812P2MmetaG_FD_120490 | JGI IMG/M metagenome (GOLD analysis project Ga0182018, IMG submission 120490) | Permafrost microbial communities from Stordalen Mire, Sweden - 812P2M metaG | ecosystem: Environmental > Terrestrial > Soil > Wetlands > Permafrost | place: Sweden: Stordalen | collected...
CAGGCTGCGCACCGTGATGTTTTCGCTAAGGCCCTTCACCCCGGGTACGAGGCAGCAGACGCCGCGGACGATGAGGTCGATCCGAACGCCCGCCTGCGAGGCGACATAGAGCGCGTCGATTGTGGCCTTGTCGACCAGAGCGTTCATCTTGGCCAGGATCCGCGCGGGCTTCCCCTTGGTGGCGTTCTCGGTTTCGCGGTAGATCAGCTCGCCGATGCGCCTATGGAGGTTGAACGGGGCGACGACCAGGTTGCGGAACCGCTGGGTCCGGCCAAATCCCGTGAGCGTGTTGAATATCTGGGCGACGTCGCCCGTTATGTCCTTTCTCGACGTGAAGTAGCTGAGATCGGTGTAGAGCCGGGCGGTCCTCGGGTTGTAATTGCCGGTGCCGAGATGCGCGTAGTTTTTCATCGCGCGGCCCTCGCTCCGGACGACGAGGCACAGCTTGCAGTGCGTCTTGTGCCCGACGAGGCCGTAGACGACATGGACCCCGGCCTCCTCAAGCTGCTTGGCCCATTGGATGTTGTTGGCCTCGTCGAAGCGCGCCTTCAGCTCGACGAGCGCGGTCACCTGCTTGTCATTGCGCGAGGCCTCGATCAGCGCGCGCACGATGGGCGAGTCGCCGCTCGTGCGGTACAGGGTCTGCTTGATCGCGATCACGAGGGGATCCCTGGCCGCCTGCTCGACAAAATCCACGACCGGGGTGAAGGCGTCGTAGGGATGATGGAGCAGGACGTCCTGCTCGCGCACGACCTCGAAGATCCGGGAGGGATCCCGTAGCGGCGAGACATTCACCGGCGAGAAGGGCGGATACTTGAGATCGGGCCGGTCGATGTCCGCCAGGCTCTGCAGCCGCAGCAGATTGATCGGGCCGTCGAGCTGGTAGACGTATTCGTGCGACAGGCTCAGGTGCTGGCACAGCGTGTTGAAGATCTCCTCGTCCAAGCCCTTCTCAATCTCCAGGCGGACCGCCGCGCCGCGCCGCAGGTTGCGGAGCTCGTCCTCGATCTTTGTCAGCAGGTTCTCCGCCTCTTCCTCGTCGATATAGAGGTCGCTGTTGCGGGTGACCCGGAAGGCATGTGCGCTCTTCAGCCGGTAGCCCGGAAAGAGGTCGCCCGCACAGAGCTTGATTATATCGCTCAGGAAAATGGTCCGCAGCGTGCCTGCCTTGAGCGTTGCGATCGTGACGAGTCGCGGAAGGATCCGAGGTACCGGAATGATCGCCACGTGCTTTGCCGTGCCGTTGTCCTTTTTCGCATCCGGGCTTTCGAGGGAGACGACGACGTTGAGCGTCTTGTTCCCGAGCTGGGGAAACGGGTGGGACTGGTCGAGAGCCAGCGGCGTGAGGACGGGATAGACCTGGTCGTGGAAATAGGTCCAAACCCAGTTGAGCTCCGCCTTCGTCAGCTCCTGGGCAGGCCGGAAGATGATTCCCTCGCGCGCCAGCGCAGGAAGCAGCTGGTGGTGCCAGCAGCTGTATTGGTCATCGACCATCGAGGCGACGACCGAGTGGATCCGGCGCAGCTGCTCGACGGGCGTCAGCCCGTCCGAGCCAAATTCGGTGAGACCGGAGTCGACCTGCTGCATGAGCCCCGCGACCCGGATCTCAAAAAACTCGTCCAAGTTTGAGCTCACGATCGCGAGGAAGCGCACACGCTCGAGGAGCGGGTGGCGGTCGCTCTGGGCCTGCTCGAGGACCCGGCGATTGAAGGCCAGCCAGCTTAGCTCGCGATTGAAGTACGCCACCTTGCCCGAACTGGTCGTGTGGGTTCTTTTTTTGTGGGATGCCATTGCAGCGGTTGAGTCCTAAAATTGGGAAAACCGGGAATCATTCATGGTTCCGGCGGATTGAACGAGCGTTTATTCGATCTCCGTCCCCTTTGTAACACGAACCGCTTTTGTTCGTATCGGGCTCATCGATAGAGCCTTAGTATTCAAAAACGAACCAATTCCCCGCCGAACGGGTCGTCGACGGGCCCAGGGTCGACGCGTTTAAGTCAGCTTCGATCCGGAAAGGGGGGCGGCGGAGGGAGCGACTGGCCGCTGGTCTTCAACTCCAGGACGATTTCATCGATCGCCCTGTCGAGCTGCTGGTCAACGCCTGAGAATTCCTTGGCCGGGTCGTTGTCGACAACGATGTCGGGATCGACCCCGTGGCCCTCGACCGGCCAGCTCTTGCCGTCCTTCGAATAGACTCCGAACTCCGGCTTATCGAGAAATCCGCCGTCGACAAGAGGCAGCGAATCGCGGATCCCGATGACGCCTCCCCAGGTGCGCTTGCCGACGAGTTTGCCCAGGCCGAGCGTCTTGAATCGATAGGGGAAGATGTCCCCGTCCGAGGCCGAGAATTCGTCCGTGATGACGAGCTTGGGCCCCAGCTGCATGTCGGCGGGATCCGTCAAGGGAGTCGAATTGCGCGCCTGCTGGACCATCACGAGCTCGCGCGAAAGCCGCTCGATGACGAGCGGGGAGACGAAACCGCCGCCGTTGCCGCGTTCGTCAATGATGAGCGCCTTCTTGTGGAGCTGCGGAGCGAAGCGCTTCGCGAATTCCGTCAGGCCCTCCAGTTCCATGTCGGGAATATGGATGTAGCCGACCAGGCCGCCCGTCTTTTGCGTTACGTAGTCGGTGTTGTGCTTCACCCAGGTCGTGTAGTACAAGGGCGCCTCGTCGGCGATCGGTACCACCGTGACCGAGCGGGCGCCGTCGTCGACCGGTTTGGAATTGACCTTGAGAACGACCTGTTCGCCGGCCTTGCCGACCAGCGCCGAGTAGACGTTCGCCATCTCGCGCACCGGTTTCCCGTCGACCGCGAGAATGTAGTCCCCTTCGCCCACATTGACCCCGAGCTCCGTCAGCGGCGAGCTGAGGCCCTCCTGCCAGTTCTCGCCGCGGAGAATGCGGTCAATCCGGTAGGCGCGACTCTGCGGATCCCGGGAGAGCTCGGCTCCAAGGAGTCCGGTCGCCACCCGCGGTGCCATGGGGCGGTCCCCGTCGCCGACGTAAGTGTGGCTGTTATGGATCTCCCCGATCAATTCGCCGATCAGATAGGTGAGGTCGTACCGGGTCTGCGCATAGGGAACCAGCGCGGCGTACTTGGCGCGCATCGCGTTCCAGTCCACGCCGTTCATCGTGGGCGAGTAGAAATAATCGCGCATCTGGCGCCAGCATTCGCCGTAGATCTGGGCCCACTCGGCGTGCCGATCGAGGTTCATCTCGAGGCCCCCCAGGGAGAGCTTGTCCTTCACCTCGAATTTTTCCGTGGGAAGATCGATCAAGGCATAATCCTTGTCGATCTGCAGGAGCATTTTTTTACCGTCGGCGCTGATCTCGAAGCCGGTAACGCTGCCCAGCTCGGTCTCCTTCTTTTCCTTCAGGTCGTAGACGAGGAGCGTCCTCGGGCCGCCGGCCTCCTCTTCTTCGCCGTTCGCCGCCTCGTGGCGCAGGTAGTACACCTTGTCGCCGACCGCGGTGATCGAACCATAGCTCGCAGACTTGACGGGAAGCGAGATGAGCCGGTCCCCGATCCCATCCCCATCGACCTTGACGGCCGCGGGCTTGGGCCCGGCGTCCTTTTTGGAATCTTTGTCGTCCGCGGGCTTGTCGTCCGGCTTCGGCGACGGCGCGATCTCGACCTCGTCGCTTTGGGGCTTGAAGGGTGATTCCGTATCCTTGGCGAGAGCGACCAGGCAAACGTGCTGGAGATCCTTGTTGATGTATTCCAGCTCGACGTCGCTCAGCGTCGGCTTGAAGTCCATGGCGGACGCCAGGACTAGGAATTTCCCGTCGTCGCTGAAGGACGGTGAACTCGCATCGTACCATCCATCGGTTGCCGCGAATTTTTTCGCGGTCGCCAGCGAATAGAGCCACACCTTCGAGAGAGCCTCGTCCTCCGGGCGGGTCCACGCGATCCATTGGCTGTCGGGCGACCAGGAATACTCGCGGATTTCAAATGCGGTGGCGGTGTCCACCAGCGTGACGGCCTTCGTGGCGACGGTGACGAAGCGAAGCCGCTGGAGTCGGTCCGCCCAGAGAAGCTTTTGGCTGTCCGGCGACCATTTGGGTTCGTAGAAGTAGGAGTCGGAGCCCGTTGTCACCCGCACCGGCTCGCCGGTGCCGTCCTGCGGCCTCACGTAAAGCTCGTTTTCGCCGGACTCATCCGAATCATAGGCGATCCATTTGCCGTCGGGAGACCACGCTGCGTCGCGTTCGTGGACCCCTGAATTTCGGCTCAGGTTCCGGGTGGCCCCATCCTTGGCGGGAACCGTGAATGTCTCGCCGCGCGCGTTGACGACCACGCGCTTTCCATCGGGTGAAGGCGAGACGCTCTCGACGAACTTGGCGACGTTTATCCTCTCGGGTCGCGCCGTGACAAAATCGTCCTTCACCACGATGGGGATGCGGTGCGCGGAACCGCCCCTGATGTCGAACGACCAGAGATAGCCGGCTTCCTCAAAGACGATGACGTTGCCGCCCAGGGAGGGGAACTTGATGTCGAAATCCTTGAAATCGGTGTGCTGCGCGGTCGCCTTGGTTGCTAGGTCATAGCTGTAGAGGTTCATCCGCTTGGTCCGGTCCGAGAGGAAGTAGATCCGATTGTCGGGGGCCCACATCGGGATGATGTCCTGGGCGGGGTTGTTCGTGATGTCCTCGATGGCGCCGGTCTTGAAATCGTAGATCCAGATGTCATCGGCCATCCCGCCGCGGTAGTCCTTCCACGTGCGAAATTCGCGGAAAATCCGGTTGTAGGCCATCTTGCTGTCGTCCGGGGAGAACGACAGGAACCCCCCCCGCGGCACCGGCAGTATTTTCGGCAGGTCGGCGTCTTCCCCCACCGAGTACAGCTGGCCGTTGATGGGATCGAATGAACGCATGCGCGAGCGGAATAGGATTTCGGGCGAGGTGTGTTTCCACCCCATCACGATGTTATTGGGACCCATTCGGTCGCTGAGGTCGTCGCGGTCAAGCGTGGCCGTGTAGGTGAGGCGCCTCGGCGTCCCGCCGTCCGACGGCATCAGGTACACCTCGGTGTTCCCGTCATATTGTGCGGTGAAGGCGAGCTCCTTGCCGTCCGGGGAGAACCGGGGAAACACGGCATAGCCGGGGCCGTTGGTCAGCCGGCGCGCGACGCCCCCCTCCAGCCCCACCGTGTAGAGCTGGTCGGCATAGGAGAACACGACCTGCTTTCCGTCGGTGGCGGGGAAACGCAGCAGCCGGGTTCCGTCGGGCGACGGCGCCGTTTCCGAGCGAACGGGCGCGGCCGCGAGGATCGCGACCATCAAGGGGATCACGAATTTCGGCATGTTGAAATATTGGAGCTCGTCTTCAAGACATGCGCCCCGCTGGGAGGCTCATTTTCGCACGCCACGCGTCACCCTTAGACGGTTTCGAGGATCTTGTAGAGCCGCTTGACCATGGCGGGGGCGTCATCGAGGAGTCCCGCCGAGATGAGGGCGTTGTCGAGGATTTGCTCGGCCACAAGTTTGCCTTTTTCAGGCGCCGAGGACCGAAGTTCCGACAGCCTCTTTATCAGGGCGTGGCGTGGATTGATCTCCAGGTTGACACGCAGCGGGGACTCGGATCCCGCCTTGTTCATGGCCTTCATGAGACGGCGCATGTGGGGGGACGAGAACTTGTCCGCATTGAGCGCCAGGACAGGTGAGTCGACAAGGCGGTCGCTCGCCCTCACGTCGGCGACCCGCTCGCCGAGGGTTTCCTTCAGCCAGGCGACCAGGGATTTGATATCGGCATCGCCGAGGGCCCCCTCGGCATTCGGCTGTTCGGCGAGCTTCACGTCGGCGTGGTCCGCCGCCGTCAGCTTCTTCCCATCGAACTCCCGGACGTTGTTCATCACGTACTCGTCGACGGTCTCGTAGCAGAAGAATACCTCGAGGTTGCGCGCCCTGAATCCCTCAAGGTAGGGGCCGGCTTCGATCGCCTCGCGGTTCGGCCCCACCAGGTAGTAGATCTCCTTCTGGTCCGCACCCATGCGGGACACATAGTCGGGCAATGACGTCATCTTGCCTTTTTCGGTGAGCGAGGACTCGAACCGCAGCAGTTTCATCAGCGGCTCCTTGTGGGTGTAGTCCAGGGCCGCGCCCTCCTTAAGGAAGACGCCGAATTCGCGGTAAAACTCCCCGTACGGGTCAGGCCGATTCTTCGCCTCATCGTCGAGGAACTTGAGGAAGCGCTTTGTGATCACGCGGTTCAGCTTCTCGACCAGCGAGCGGTCCTGCATCGTTTCGCGGGAGATGTTGAGGGGAAGGTCCTCGCTGTCCACGACCCCCTTCAGGAAGCGGAGCCATTCCGGGAGGAGGTCCTTGGGCCGCGCGTCGATAAGGACCTTCCGGCAGTAAAGCGCGACGGCGGGCTCGAGACGGGAAAGCCCGATTTTTTCAGTGTTGTCCTTGGGGACGAAGAGGAGGGCGTTGATGGAAATCGGCGCGTCGGCGCTGAAATGCAGGCGGAAGCGCGGCTTTTCGGAGTCGTGGGCCTGGAACTTGTAGAACTCGTCGTATTCCTCCTCCTTGATCTCATTTTTGCCCCGGAGCCATAGCGCCTGCACCGTGTTGATCCGCTTTCCGTTCAGGTTGATCGGGAACGACACAAAGGCGCTGTAGCGCTCGATGATTTCGCGGACCCGCCAATCCTGGCTGAATTCCGCGCATTCGTCCGTCAGCTCGACGACGATCTTGGTGCCCCTGCGCTCACCGGCGCTTTCCTCGATGGCGTAGCTTCCTGCGCCGTCGCTCGTCCAAAGGAGGCCCGGCTCGCCCTCGCGCCACGAGTGGGTGTAGACCTTGACCGTCTTCGCGACCATGAAGGCGGAATAGAAGCCGACTCCGAACTGCCCGATCAGGCCGGCCGCCTTTTGATCGCCGGCGCCGAGCGCTTTGACGAACGCTTTGGAACCGGAGTGCGCGATCGTTCCCAGGTTCTCGACCAGCTCGGGCTGGGTCATCCCGATCCCAAAATCCTGGATCGTGAAGGTCTTCGCCTTGTCGTCCGTCGTGATGTTGATCTCGAGCTCCAGCTTGTCGTCAAAGATGCCCTTTTCGGTCAGCTGGACGTGGCGCTGCTTCTCAAGCGCGTCGGATGCGTTGGAAACCAGCTCACGCACGAAAATTTCCTTTTCGGTGTAGAGCGAATGGATGACGATATCGAGCAGCTGCTTGATTTCGGCTTGGAACTCGAAGGTCTGGGGAGTGGCGGTGGGCATGGTCGGGTGAAAAGGGGAATGGTCACGATATTCCAAACCCTTCGAAAATCAACGCCGCAGCGGGCAAAGGCCGGCCGGCGGAGGCCTCGCGGACCCGAATCGGTTCTCAACCGGGGGGGGCGGCCGTCTAGCGCAGCGGCTCGCCCTTTTTCGACATCACGACCCCCAACGCCACGGTGAGCATCACCGCGTAGGCGACGTAATAGCCCGCAAACCTTCGCGGAAAGAAGGGGAGGGGAACGAAGAGCAGGGCGACATAACCGCCCAGCACGAGCCAGCCCCGCCAACAGACCGGCAGGCCCCAACCGGGTAGGTACCTCCTCAGCGGAAACCACCAGGTTCCCCGGAGCAGTTCTTTTTCGTCCTGGTCCGACGGGAGCATATTGGATCGAGCGCGCGGCCCATACTGTTTCCTTGCGGCGGGCAACTATTCAACCTCGACCTCCAAACCGCCAACCCATTTGACGATGATGTTATAGAGGAACGCGCTGACAATGCCCCCGATGAACCCTACTACGCCATAGAGTACCGGCAAAATGAGCGCGAATCCCGCGCCAAATGCCATGATGCCGACCTTCGGCTGATTCTGGCCTGCGGGGGCGAAAAGGAACACGAGCAAAAAAAAGGGGCAAATGAGTAGGCCCATGATTCCGTATAAAAGCCCAAATATTTTTCCCAATTGCAGCGGTGCGATGCGTTTGATCCTTCTGATAGCGGCCATCGGAGGCGGGGTTGTTTCGATCATAATTTTACAGGGGTCTAATTTATAATGGGGGTGAGGTGATCTGGTCGCGTGCGGCGCGGCTCCTTCGGGACAAGAAGCGTGGCGGACTCATGCAACGGTCGGGGGAAGCCCTCAGGCTTCCGAATTGGGATAGGCGGTGTGAACGACCAGGGGCGCGCCCCGGATAAGCCAGTAGGCCACGACGAACGGCCACGCCAGCGCGACGGCGGCGTTCAGGAAATTCCAAACGGACCCTGTCGAAAATATCGTCAGGACGTCCGGTAGGTTTGACAGCCCGCGGAAAAGGAAAACGAGGCCAAGGAGTCGGACGGCTACGCTGAATACGGATTTTGGGTTCATGACATTTTGCTGGGGGGGTTGATTCTTTGCCTCAAGCTTATCTTGCCGCTCCGGGTGGAATGACGGGCGGCTGTGGATCTCGACCGAATGTCATTGAGGATTGGACCCATTGTCGAGGATAGGAGGATCCCTTTACGCTGCCCGTGGTTGAAGACACCGGGTAAATCGGCATGGTAGACTCTACCGTCCAATGAGTTCTCGTCCTATCGACCCTCCGCGTCCCCTGCATCCCGACGTCAGGATCGGCCATGTGCACCTCAAGGTCGCCGATCTCGACCGGTCGCTTTCCTTCTATTGCGGTGTCCTGGGCTTTCAGCTCATGCAGCGCTTGGGTCCGGGCGCGGCCTTCATTTCGGCCGGGGGCTATCACCACCATATCGGACTGAACACCTGGGAAAGCGAGGGCGGAACGCCGCCGCCGCCGGGATCCACGGGACTCTTCCATCTGGCGATCGTGTATCCAAGCCGCCGGGAGCTCGCGGATGCATTGAGCCGGCTCGTCGCGGCCAAGATTCCGCTCGACGGGGCTTCGGACCACGGGGTCAGTGAGGCGCTCTATTTGCAAGACCCCGACAACAACGGCGTCGAGCTCTATTGGGATCGGCCGCGCGACCAATGGCCCCGCGATCCTAAGGGCGGGCTGGCCATGGTCACCCAGCGGCTGGACCTTCAGGGTTTGCTCGCCGAATCGAGGGCCGCTTGATCCGCCGTCATCCGCCGAGATATGCGGCTTTGAGCTGGGGATTCTTCCTCAAATCTGCGCTGGGGCCCTCCATGGTCACGTGCCCGGTCTCAAGGACGTAGGCATAGCGGCTGATTTCAAGGGCCAGGTTGGCGTTCTGTTCGACCAAGAGGATGGTGATTCCTCGGTCGCGGTTTATCTCAATAATCTTCTCAAAAATCGTGCTGATGAGCCTCGGCGCGATCCCGAGCGAGGGCTCGTCGAGCATCAGGAACTTGGGCTCGCCCATGAGCGCGCGGCCGATGGCCAGCATCTGCTGCTCCCCGCCTGATAGGGTGCCGGCGGTCTGACGAAGGCGCTCCTTCAGCCGCGGGAAGATCCCAAACACGTAGTCCCGGTTCCTCCCGTTGGAGGCCTTGTCGGTTCTCAGGTACGCGCCCATCGAAAGATTCTCGTCCACGGTCAGGTTGGAGAACACCATCCGACCCTCGGGCACGTGTCCGAGCCCGCGGGCGACAATGACATGGGCGGGCAGCCGGCTGATATCCTCGCCGAGAAACGTGACCTTTCCCCGCTTCGGCCGCAGCAGGCCGGAGATGGTGCGCAGGGTCGTCGTCTTTCCGGCGCCATTGCCGCCGATGAGGGTCACGATCGAGCCCTGCCCGATTTTGAGCGAGATCCCGTTCAGGGCCGAAATCGCCCCATAGGAAACAAAGAGATCCGAGATTTCGAGCATGGGATCAGAGGATGTTTTGGCCGTTTCCCTGGGCCTCGCCGAGGTAGGCCTCGATCACCTTCGGATCACTCTGAATTTCCGCTGGCGTCCCCTCGGCGATCTTCACTCCGTAGTCGAGGACGGCCACCCGCCTGCAGACTCCCATCACCACCTTCATCGAATGCTCGACGAGGAGGATGGAGAGCTTGAACTCCGAGTGGATCCTCTGGATCAGCGCCATGAGTTCCCCTTTCTCCGAGGGATTCATGCCCGCCGCGGGCTCGTCGAGCAGCAGGAGTTTCGGGCGGGTCGCCAGGCAGCGGACGATCTCCAGGCGCCGTTGATCGCCGTAGGGAAGGCTGGTGGCGGCCGTGTCGCGAAAACGCAGCAGGTTGAACAGCTCGAGCAACTCCTCCACCTGGCGTTCGATCGCCTCCTCATCGGCCCGAAACGCCCGCATGCGCACGAGGGTCTGCACGGGACCGCAGTTCCGGTGCAGATTGCACGCCACCCGCACGTTGTCGAAGACGGAGAGGCTCTTGAAAAGCCTGATGTTTTGAAAGGTCCGCGCGATTCCCGCCTCGACGACTTCGTTGACCTTTAGCGTGGCCAGGTCGATCCCGCAGGACTTCACCGTTCCGCTGGTGGGCCGGTAGACGCTGGTGACGAGGTTGAAGACCGTTGTCTTGCCGGCGCCATTGGGCCCGATGAGGCCGACGAGATCCCCCTCATGCACCGACAAATCGAGCGCGTTGACCGCGGTCAGTCCGCCAAACCGTATGGTCGTCTTTTCGAGCTGGAGGATCGGTTCGGGCATGGCGTGCCAGTGGGCCTACTCGCGGGCGGGCCAAAGTTTTCTCCGGAGCCGGGTGGCCATCCCAAGATAGTCGAAATTAAAGAGGCCCTTCGGCCTGACCAGCATGAGAACGATCAGGAGCAGCGAATAGAGCACCATGCGGTATTCCTCCACGGAGCGCAGCACCTCCGGCAGGAGGGTGAGCAGGATCGCGGCCAGGATCACCCCGGTCGTATTGCCCATGCCCCCGAGGATCACCATGACCACGATCTCAATGCTCTTCGTGAAATCGAATCCCGTGGGAGTGATGGTGAGCTTGAAATGCCCGTAAAGGCCGCCCGCAACGCCTGCGAAAAACGCCCCCACGACGAAGGCGACGATCTTGTAGCGCGTCGTATTGAGGCCGACCGCCTCCGACGCGACCTCGTCGTCGTGGGTCGCGATGAATCCGCGGCCGTAGGTCGAGCGCACGAGGCACACCACCGTGAACACCGTCAGCGCCGCGAAGGCGTACACCCAGAAGAACGTGGTGTAGTAGGGGATCCCATTGAGACCAAGCGCGCCGCCGAGGGCGTCCACGTTCTGGAAGATGACCCGGATGATCTCGCCAAACCCCAGGGTGACGAGGGCCAGATAGTCTCCCTTGAGCCTCAGGGAGGGAATGCCGACCACGAGGCCGGCGACGGCGGCTCCGAGGCCCCCGGCCACGAGCGCGCAGAGAAAAAGCAGGCCCTGCTGGAGCGCCGTTCCGCCCGAGTCGCCGAGAAGCCGGGGGCCGACAAGCATCGTCAGCGCCGCGGAAAGGTAGGCGCCCACCGACATGAACCCGGCGTGGCCCAGCGAGAACTGCCCGGTGTAGCCATTCACGAGATTCAGCGATACGGCCAGGATGATGTTGATCCCGACCCCGATCAGGACGTCGAGGTAGTAGGGATCGATCCGGTCCGAGAAGTACGAGACGCCGAAGGCCGCGATCACGGCTGTGATGAGGGCAATGAGCGGCTTCGGCATCGGCGGGGGAGCGTCAGACCTTCTCGGTCGTGAACCGGCCGAGGAGGCCGGCCGGGCGGAAAAGGAGGATTCCAATCAGGATCGCGAAGGCGATCGCGTCCTTGTAGGTGGACCACCGCGAGCCGTCGACGAAGGTCTCCACCATGCCGAGGATGAGCGCGCCAAGCGCGGCGCCGGGTATGTTGCCGACGCCCCCGAGTACGGCGGCCACGAAGGCCTTCAGCCCCGGCACCATCCCCATCAGCGGATCGATGGAGGGGTAGTTGAGCGCGTAGAGGACGCCGCCGGCCGCGGCGAGCGCCGAGCCGAGCCCGAAGGTGAAGGAGATCACCACGTCGATGTTGACGCCGACAAGCTGCGCGGCCTTGGGATTCAAGGAGACCGCCCTCATCGCCATGCCGATCTTCGTCCTGTAGACTGACAACTGCAGGGCCACCATCAGGACGGCGGCCACGACAATCACGATCACCTGGTTCATCGACACGACGAGCCCGCGGACCGAGATGATCTTCGCCGGAAAGATCGCGGGAAACGCCCTGGGGGTTGCCCCGAACACGAGCTGCCCGGTGTATTCGAGAAAGAGGGACACGCCGATCGCGGTGATGAGGACATTGAGGGTGGGGCCGCCCCTCAGCGGGCGGTAGGCCAGCCGCTCGATGACGATCCCGAGGACCGCGCAGCCCGCCATGGCGGCCGCAAGCGCGACCAGTCCGCCCCAGACCGTCCCGTGAGGCAGGTGCTTGCCGGCAAAATAGCCGATGAAAGCGCCCACCATGAAGACGTCCGAATGCGCGAAGTTGATGAAGCGGAGGACTCCGTAGACCATCGTGTACCCGAGCGCAATCAGGGCGTAGATGGCCCCGAGCGAGAGTCCGTTGAGGAGTTGCTGGAGGAACTCCGTCATGCGGCCTGGGATCGCATTCCGCCTAGGGTGCTATGCTTTGGACAAACTTGAACTTGCCGTCCTTGACCATGATGATGACCGCGGCCTTGGAGGCGTTGCGGTCCTTGTCCATGCTCGTGGAACCCGTAACCCCAGGGAAATCGCGGGTGGCGGCGAGCGCGTCGCGGACCGCGGGCTCGTCCGTCGAGCCCGCCCGCCGGATCGCGTCGACCATGACGCCGGCCGAGTCGTAGCCGAGAGCGGCCATCGCGTCGGGAATCTCTCCTTCGAAGCGCGCCTGGAACTTTGCGACGAACTCCTTGACCGCCGGCGTGTCCACCTCCGGGGAATAGTGGGTCGAGTAATAGCAGCCCTCGACCGCGTCTCCGCCGATTTCAATCAGCTCGGGCGCCTCCCACCCGTCGCCGCCGAAGAGCGGGACCGTCATGCCGAGATCGCGCGCCTGCTTGCAGATGAGGGCGGCCTCCGTGTAGTAGCCGGGTACGAAGATGCCCTCGACCCCGGATGCCTTGATCGCCGTCAGCTGCGCGTTGAAATCCTTGTCGCCCTCGGTGAATTTCTGCTCGATCACGACTTCGCCGCCGTCGGCGATGAAGCGCTCCTTGAAGTATTTGGCGAGACCCACGCTGTAGGCCGAGGACACGGACGTTAGGAGCGCGACCTTGCGTATCTTGAGCGTCTCCTTGGCAAACTTGGCCATCACGGTGCCCTGGAACGGATCGATGAAGCAGACCCGGAAGATATAGTTGCCGATCTGTGTGACCTTGGGATTGGTCGACGACGGGGATATCATCGGGACCCTGTAGGCCTGGCAGATGGGCGCCGCTTCCAGCGAGCGCATGGAAGCGACCTCGCCCAGGACGCCGACCACCTTTTCGCGGGAAATCAGCTTTTTGACGATGGTCGCCGATTCACCCTGTTTCGTCTGGTTGTCCTCGGTGATGAGTTCGAGCTGTCGCCCGAGGACCCCTCCCGCCGCGTTCATCTCCTCGATGGCGAGTAGGGTGCCCTTATGGGACGATTGGCCGAAGGCTGCCTCTTTTCCCGTCAGGGATGCATATTCGCCGATCTTGATCGTTTCCTGGGAATAGGCTGGAGCGGACAGGGCCATTGCGGCCGAGACCGCCGCCAGCAGGGGGCGGAGAAGGCGAAACATGATTGGTGTGCGTTGCGGCACACAAGGGGAGGCCAGTGCGGTTTTCAACCGAATTGCCTTACTTATTTGATTATGGGGGGCGGCCCTGCTTTCCTGTTCCCGTTGAACACGTTTGACCGGCACCTTCTGCGCGAATGGCTCACGTTTCTCGCCCTCGTGCTCGTGCTCATGTGCGGCCTCCTCCTCGTGCAGGTCATGTACAGCGACTTCCGGGACCTGCGGGACGCGGGCGCGGGCGCGGGCGACCTCGGGGTCTATATCCTCGTCGCGATCCCCAGCTTCCTCGCGCTGACGCTGCCGATCGTGCTGCTCGTCTCGACCCTTTTTGTCCTCGGCAAGCTCCACAAGGCGAACGAGCTCACGGCGATGCGCGCGGCCGGCGTGGGATTCGGCAGGCTCATGGCGCCGATTTGGATCGTCGGGCTGCTGTGCTGCGCGCTGTCGTGGTGGCTCAACGCGTCGGTGGTCCCCTGGTCCGTCGAGACCACCCGGGTCATGATGGAGGACTTCCAGTTCCGGAAGCTGGCCCAGTCGGTTCCCACGGACAACATCGGCGCGGTCTACAGCGTCGGGTTCGACAACCCCGACAGCCATCGGATGTGGTTTTTCAACCGCTACAGCAAATATACGAAAAGGGCGTACGGCGCCTATGTCACCGAAATGGATGTCCGCAGGCGCGAGATAAACCGTGTGGTCGCCAACCAGGCCTGGTTCGACGAGCGTCTCAACGGATGGGTCTTCAAGAACGGGCGGGAGATGGGCTTCGACCCCGATACGGGAATCAACACGTCGTCGACCCCGTTTGCCGAGAAGTTTTATCCCCGCTTCAAGGAGGATCCGGAGCTCATGATGCTGATCGATCGGAGGCCGATCGACCTTTCGTTCACGGAACTGGGCCGGCTGATGGACTATTTTTCCACCGACAACAACCCGAAGGGAGTGCCCTACGCAGTCCGGTTTTATGGCCTGATCGCCGATATCCTGGTGCCCCTGATCGTGATCGCGATTGCCATCCCCTTCGCGGTGTCGGGCGTAAGGGTCAACCCGGCGGTGGGCGTGTCGAAGTCGATGGGGCTCTTTTTCCTGTATTATGGGCTGCTGCGCGTGGCGGAATTGCTGGCGACGAAGGAGGTGCTTGACCCGGAACTGGCCGCGTGGCTTCCGAACATCGGAATGACCGGCGTCGCCGTGTTCCTGTTCTACCGGCTCCGCTGAGCGATCACGTGCGCAGGTACGACGCGCCGTTCACGTCGATCACCGCGCCGGTCATCGCCTCGGGCGCGTCCAGGGCGCAGAAGACCGCCGCGCGGGCAATCTCCTCGGCGCGCGTCACCCGGCCGGTGGGATGCTGGCCGAGGATGTCGGTGCCGCGCGGGCCCGCGAGAATTTCGGCCGCCATCTCGGTCTCGACCCAGCCCGGGGCGACGCAGTAGACCCACACGCGGTGGGGAGCCAGCGCCTTGAGCGAAGCTTCCGCGGCCGCCTTGTTTCGCGGTAGTGGACGCCGACCCGGATGCCACGGGAGGCCGGCTGGAGGGCGATCTCCCGGCCGATCCCGCGGGACGCGCCGGTCACCAATGCGGTCCGGGTGTTCACATTACGACCAGTTATAATTGAAGCTGATGCTGATGCGCTCGGCGTCGACCCGGTTCTGGGCCACCTCATGCCGGAGCCAGCTTTCGAACAGGATCAGGTTTCCCGCCCGCGCGGGATAGGTGACGTGGGCCAGGTTGGCCCTGCGCGCCTTCGGCGTTTTCGGAGGGGCGGCCATGAAACGGTCGAGCCTTGGATCCTCGAACTTGAGGCCGGGACACCCGGCGGGCGCGGCGACGTAGTAGGTGCCGCTCACAAACGCGAGCGGGTGCAGGTGCATCGAATGCGACGCCGTCGGTGGCATGATGTTGACCCAGCAGTCCGTCATGCGGATATCGCGGCCGCGCAGGTTCATGTCGAGGGCGCGGGCGAAGGAGCGCACATGGCGGGCGATCCTTCGTTCAAGGAGCGTGAACGTGCTCGAGAAGCGATGAAGCTCGTTCATCGAGGCGTAGCTCGTGTAGCCGCCCGGGTAATTCTTGCGGGACCAATCCCGGCCCGCACGGTCAAATTGCCGGAGCGAGCGGCACTCCTCCGCCAGCTCGGCGTTGAATGACTCGAGGCCGGACTCCATCAGGGGCTCCGAGTAGATCTGCGTGGGGAACCATGCGCGGATCATCGCACACCCCCCATCAGGCGCTTCACCCAGGGAACAAGTGAAAGTAGGATCAGGGTCGCAGCGCCGGCCCAGGCCGCCTCTACGAGGAAGAAATGGCCGAGCGCAAACGCATCGGTGGATGTGAAGTTACCGGCGAGGATTCCGGCCAGCTTGTTGCCGAACGCCGAGGCGAGAAACCACACGCCGAGCATCAGGCCCTGCAGGTTTCCCGGCGAGAGCTTGGTCATGGCGCTGAGCCCGACCGGGCTCAGGCACATCTCGCCCACGGTCTGCAGGAAGAACATGCCGACAATCCACCAGGGACTCACCAGGCCTTGCGCCGTCAGGCGCGCCGCGGGAACCATGAGCAGGAAGGAAAGCGCGACGAAGCCGAGCCCGATAACAAACTTGAGCGGGATCGAGGGCTGCCGGGACCCCATCCGGACCCAAAGCCAGGCAAACAGCGGGGCGAGCAGGAAAATGAAGGCGGGATTCACCGATTGAAAAAATGCAGCCGGAAAGGAACGGCCAATCGAAAAAGTGCGGCCAAATGCCGAAATCACACCGGCGTGCGGCAGGTGCCGGTCCGTGAGCGTCTCGCTGAACAGGGCAATCGTCGAGCCCGTCTGCTCGTAGATCGCCCAAAAGATCATCGCGGCAAGAAAGAGAACGAGAATCGCCGCAATCCGCTTCTTCGTGACGTCCTTTCTAAAGCCGAACCACAGGATGGCGACTAAAGGAACGCCAATGTAGCCGTAGCGGAGCCAGGCGAGCCTCTCCACGAGGTCGGACAGCAGCACGAGCGCCAGGACAACCGCCGTGGCGGAAATGACGGCCAGCAGCGTCGGCCACGGGCGGCGCCCGGGCGCGGGAGCGCCGCCGACATGGGCGATCCTCCCGCGGCCCAGGACGTACTGCGCAAGGCCGATCGTCATGCCGATGCCAGCCGCGGCAAAGCCCCAATGCCAGTTCACATCCTGGGCCAATAGCCCGCAGGCGAATGGCGCAAGGAACGCCCCGATATTGATGCCCATGTAAAAGATGGAGAATCCCGCGTCCCGGCGCTCGTCCCCGGCCGCATACAAGCTACCCACCATGGAGCTCACATTGGGTTTCAGCATTCCCGTGCCGATCGCGATCAGGACCAAGCCGGCGTAGAAGGTCCCCGTGTTCGACAGGGCGAGCGTGAAGTGCCCGAGGGCGATCACGATTCCACCGACGAGGACGGATCGGCGGGCGCCGAGAAAGTTGTCCGCGATGAAACCGCCTGGGATGGCGAGCATATAGACGCTCATGGTGTAGGTGCCATAGATGAGCGCCGCCTTGCGGACACCGAATCCGAGGCCTCCCTCCGCCATGGGCGCCACCATGAACAGCGTCAGGAGGGACCGCATGCCGTAGTAGCTGAACCTTTCCCACATCTCCGTGAAGAAGAGCGTGGTGAGCCCCCAGGGTTGGCCGCCGATGCCCCGGGAATCGAACACCGGCTCGCCCATGGGGACTGTGGCTCCTTCCATTGCTTCGGATCGTGGCGGAGGCGGTTCCAGGGGCCAATCCCAAACCTCATCGCGCCAGTGCGGCCTTGGCCGCATTGGCGATGCGGGACTGCCCACTTGCCGCGGCCACCCACTCCAGCCTTTCCAGGAAGGCGCGCCTCTGGCGCAGGGGAAGGCCCGTCGGGTCCGAGCTGGCGGCCCAAAAGTAGCTGCCCAGCGCCGCTTCGCACTTTCCCATCCGCACGAGGATCAGCGCCTGGTCGTAGGACGCCTGGTAGAAGCGGCTGTCGAGGCGCATCGCCTCCTCGAAGTGATCGTTCGATTCCCGAAGTTCACCGAGCTCGGCGCACCGCAGCGCCATTCGGTCGTGGAGGATGGCCAGGTAGCTCACGGGCCCGTAAAACGTCCCGATGCGTTCCTTGTCCGCCATGATCGCGTTTGCCCTGAGAAATCCCGGGTTGGTCGGATCAGCCTTGAGATGCGCGGCGATGATCTCGGCGGCCGCCTTCTCGTTGCCCCGGATGAACTCGAGGATCACCTGGCGGCTCTTGAAATCCTCCAGCAGGACTGGATTGGTGATCCCGCTGGCGACATAGACGTGCTGGGCGCGGTCGTCCGACCAAACGTCGAGCTGGCGCCGGCTGAGGCGCCCCAGAATCCCGATGACGGCGAGCGCGGCGATCGAGGCCGCTGCACGCGCCTTCGGGCTCGACAGGCGGGCGAGCCCGGCCGCCAGCACCGCCGCCACGATCACGGTGAGAAAATAGCTGTACCGGTCGCTCGCCATGTGAGGCTTCTCCGTGAGCCCGAAAAAAGGCGCCGCGACCGCCAGGTATCCGAACCAGAGGACGGCCACGACCGGTTGCCTCCTGAACCGGAGGATGGCGAACACCGACATCGCGGCGACCGCCGCCATGCTCAGGAGGAACGGAGCCCGCCATGGATTGAAATCAAACAGCGTGTCGTAGAGCGGCGAAAGATGGGTCGGCCACCACGGCTTCCAAAGGTAATAGGCGGCGACGTAGGCCGACTGCGCAACGCGGCTGGCGAGGGGCAGGTCGCGCATCCCCGGCACCGCGCCAAAGACCTCGGTGTTGCCGAAGCGCGCGGCCAGCGTGACGGCTAGGATGCCAAGAAGCGGCACGAGGAAGACCGTCTTCTCCGCCAGCAGCCGGGCGAAGGCCCCGGGGCGGCCTCGTCCGCGAAGCCAGTCCAGGCCGATGAGGAGAAAGGGGGCCCCTAGGGCCAGCGGATAGGTGAGAAGCGATGCCACGTACGCGGCGCCCGACAGGCAGATCCACGCCACCCGCCGGCGGCCCGCTGTCAGGTAGGTCTGCAGGTAGGCGACCAGCGAGGCGAGGAACAGCGCCATGGACTGGCCGTAGAGGTTGCCCGAAATCCATGCCGTGGTTTCGACCCGCAGGGGATGGAGGGCCCACCAGCCCGCGGCCAGCGCGGCGGACCCGACCTCCCAGACGGTCAATCCGCGGTCGCGATCGGCGGGCGCGAATAGGCGCAGGGCAAGCAGCAGGACCGCGAGGACCAGCGCAACATTGATGCCATAGAGCGCGAGAGCGACCGCGTGGTAGGGCTTCGGATTGAGGCCCGCGAACTCGTAGGTGAGCGAGAAATTCAGCCATCCGAGCGGAATGTACCTGCGGACGTAGCTCCAGTCGGTGAACATCCACCTGAGCCGCGCCAGTTCAATCCCGCCCATGTGGGGATTGAGCGTCACGTTGACGTCGTCGTCGCGCAGATAGAGAAATCCGAAGTCGAGCACCCGCAGGTTGACCGCCAGGGCCGCAAGCAGGAGGGCCGTTCCGCAGAGGACGGCCATCCGGCGCGCATCCGCGGACCCGAAGAGAACCGAAGGTGGAGAGGGGCGTTGCACTATACCTTGTACTGGCTGATCGCGGCCCCGTCATCGGACCGCAGCTGGCTGAAGACGAGTGACGACGCGATAGTCATCATCCCGAGGGTGAGAAAGGTCCAATGGATTCCGGAGATCATGACCAAGGGATCGGTGCGGTGCTCGCCTCCGAGAAAAACGGCGGCGAGCAGCGAAGCCGTGGCCACGCCGAAGCTCATCGACATCTGCTGGGCGGTGCTTGAGATGCTGCTGCCGGCGCTCGCATCGGCGTCGGAAAGATCCGCGAACACGAGGGTGTTCATGCTCGTGTACTGCATGGAGGAGACGAAGCCCAGGGCGAACCCCATCGGGACGATGAGCGCCACGGGCGTTCCGCGCCCCACCGCCATGAACAGGATGATGACGCATCCGATGCAGACGGTGTTGACCAGGAGGACCCGCCGGTATCCGAATCGGGTCAGGATGCGGGGCATGAGCATCTTGAGGCCCATGGCCGCGAGGGGCTGCGGGATAATGAGGAGGCCCGACTGCACCGGCGTAAACCCGAGTCCAATCTGGTAGAGGAGGGGGAGCAGGAACGGCATGCCGCCGACGCCGAGCCGCGTGGCAAAGCTTCCGACCACGGCGGCGCGGAAGGTCCGCACGCGGAACAGGGCCAGCTTGAGCAGTGGAAATTTCGCGCTCAGCGCATGGCGGCCGTACGCGAGGAGGAGCACCAGGGAAACGGCCAGAAGAAACAGGATTTCCTTCAGGCTGAGGGCATGTTCGCCGAAAATCTCGAGGACGTACGAGAGAAGCGCGATGCCCGACCCGAAGAGCGTCAGGCCCACGAAATCGATCGGGTCGCTTCGCTCCGACCGGTAGTCCGGCATGTGGCGATACACGAAGTACATGCCGAGGAGGCCGATCGGCAGGTTGACGAAAAAGATCATCCGCCAGTGCAGGTAGCCGACGATCAGGCCGCCCGCGAGCGGCCCGATCAGGGGCCCGATCAGTCCGGGCACGGCGACAAAGCTCATCGCCCGCACCAGCTCGGATTTTGGAAACGTCCGCACCATCGTGATCCGTCCGACGGGCATCATGAGGGCCCCGCCGCAGCCCTGGACGATCCGGGCCGCGACCAGCATCGGCATGTTGACCGAAAGGCCGCACATCAGCGATCCGGCCGAAAAGATCCCGATCGCCGTGAAGAAGACCCAGCGCGTTCCGTACCGGTCGGCAATCCAGCCGCTGATCGGGATGAAGACCGCGAGGCTGATGGTGTAGCTCGTCAGCGCCGCCTTCATGCTGAGGGGCGCGATCCGGAGCGCATCGGCGATCGTGGGCACGGCCGTGTTGAGGATGGTCGTATCGAGCGATTCCATGAAGAACGCCACGGCGACGAGCCATGGCAGGAGCCGTTTCACGGATTCGACTGGAAGGGCCGGTTTCACCACATGACGGCGAGGAAACCCCGCCTTTTAGGGCGGGGAGGAATCGCCGCGCCGTGATTTTTCTTGTAGTTAGACATGTCTAAAGAGAAGGTACGTGAATGATGCTCCGCTACCGCTTCCGGTTTTGCCCGGGTGCGCGCCAGAGGCGCCTTTTGGGCAAGACCTTTGGATGCGTGCGGTACGTTTACAACCGAGCGCTTGCGCTCAGAAAGGACGCCTACGACGAGAACAAGACCCAGATCAGCTATGCCGAGACAAGTACGGCGTTGACCCTGTGGAAGAAGGAAGCCGACCTCCTTTGGCTGAGGGAAGTCTCCTGTGTCCCCCTCCAGCAAGGCCTCCGGCACCTGCAAACCGCCTACCGCAATTTCTTCGCGAAGCGG
>Ga0182018_10002083_pt1 | contig 20918 bp, 20 predicted proteins | sample 812P2MmetaG_FD_120490 | JGI IMG/M metagenome (GOLD analysis project Ga0182018, IMG submission 120490) | Permafrost microbial communities from Stordalen Mire, Sweden - 812P2M metaG | ecosystem: Environmental > Terrestrial > Soil > Wetlands > Permafrost | place: Sweden: Stordalen | collected...
CATCTAGCCCGTGGACGATCACGACTGAAGGAGGCATTGAAGACCCATGACTGACGCCTTGGATACCCAAATTCGAATCCTGGTGACTGAGCTGATGGATTCAGCGCCGCAAGCACCGACGCTACCTGAAATTGAATTGGGGGAGGCGCGAGGTGCGGTGGACGGGGAGCGATCTTTGGTCGATTACGACGATCTACGCAGACCGCACAAACACCCCCGACCTTTTCGCTTAGCTGTCGCTGTCGTCGTAGCCGCCACAATCGTCGTCATCGCTGGCTTGCTAGTCCTCGGCGGAGGTGGAGGAGGACCGAAAATCCAGACGACTGCTGGCCAGCGGACTGGGACGTGGAAACTTGCCGACGACGTGCTGAGCGGCACGTGGCAGCAGAACACGACCGGGGGACCTCCTCCGGGCGTACTGAGTTGCCCCAACACCTCGACCTGTTACGCGATGAGTGGCCGGTACGCGTCCCCTGATGCGGGGGCGCCGCTGCTGTCCGAGTCCTTGTACGTCAGTAGCGATGCAGGTGTGACCTGGTCGGCGTTACCTATGCCGCAAGGCTTCGCGGCCACGAGCCCGCTCGCGTGCGGCGGGCTATCCGATTGCGCGGCCGGCGGCACCTACAACGGACAGCCGGTCCTCATGACCACGAGCGACGGCGGGCACTCGTTTGCGATCGCTCAGCTCCCCGCCGGAGTGGGCCACCTCGACACACTGTCGTGTCCTTCGACGGAGTTTTGCGCCGGTCTCGCCGCCGCAAGCGAATTTCTTCAGATCGGGACCACTCACGCAACATTTCTTTCTACCGGTGACGGCGGCAAAACGTTCAACGATGCGCCGATCATCGTTGGTGATTCGATGCAGTCCCTCGAGTGCTCGTCGAGGTTCGATTGCACAGCCGTTGGATGGAACGATGGACTAGGACCGAACGACTGGACCGCTGGAGTGGCGGCCAGGACTACGGACGGCGGTCAGACGTGGGAAGCCGGCGCGCTTCCGGCTGGGCTAGGTATCACCTACCTCTCACAACTTTCCTGCGCCGACGCGCTCCATTGTTCGGTCTCCGGCACCATCGCCATTACCGTACAGAACCCGCCGCAGTGCACGTCGCTGCCCCAGCAAGGGGCAACCACAACCACCCCGACGAGCGCCCAGAGTCCCGCAGTACAAGCCATTTCCCAAGTCGAATCCCGAATAGCGACGAATGCCGATCTGAAGGGGGCGGAATCAGGGAAGGGTGGCTTCTCGTGTAGCCCGAACGGGCAGAGCCTGGTGGGCGATATCGCCTCGACCACGGATGGCGGACTTTCCTGGTCTCCTGACCCACTGCCTCCCGATGTGCCGGAGCCGATGTTCAGCGACCTGTCTTGTCCAACGGACAACCAGTGTTGGGCGTCTGGGTCCGACGCGGTGCCGACCCAGGTCGGGACCGTCTACAACGGAGGTGGGCCGACGTTGCTCGGAACGACCGATGGTGGATCAACCTGGTCACTGGTCACCTTCAGCGTTCCAGTCGGTGCTCCAAACTATCTGTCACAGTCCTACCTCAGTATGGGATGGATCGACTGCCCGTCGGCTGGCGTCTGTGTCGCCCTTGGCACAGGGGCGCAGAGTTCGCCCAGCGTTCCCACCTATAGCTTCAGCGTGCTTGGGTCGACGTAGCTCCAAGGTGCGATTACTTGGGCGGGTTAGCGCGGCGTCATTCGAAACCAGCGTGCTGCAACACCCTGCTAAGCCAAGCTATGGGTACACGTTCTAGATCGGAGTCCTCCTGTGTCCGAGCCTTGTTCGCAGGTTGCCCACGCGAGTTTGGGGTAGCTCGCGAAGCAACGCCGCGCCAGGCGCCAATGATCTGACCCCTAGTCTGCCCCGCGTTCATCATGCTGAAGTAGAAAGGCCCGGGCTTCTTCATCGCTTCGCGGAACTCGACCTCCTGCAGCCATCTGAATGACGAACTTCGTTGCGGCATGCACACCGTTAAGAAATAACTGCTGCTTCTGAGCCTCAGTGAGCAGAAACTGAGTCGCGCTGAGCCCGGCGTTGTCGACGAAGATCGTGCGCGCCCCCGTTGTTTGGTCAATGTTGTGGACGTCCCACTCGTTGAGCAGGGTGTGGATGCACCGCATACCGACGGCGATGGCGTCAGTGCAGGCAAACGTGGACGGAAAGTCGCGGGTAAGCGAGGAGAGCCTGATGCCAATGGTCGGCCAACGGGGCGGTTGGTCGTCGGTGCGCCGAAATGCATCGATCGGGAAATTCGCGAGCAATCCGCCGTCGACCCATGTCACTGCGCCACCAGCGTAGTGCTGGCGAGCGGTGCTGCCGCCCGGCTGCGGAAGCTCCACATCGGCTGGGTTCGCTTGTTTGGTGACGGGGTCGAAAAAGAATGGGATCGACATCGAGGCCCGCACCGCGCTAACCACACTCTCGGTGTCGGCGCCCAGGCCATAGTATTTGTAGTCCCAGGGTAGCTGGACGAGCCTGCCCCGGGTGATGTCCGAAACGTGCAGGACGAGCCGGTAGCGATGGTCTTCGGGAAGGTTCATTCCTGGATCTTCTTCAAGGGTGATCTTCAGCTTGTCGAAAGTGTCGGCGCCAAGTCCGGTGAGAATGGGCCCGAGCCACTCCTCCAGATAGTCACCCGAGTGCAGGCCCATCTGGCGAGTGAGAACTATGGCGTCTGCTGCCGTCACCCCAATCTTGCCGGTGTGTTCGAACAAGTGGCGAAGACGTCCTTTTGACATGAACTTCGAGAATTGGAGGCCGTCGAGGTGGATCTTCAGTTCGGTCATCGGTCGTTTTGCCTTGGTGAGAGCCGCGATAACGGTCGCCACGATCGCTCCGGCGCTAGTACCGGCGACCCGGGCGAACGAATAGCCCGCCTCGTCGAGTGCGAGCACCGCGCCGACGAGGGCGATGCCCTTGACGCCGCCGCCCTCAAGAGCCATGTCCGCGACTAACTTCTTTTGGCCCTGGGGATCCACCCATCCGTCGGAGTCGAGCAGGGCGCCCGCCGCCTGATCGAAACGGGCCTGAAGCTTGGGCGCCCGCACGTAGCCGCGGGCGTTGTCGCTGGCCTTGGTGTCGGAGCCGTATTGGGAGGTCACGAGCCCAACATAGCCATCACGTGGAGCGATCGCTCTCTACGATCCTCGGCGAGTCAGCCAACTCTTCAGGATCACCCGGCGCTGCGACCGGGGGGACAGAAATGAGTTCGTGCAGACGTTTCAGCCACGGCAGCACTGGTTCTCCTTCAACTCTGCGGTGTTTGCGCTCGAAGTAGTCGCGGAAGGCCAGTGATCCAAGACCGAAGGTCACGAACAAGCCGATCGTGACGACCATCGGCACGTGGTGTGGGTGGGCCCCGTGAGGACGGATCATCACCTGGATGAGGCCGAACAGCGCGATCGCGAAGACAGCCGCCCACGCCCCGCGCCGCCATTGCTTGAGGGTGTGGCCCGGTAGGAACTGCAGGGGTATCAGCCCGAAGACGCTGCCGACGAGGCCGGAGACGAAGACGGCGGCCAGCAGGTCATCGAGGAGCACGAGACCCACGAATGCACCAGGCCGCTCCGCGACGTGGTTGATCGGTACCCACGCGAACCAGGCCGCGACGGCCACCACCAGCGTGGTCAGGGTCGTCAGCGCCACGATATGTCCTTTCTCGTGGGGCTTAAGCTCCCTGTTGAACTGCAACCCCACGACTACGCCGTAGAGGTAACCCGGCTGGAACCCGGTCAGCCGCGATACGAGAACGCATCCGGCCGCCACCGCCAGGCCAGCCGGCAGTGCGTGCAAGCTCGCCTCCGCGGCGCCGAAGCGCCCCCGGTGGTACGCACGGGTAACGAGACCTGGAACGGCGGCACCCACGGTGATCGATCCGACGACCGCGAGGTAAGTGACCAGCGAGGACATGTGGATCCCGAAGTGGGGGTCGTTGAGGCTCGATAACAGGGCACCGATCAAGACGACGACGCCGAAGACGAAACGGTTTGTCGTGAAGTCGCGAGTCGTCGTCGCAGGGTGTCCTCGCTTCCCTTTGCGCCTGAACAAGCGTTGCCACGACTGGCGGATCTCGTCGTAGTTCGCCAGGAAGGTGTAGTTGAAGATCTGTGAGGGAAAGGCGATCAGCAGCACTGCACCGGCGGCAATGCCGGCATCGACGACGACGGTCTTCAGGGGCTTGAAGGCTTGGAATGGGCTGAGCAAAGAAGATGCGATCGTCGACACCTTCGCGTTTACAACGGCCAGGGACCCGGACTGGATGGCTCCGATGTCACAGGAAGTGGGCCAAGCCACGCCGCGTTGGTCCTTGCCGGTGCAGTCCGATGCCGAGGTCACGCTATCGACGGCGGCGCTGCCCGATTCCAAGGAGATGGTCTGGGTGGGTCCCCCGTTGTTGACGAGGGCCGGGGCCAGCCCAGCTGGGGTGTCCGATAACGAATGGTTGGTGCTCGAAAAGCCACAGGACCCATCGTCATCGAGGTTGTAGCCGCCATCGGTGAGCGTGCCGGCGCTTACGTGGCAACCCAACCCGGCGTCGCTATTGGCCACGATAGTGGCGACCAGGGTGGTCGCGCCGCTACGGGTGTAGATGCCGCTGCCTTCGCCAGCGGGGGCGGTGTTGTGCGACAACGTGGCATGGGTGATGGTGAGTCTTATTCCAAAGTTGTAGATCCCGCCGCCGCCAGGGCCAGCGCTGTTGTCCGACAGCGTGCTGGCAGTGACGCTGAGCGTGCTGGCATTCGAGATCCCGCCGCCGCCGTCGGCGGCGCTGTTGTGCGAGAAGGTGGCGTCGGTGACGGTGAGGTTGCCGTCGTTCAAGATACCGCCGCCGCCGCCCGTGTTGGTGCCGCCGTTGGCGGTGTTGTCCGACAGCGTGCTGTCAGTAACAGTGACCGTGCCTGGGTTATTCGTGCTAGTGAAAATACCGCCGCCATCTAAGGCGCTGTTGCCCGAGAAGGCGGTGTCCGTGACCTTGACCGTGCCGGTCGCAACGGCGATCCCGCCGCCCCCGCCGTTCGGGGCGCTGTTGTGCGAGAAGGTGCTGTCGGTGACGGTGAGCGTGCCGCCGCTTGAGATCCCGCCGCCGCCGCTGCCGGGAGCGCGGTTACCCGAGAAGGTGCTGTCGGTGACGCTGAGCGTGCCGCCGGTACTGAAGATCCCGCCACCCGTAGCGGCGCTGTTGTCCAACAACTTGCTGTGGCGAACCGTAAGTGTGCCCAGAAAGTTATAGATCCCGCCGCCAAGGCTCGCCTTTCTGCCGTTGCCCGACAGGGTGGTGTCGGTAATGGTGAGCGTGCCCCCGTTAGAGATCGCTCCGCCGGCGTAAGCGGTGCCGTCCCTAATGGTGAGCCCGAAGATGGAGGCGGTGACACCGCTATCGACGACGAAGACGGTATTCGCTTCGTCGCCGCTCACGGCCAGCGTGCCGGCCCCCGGCCCCTCAATGGCGAGATTGGTGGCGATGATGATAGACCCGCTCGTCTCAGTGATGAGACGGCACGACGGCGACAGGGCGAAGTCGATGGTGTCCCCCGGCGAGGCGCGAGTGACGGCGCTACGAAGCGACCCCACACCTGAATTGGCGCAGTTGGTGACACTGACCGTCGCGGCGCCGGTCACCTGAGTAGGGACGACGGCCAGGAGAATGCCTACAGGGAAGGCCACGGCAAGGGTCAGGGTGGCGAGGCAACCAAGCGCCTTGGCTGAAGTGCGGTCGGACATAACCCCTTCCTTCAGTCGCCCGTAATGAAGAGGCGTCGACGCCGAAGGCACGCTACAACTGAACGTGGAAACCTCAAAGGGGCAGGAGCCCAGCATGCCTGGGCAATATCACTCAATATGTCTGCGCAACCCGGACCGAGATGTCCAGGGACGCTCAGCATTTGCTGATAGGAGATCAGCGGTGCTTCTGCTGTGGACTTGGGCCTGAGGCCCCCGGCGTGTGGACGCCGAAATCTGTGTTCTTTGGATGGATCTGTTCGCCATCGTCCAATCAGGGACAACGCCATCAACGCTACGACTCCAAGCAAGACCAGCTCCGGGTAGTAGGCGAATCCCCGGTACCCAAAGACCACGTGATGCACCCCCGCCCCAACCTTCACGCCGAGCAACGCAGGCGCAAGCATCTCAGTTTCTTCCATTCGACCATCGACGCTTACCTGCCAGCCCGGGTCGAAGGAAGCCGACAGCATTACAATGCCCGGTCGGCGAAGATCCACGGTGCATCGGGCAACGCCATTGGCCAAATCAACTCGCTCGGAGAGGACGGCACCTGGCGCACTGAGGGAGGAAATAGCGGACGCACCCCTGAGGTCCTTTTGCGCCCGGACGAAAGATCCCGCGTAATCGACAATTAAGTCCCGATGGTGAGCAATCAGGTTTGTATGAAGAACGTTGATTGTCCGAGTAGCAACGTCAGCTCGGTCAGCAGCCACGGTACCGGCCGTTTCGACGACATCAAAGTATCCATCGGACTTGATCGTCCAGAGACTGTAGTGCCCACGTCGCATTACTTCTGTAGCAGCCACAGGCGGTGTACGCATAGACGGAAGGATCAAGTACCTCACGCCAAAGAGGATGTAGTCGCTTGGGTTGGCCTCATCGAAGTAATACTCCGGGTCGGTCATGAGCGAAGCGGTTCGCAACGTGTAACCGACCTCATCGACATCAGTACTCTCGAGATACTTAAAGACTGGAACAGCACCGACGGTAAATTGCATTCCCCAATTGGTGGGGAGGCCAGCATAGGTTCTTCCGCCCCCATGGCTCCTGATAAAGGCGATCAGCGGAGCAATCTCCGGAACCTCGATTGCCTCGGCATCTTGTTGAGCGTGAATCGCCGCCGAATTACGAGAGTCGAAACGGGTGGCTTGGATGACAGCGGGAGCGATAGAAAATGCAGTCAGGAAGGCCGCACCTCCGAACATTGCGTTCGTGGCGATCTTCCGTTTCCGACCGGAGTCCGACATTCGCTCCGACAGCCATCGAATCGCCGTCACGACGAGTTTGGCGCCCTCCACGACTCCAATCCCGGCAAGGAACAGACCCGACAACTGAGCGCCCATGAGGAACCGACGGAAGAAGATGTCGGTGGACCCCGGGATGATGTCGACCAGGCCGCCAAATGTCGTACGCCCGAATGTCAAGAGAAGGCACACAATCCACAGCACCACGATCGCTCGACCCAGCACACTTTTACGCCATCGTGCAATAACGACTGCGATGCCGATGACGACGAGCAGTGTAATGATCGGGAAGCGCCCTGCATCATAGACCTTTCCTGTAACCAACCAAGAGAGGATTCGCCTGGCCCCGTATCCGTTCTCCAGTGGCGTCCCGTGAAGCACCTGATTGATCGCAGCCCATTTTCCAAACTCAATCAGGGGAACCAGCACCCAGGCTGACGCAAGAAGCGATGCTCCGAGAAGAAGGAGAGCATTTCGAATTCGGGATGCCAACCTCGAAGGCACGATGAAGGGAAACGCCAGGATGGCGACGAGCGCGAGGTATCCCGTTTCGAAGTGAAAACCGATGGTCAATGCCACAGCGATGGCTGCTGGGCACAGATACCTTCGGTCGTCCATTGCACGCCAGGTGAAAGCCCATGCCAGCGGCAGGGTCCAAGAGGCCCACAGCTGAGCCCATAGCCCGAACCCCACCCATAGGTAGGCGCCGCGCTCGTAACCCACACTGGGGACGCTCATGATGAATGGAGCGAGTACCGCGGAGGCGACTGCCGTCCATGGATTGAGTCCGAGCAATCGAGCTGACACATAGACGACAACCGGCCACAGCGCGAGGAGCAGGAACAGCGACCAACGAAAGGCGGTGTCGGCGCCGACTACAGTTCCAGCCAATCCGGTCACCATGGCGCCAAGACTCTGATAGTGCAGGAACTGAGGAGACCCTTCGCCCAAGTACGGAAACCAGCTGGTGAGTGGGTCTTTCCCAGATCGGATCAACGGGTGGCGACGCGGACCATCTGCTCGTGCACAGATGCGTCATCGAGATAGGACACCGGCAAGAGTGTCGCCCTCAGACTCCACACGGACCACATGGCAACAGCGGTCACAACTGCCCCATGTGGACCGTGTCGCCTGACCCATCCCTGAAAGGCGGGGGACTTCACGGCACCAACGCGTTCAGCCGTAATCGAATGCATCCGGATCTCGGTCGATTGATGAGGAGATCAGGACCGTGGAAACTCCTTCCTAAAGGCCGGAGTTCCCGGAGTTCCCGGAGTTCCCGGAGTTCCCGGAGTTCCCGGAGTTGCCGGAGTTCCCGGAGTTCCCGGAGTTCCCGGAGTTCCCGGAGTTGGCGGAGTTGGCGCAAGCCGACTTATTTACAGAATTGAGCTCAGCAATTAGGGGGTTGATTGTCTTTCGAAGCGCTGTAGCCTGTGAACTCGATACCTTTACGTTTCCGTTTGAATCCTCGCGTTCAGCAGCAATGGGCTTGAGAATCCCCAGAGCCTTATTGAGGCTATTCTGCAGCTTCTTGTTCGAGGTATCCTTAAAGAGCGCACGGAATCCATTTCGGAGATCGTCTACGGTACCGGCGTCTGACATGTCAAGGGACCCGTCCGGGCTGATCGTACTGTCCGTCGAAAGTCGGGACGTGATGTCGGAGTAGTCAGGGCAAAACTTCGCAGCGTTCACTTCCGCTGCCCCTTGGCCCTTCCCTGAATTTGATTTGCCTGAGCCGGAGTTGATGGAAAGTGCGAAGTTTCCGAAATTGGCGGAGTTATAGACGAGGTACCACTTTCCATTTTGCTTGACAATGGCTTGCGACACGTTGGGGCCAGTGAAATTGCCGCAGTACCCGGCACCGGAACAAGACATCGTATATGTCGCTTGGTCTCCATTGACACTTACAGAACTCAATCGAACATCGGGAAAAGAGGGATGGGCTCCTTCGAGTTCCCCCTTGACTTCAGAGTTGCAGGCGGATTGCACTGATGGGAGTGCCAGCGAGCAGATGATCGAAAACTTGCCTGACTCGAAGTCTGCCACTAGGGCGGCTGCCACGGAACGTGCTCCGTTGGATCCGGCAGATTCAGCGGCTTTAGGCTTGGCCTTCCCATGCTTCGCCTTGTACTGAGCTGCGGAAGCAACCGACACCGATGAGAGTGCCATAGCAATTCCAAGTGCAAGGATTCCCATCCCAGACCCTGCTCGATGTCGTTTCATCCCTGAATCTCCTTGCTTTTCACTAGCGTGGCGCTACTGAAGTGCTACTGCTTGCTGGCGAAAGGGCGGACCAGGCACAAACCCACGGGGCGCCGACAGCCGTGTATACGAAGATTCCGGACTCGGCGGTGATCCCCGCTCTGGGATTCGCGCTGTGCATCTGACCGAGACTTGTCCCATTCGTGAACACGAAGATAGATAGGTCGCCAGCAACAGTGCCAATCCAAGACCTCGCCGTTTGACAACGTGTCTCGGAACAACGGCCAGCTGAACACGAGCACTGATGCAGACGGCGATAGCGGCTGCACTTCCGCACAACGTCCACTCGCTGATGGGTGGCCGTACCGACTCGCCCGGCTTCGCCGGTGGCGCTGATGCGACCTAACTGGCGTGCCGCTTAGTCCAGTAGCACTTCCGGCCCGCCCCACACCAGAGGGGACCATACGACACGTCACTCCGGTGCCCCCCCGCTCCATGTGGCCATGCCTACGGCGCCGGATTGGCATCGCAAGTGGTCCCGCCCTTTTGCTGCTTAGCGCAAATATCAACCGGATGTCAACTGCTTGCATCATGTCGAGGTGGCGTGAATGCGCGCCTGGGATCCTCAACCGGATACGCGGGAATTCGTACGGCGGCCTTCCGTGGTCGCGCGGGTACTTCGCCCGCGGGGAACTCGGACAGTTGGGTCAGTGATGGGCCACCCGGTATCCGGCATTTGGTATTGCACAGTTGGAGCACCCCGCGTTGGGCAGTGCTCAGATTGTCGCGTGAACCCAGTAGAGGAGACCCATCACGCCAATTCTGACGACGGCACACAAGTCGCATACCGGGTTTTCGGCCGCGCCCTCTTCGATCTTGTAAATGGCATCGAGCCGACATCTGGATCGAGGTTAAACACTACGGATTAACCACTACGTCTGCACATTCTCAAGCAAGTACGTCGGGTGTACCGCTGGTGGTTTGTCCCTCGTACTTCAGCGGCACTTACGACGGAGATGCAGACGGCCGGGCACATGAACCTGCAACGTGTATTGTGAGCTCAATTTCCTGATCAGGAGGGGCTCATGTCTTTGGATACCAAACAACTCGGTCGGAAAGAGTGGGGCATCCTCATAGCCGGAGCTGTGGCCTTTGTTTCTCTGTTCTTGCCGTGGTACGGCGCTTCGGTCGCCGGCTACACGGCAGCATCGGTCAACGCCTGGAGCACCGGCTATGGCTGGATGGCGGCCGCGCTGTTGGTGGCGGCGTCGGTCTATCTCTTCATACGCCTGCAAGGCGACGTCAAGCTGCCGGCGCGCTCGGTTTCGGTGATATTGGTCCTGTCGGCCGTCGGTCTGCTGCTCGTCCTCATCCGCTTGGGCTCACTGCCGACCGGATCTGGCAGCGTGGCGGGAGTGGCGACGTATCAATACGGTGGTCGGATTGGCATCGTGATCGCCCTGATTGCTGGTCTTGTGCAGGTTGTTTGCGCCGGGCTCCTCTTTCGCAGCTCCCGGCGCAATCCTGGGATCGAACCGAACGCACCCACCGCTCCGACTAACCCTTGACTGTCACTGCTTGCTCGGAGCGGACGATAGACCTATCGCATTGGTCGAGGTTTGGACGTTGCCCCATTCGCTGAAGCTCAGCGGTGGTCACAGCTGATTCAGGCTGCTACCAAATCGTGCTCTACGGGCGTAACAACGGCGGGCTACTGCTGCCGAATTGGACGGTTCTGGTACGAATTCATCGCTCACCTCTTGCCCGCCTTTCTTGTGAAGGATCTCTCAGTGGTGACGCGGATGGGACGGCGTTTAGTGGGGGCGTAATGTCACCGAGACGATCCTCAGGAATTGGCGGAAGCGGCGGCAGCTGATACTCCGGATGCAACTCGGGCGCGTACCACCTTCCGTCAGATGCGATCCACCAACCGGACCCCTGCGGTAAATCACTCATCCGACCAACTCCTCCCGCCGAAAGTCACGCGTCACTCTACGCCCCAGTGAGAGCTTTCTTGACGGGCCAACCCGCCTCGATAATGGTTCCACGCCCCCATCCTTCACTGACCATTCGGGTCCTGCAATCATCCGTAACGTGCCGATACCGGGCGGGTCGAGGCACCCCCCGATCGCACCCGATAGGTGGGCGAATCCTTCCGGCCAGTCGATTAACCAAGCGCTTCGACGAAGTCACCTCGTCTGCTCTCCCACCAACGCCGACGACGCTCGTAGCGCTCGATACCGCCCATGTCCTTAAGCATTCGAATGAAATTCGGATCGCCAGCTTCCACTCGACGCCGGACGAAGTCTTGTCCTCGGTTCATCGTGCGATCCAAGCACTCGAGGAACTCGCCGCGAGCGTCCTTGTCAAGTTCGTAGACTTCGGTAACGACCCGCAATCGATCCGGGTGATCGGTAATTTGCCACCCGAGCAGCGCAGCGCTCATGTCGTCGTCAATCGGAACGCACATTCGGGCAAACTGGGCGAGGTCGTAAAGCGGACGGCCCGGTGCGGCAAAGTCAAAGTCGAGTAAGCCAACTGCAACACCATCTCGAAAGACCACGTTCTCCATGCAGACGTCGTTGTGGCACACGATCGAACCGCCGGAGGGATCGGCCAGCTCGTCGCTCCATGTCAAAAGATGAGGCGCCACCAAGGCGGACGCAGTGTGAAACTCGAACAGCAACAGTGCGATTGACGCCAATGCATCACTTGATTGCGCCCAAAGGGGGTAGGGCGGGATCGGAACGTCGCCTTCTACGAAGACGAGCCGTTCCCGTCCGTCATCTTGAATCTCAATGGGAAGGGAAGCTCCGTTGAAGCCAGTGTTGGCCCTGAGGGCAGTTAGAAACGCATGGATCGAGACCGAGTGCGGATTTGACGGTCGAAGAACTGAGTTGCCCTGACGGATGACCTGTCCGGCATTTGCTACACCTCCCGGCAAGGTCCCGTCCATGAGGACAGTCTTGCCAGAACTAGCCCCGTCGCCGCGAGGGTGGGGCGCCGAAGTAAGCCACAACCATGATCACCCCAAAGGTCATTACCCCTGCGTTTGTCCAATGTCATAGATCGTGGCCCGGACGCAGGGATCCGAGCACACTGGAAGTGATAACAGACGGTCGAGCTCAAGGACCTGCAATGTGTATTGAAAGATTGTGGCGGGAACGTCTAGACGACCGGACTGTGGATATTTGATGCAAAACCAAGCGGCTTCATAGTGTTACCCGAACCTATATACCCGCGCCTCGGGCCTGGAGGTGAATCGAGCGATCACATCAAGAATTGATCCATGCGGGCCAAGAGTGGCTGCCCATTGATCTCGATGGTGCCGTGTGGAGGGTCCGCCAGGCGGTCTAGCCCCCGGCTGGCCGACGACTCATGGGAGCTGCACTCGTTCGCGAGCGAACTGCACCCGGTCGCTGGCGAACGCCAGGGACCGGGTGCAGTGGCCACCTTCACCGCCGGCTCCTTCAGAGTCGGCAAACCATCATGTCCCCGCCACAGATGAGCGCCCGTCCTCCGACACGATCGCAGCGGTCTCGTTCTTGTGACGGACCGTGTGCACCAGCACGGTCCCCAGTACCCCCGCGATCAGACCGGCGATACCGATCAAGAGACCGGCGGCGGGCTGGACCCCTCCACCGACTTGCTTGTTGACGTGGGCGACAGCCGCGAAGAGCGCTATGACCCACACGACGTCGATGGCAGCGAGGATCCACAGCGTGATGCTTGCACGCTTGGTTATCCGATTCTGAAGGACCCGGCTACCGAAGTAGGCGAGCAGCCCACCGATGGCAAGCAGGACGACCACTCCACCTCCAGACGGGCGGGTGGAATCCACCCCATCCAGGCTAACCCAGGGGAATAAAGCCGAAAGGGCCGTTGCGATGCCGCCGCCCAAGAGCCAGTAGCCGGCCTTTCGGGTGCGACCCGTTGCATTGAAGCCCGACACCCGCGAAGGGACGAACTCCGATACTCGCGTCGTCTGCGAGGCCGTTACCGGCTTGGCGCAGTAGGCGCAGACGACCGCACCGGACATGAGCTCGCGGCCGCATGCGCTGCAGAAGCGAGGCTCAATCTTGGAAGGCTGGAACTGATCGAATGACGAATTCATGAGTGTTTCCCTCTCTCGCTTTTGACGTCGTAACACTCGTTGCGACGTTTGTTATGGGATTACGAATGACAAGTGCACCGAACCCAAAGTCGGTGACCTTCTGGACTTCACGGACAGATTGTTCGTATCTATGAATTTTGGAGATGGAGTCGCTCGAGTTACCTCCTTCTCGTTTGTAGGCAAGCCATCGACATCAAGGGATCTGGAGTGGCGAGTAGACCAACCGATCGTCTGGTGCGACCGCACGAGGTGCGTCGCCGACTGTTGAGCCTCCGTCGGCTTTGCGGGACTCTTGTGGTCATTTCTCGAACGAAAGCTCCGCCACACATGCGGGGTGAACGACGCACCATCGCATCGGCAACCGGCTCTGGGCCGCTTTCAGACGTCACTTCGGACCCCGAGATCCCCATGGCCACCCGCAACACGGCGGCGCCCTCGTCCAAGAAGTTGAAGGTGGCATCGAGGTCCCTGGTGATGCCGTCGAGGAAGAGCATCTGGCGCATCAGCGACAACAGGGAGACCGGCATCACGATCCCGTGCGCGGTGCCGATGCCGATCAGCTGCTTGATGACCAACCCCACGGGCAGATCCTCGATGGAACGGTCGAGATAGGTGGAGGTCACGGCCACCAACTCGTCCTGGGCGGCGGCGAGGTCAGCGTGGGTGACGTCCATCAGGCTCAACAGGGCGCAGGCCGCCTCTTGGAAGCGGCGCTCGAAGAGGGCGAGGAGGGCACCGCTGAGACACTGGCTCGTTTCTTTGTCGAGCTGGCTGACGCAGCCGAAGTCGACCATCCCAAGGGCTCCGTCGGGTCCAACGATGAGGTTGCCGCCGTGCATGTCAGCATGGAACACGCCGACAGAAGCGAGGGGCGCGAGCAGGGCCTCGACCACCCGCCGGGCCGTCGCAGGCCCTGCGCCAGCCGCCTCAATGCGTGTAGCGCACACACTGAGGGGCTGCCCGGGCAGATACTCCATGACGAGCACCTTGCCCGTGCAGAGCTCTGCGAAGCAGCGGGGCACTCCAATCCGCGTTCCTTTCAGGGCGGAGCGCAGAACCTGGGCGTTGTGCAGCTCGGCGCTGAAGTCGAGCTCGGACAGCAACTGGTCGCCGAGGGTCCCCATGACCCCGGTGATGTCTATGCGCCGCAGCGATGGGAATACCCGCGCCATAATGCGGGCAAGCGAGGTCAAGAGGCGCAGATCCGTGGCCAAGGTGCCCGCCACGCCGGGACGCTGGACCTTTATGGCTACCCTTGTGCCATCGTCGAGCTGACCGAGGTGCACTTGGGCGATCGAGGCGGCGGCGATGGGTGTCACCTCGACACTGCGAAGCCGTCCGGCATCTTCGCCCAGCTCGGCGGCAAGTAGGGAGCCGATGTCGAATCCCCTGTCGGTCTTCACGTTGTCCCGCAGCTCCGAGCAGGCGTGGACCAAGGCGGCAGGGAAGGTCCCCGGCGAAGAGGCGATGAGCTGACCCAGCTTGATCGAGGCCGTGCCCAGGCGGCTGAGCGCGGGGGCCAGCTGGCGGGCCAGGGCGTCGATCGGACGGGCGTGGTGAACAATGACCTGATAGCCGACGGCCGCAACGACTCGGGCCACGACCCAGGCGATGACAAGCGCCCGGAACAACGAACAGAGGGTCTCGGCGAGGCGGCGACTCAGCTGATCGGTGACTTTGCCCACGGTTTCTCCTCGTAGTTCTCGTTCCCGTCACGCTTGTTTCGGGTTCGCAGTCAGCATGCGCCCGAGCCCTGATCGAACGCTGAACGGTCGCTGAAGGATCGACGCTCACTTCTTAAGCTCGCGCATTAGCGCAGGTCAGAACACCCGATAAGATCCTGGACTCGTAGTGCTGGCGAGCATGAGACAACGGAAGGTGTGGCGTGGTGCGGTACCGAATCCTCGGACCCCTGGCGCTCTTGGATGACGAAGGGAACACAGTCCCCCTCGGCGGGCGGCGAGAACGCACCCTCCTGGCGACTCTGTTACTCGAAGCCAACCAAGTGGTGTCCCGTGACAGGCTCATCGACGCCCTATGGGGCGACCATCCCCCGGAGACGGCCTCAAACGCCTTGCAAGTGCACATCTCCAAGCTGAGAAGGGCGCTGACAGATTCCCAGGGCACCGCTGGACCACTGCATACTGAGTCTCCTGGCTACGTGCTTCGAACTTCGCCAGGTGAGCTCGATGCCGAGCGTTTTGAGACGATGGTTACTGATTCGGCCCGCGGCGACCAACCCGATGTGGTCTCGGCCACATTGCGCGGAGCCCTCAACCTGTGGGCGGGCCCCGTGCTCGATGGAATCGAGCTCGATGCCTCGTGGCGAAGCGACATCACTCGGCTCGAGGAGCTGCGGATCTCGGTTCTCGAGCGTCGGATCGAGGCCGATCTGGCCCTCGGACAGCACCGAGAGTTGGTTGGTGAGCTAGAAGCACTGGTCCAAGCCCATCCGTGGCGCGAGAGGCTGACAGGCCAGCTCATGCTGGCCCTCTACCGGTCCGGGCGACAGGCAGACGCGCTTGGCGCGTACGGCCGCACTCGTCAGGTCCTGGTCGAAGAGCACGGCATCGACCCGACTTCCGCGCTTCAGGAGCTGCAACTGGCAATCTTGAACCAGTCTCCCCTATTAGACGGGCTATCAAGTCCAGGCGATCGATACGCATCGATGACCTTCTCCTCTGATCCGTTTGGCGCGGGTGGGCACGCAACCCGCCTCAGCCCGGCTCTGAGCGCGGCCGGCGCTGGGAACGCGGTCCCGCTGCCCGGCCGTCTGGCCGTTCGCCCACCTGTCGGCGTGGTCGGCCGCGAGCCCGAGCTCGAGGTGATTTCGGACGCGTACAAGCGGGTTGTGGGAGGCGGAGGCCGGGAAATGTTGCTGGTCTCAGGTGAAGCTGGTCTGGGCAAGACCACACTGGTGGCCGAAGCTGCTCGCGTCGCATTTGACAATGGAGCGTGCGTTCTCTTCGGTCATTGCGACGAGGACCTGACCCGCCCTTATCAGTTCTTTGCCGAGGCCCTCGAGCACTACGTCACCCATGCGGCGGAGGACAGGATCCTCAGATATATGGCGACGCACGGTTCGGAGTTGTCGCGGCTCGCTCCCTCCCTGCTCAGCAGGCTCTCGGACCTGCCGTCTTCGAAGGCTACCGATACCGACACCGAGCGCTACCTGCTCTTCGCTGCTGCGGTCGGACTCGTAGCCATGGTGTCGGAATACCAGCCCGTGGTCTTGGTTCTCGACGACCTGCAGTGGGCCGACAAGGGCAGTCTTGCGTTGCTTCGGCATCTGGTAGCGACAGAGCAGAGCCGCGAGATCCTGATTCTTGCCACCTACCGCGACAGTGAATTGACCTACGCAGATGCTCTGCGGGAGACCCTGGGGACGCTTCGACGGCACGACGGCGTAGGCCGCATCGAACTCACCGGACTCGACGACAGCGCGGTCGTATCCTACCTGGAGGCAGCCGCCGGGCAGGACCTTGATGAAGCAGGTGTGGGTCTGGCCCACGCCGTCTTTCGTGAGACAGACGGCAACCCGTTCTTCGTGAGCGAGGTCCTGCGTCACCTCTCGGAGACCGGGGCCATCTACCGGGAGGCGAATGGCAGATGGGTAGTTGGGGACACCTTGGAGCACACGGCCCTGCCCGACAGCGTGCGGGAGGTCATCGGTGGTCGGGTCGTTCGCCTCGGAAAGAATGCCGAGCGCGTGCTGGGTCTCGCCGCAGTGATCGGCCGGGACTTCGACCTCGATATCCTCTCCCAGACCACAAGCACCTCTGAGAACGACCTACTCGATATCCTCGACGCTGCTGCAGCTGTGGCGCTGGTCGGGGAGATCAGCGACACGCCCGGCCGCTTCAGCTTCACGCATGCCCTCATCCAACACACCCTGTATGAGGATCTCGGCCCGACGCGCCGGGCTCGTGCTCACCGACGGGTGGCCGAAGCTCTGGAAGAGCTCTGGGGGGAGCACCCGGGCACGCGAGTAGGTGAGCTCGCCCGACACTTTGTCGCCGCCATTCAACCTGTCGATATTTTCAAGGCAATCAGCTACTCGCGACAGGCCGGCGATGCCGCGCTGACCGCTCTCGCCCCGGCAGACGCCCTTCGCTACTACACCCAGGCCCTCGAACTGACCTCCCAGAGGGCCGACTCTGATCCCGTCCTTGAATTGGATCTGCTCATCGGACTCGGCACGGCCCAACGACAGACAGGGGACGCCACCTTCCGCGACACCCTCCTCCACGCCTGTCGGCGTGCCATCGAACTTGACGACACCGATCACCTCGTCGCGGCCGCGCTGGCCAACGATCGAGGAAGCACCAGCACCATGGGCGCAGTCGATGTCGAAAAAATCGAGATTCTCGAGAAGGCGCTTGACCGGCTTCCCAGCGCCCATGCGGACCGGGCACTCATTCTTGCCACCCTGTGCTCGGAACTGACCATTGTCGGCTCTCTCGACCGCAGAAAGTCTTTGGCAGGCGAAGCACTGGCTATCGCCGAGCAGAACGGTGACAATCCCACTGTTGTGCAGGTGCACAACCTCATTGGGCTCCCTCTCGCCGTTCCCCACCTGCTCCAGCTGTCCTTGGCTCACACGTCTGATGCACTGCGGCGCGCTGAGCAGGTCGGCGACCCGGTCATGCTGTGCACCGCCGCCAGCGGGCGCAGGTATGTCGCCGCATGTGACGGCGACATTGAGGAAATGGACCGCTGCTTCGAAATCAAGCGTCCGCTGGTCGAGCGTCTCGACCAGCCATTTCTGAATTGGGTGCACACGCTCCAACTGGTCACTCGGGCGCTCATCACCGGAGACGCAGACGAGGCACAGCGACTGGCGACAGAGGCATTGCAGATCGGCAGCGACGGCGGCCAACCTGACGCCATCCTTATCTTCGGCGCCCAGATGATCATGGTGAACCTCTGGCGTGGAACTGTCGGCGAGCTGCTCCCGCTTATTGAGCAAGCAGTCATCGATAATCCCGAACTGCCTGTGTTCGTTGCCGCCCTTGCCCTCGCCCATGCCGAAACAGGTCGCACCGAGGAAACGAGAGCCCTGCTGACGGACTTTGCTGCCAGAGACTTCCACCTTCCGCTCGACGCCACCTGGCTCACCGGCATGATCGCCTACGCCGACGCGGCCGCCGAATGCCGAGATCCCCAATTCGTCGGACCGATCCTCGAACAATTAGAGCCGTTCTCGGATCAGTGGCTTTACACCGACATCGCCACAGCCGGGCCGGTCAGTCGTTCGGTAGGTGACCTCCTCACCGTTCTCGGCCGCTATGGCGAGGCGGAGACCCAGTTCGCGCAAGCCGCCGACTCCTGCCAACGGGCAGGGGCCAGGTACTTCGCCGCCAGGACGGATCTCTCCTGGGGCAGGATGCTGGCCGAGCGCCATGCCCCGGGCGACAGCGAGCAGGCACGCTCATTTCTGACCAGGGCACGTCAGGCCGGAGCGTCCCACGGCTACGGGAACGTCGAAAGGCGAGCCGCTCAGGCACTTCAAATGCTGGACGATGACTGAGACGGGCTTGCAAGACCTGTTGGTCGGATTCATAACAAGAAACATTCCCGACCAGCCTCCGGCGCGGATCAACCATCAGCGCGACACGGTGACGTCGGAAGGGGTGACCGCCGTGTCGTCATTGTTGGTGACGACGATTGCGGTCTCCGCGCTGTCGTACTGGTGGCCGTCAATGAGGCTGACGGGGGACGCATTGCCGACTCCGTTCCATTGCCGTAGACAGCGACGATATTGACGGAGCAGCTCGATGGAAGGCCGAGCTGCCGAGGTTGTGAATAGTCGGTGGTCAGGCTGCCGTCGTGCTCAATGCTGATCTGGTCGATCTGTAGGAGTTGTGTCCCGAGCTATCGCTGACCACTGCCCAGATGACCTCGAAGACGACGTCGGCACGAACTATCAAGGCAGACCTCGCTCATCGAGCGCGGCTTCACCCTCGGGACGAATTAAATCAGGTGGCCAGTCTGAGGGATCCGAGTCATTTGAGCCACTTGATCAGTTCACGGGGAACCGGTCATATCCGGTTGTGAATCTCGTCAATATCCAGTCCGCCCTTGATGTTCGTTGCCGAGCCGATCCACACGGTCGGGATCTTTGACAAATCAATATTGGTGTGGTGATGTGAGCACAACGTCAGTCGCCAATGGCTTCAGTTAAACCTTGGCAGATAGGTGGTGGTCGAGATGAACGATCCAAACAAGTTCAATCTTCTGTACTTTTAGGATAGCCATGCATCAATGCGGGGCCTGTTCAAGCTGATGAACGAATGGCAGCACACCAACCAGCGTCGCTTGCTATCCACCTCCATCCAGAATGATGGCGGTTTGTTCTGCTGCATCGCACTAACCAACCCAACCGAGGTTGTGATCGTGGATGGCGCCGGACATAACCAGGTCAGTGTTTCCCATGGAAAACTTAGGGTGACGGACTAGCCCCAGTATCGGATCTTCGCTAACTCAGCGCTTGCGAGACGGTCGCCCGAACCTGGATTCCGCTCCGGGCTGGTCACTGTCTTTTCGCAGTCGAATGGGCGACCCGTTCGCTCGGCAGCCGGCGTAGACGCCCACAATTACTACAAGCCCGTCCGTATTTCCTTCAAAGTTGGGACTCTAGTCATTGTGCAGTCACGTCGTCCCATGAAGTTATGGGGTCCCGAAGGCTGCCGTGATCGCGAACATTGCCTGCTGCCGTACGAGTGGGGCAGTTTTGGAGTCCGGGCCGCCGGACATTCGGATGCACCTGCAAGCCCTTGAATGAGCGACCGTAGGGGGATCCGCGTGCGGACACCAATGGGAACCATGCCGAGGTCGTCCACTCTGAAGGGTCAACGATCCAGGACGGGGCCCAGCCAGGGTATTGCCCGCCGTGCGGCAGCTGTGGCATCACTTTCGGTCGGATATTCGTGACCGGAGAAGTAGCTGATCGGAGTCCAGGCCCCGAGATCCTCGGGGTCTTTGCGGAACTCTTCGAAACCGAAGGAGCCATTGGGTCGAGAAAAGATATCAACGCAGCGATTGCCTTCGGCGATCTGGTGGCTGACCAGCACAAGCCAGGACTTCTCCAGTCGTGACGACATGCTCGTGATGGTATTCCAGTCAGTCGCAAGCGAGCAGAGACGGTGCCAGGAATGCGCCCGGTAACGGTTCCGCTACTGGGACTGAATCGGGCCCTTCTCCTGCGGTGGCCAAACGCCGAGTGACCTGCCAATCTCCCACTCGTGGCCGAAGGGGTCGACGATCCGACCCATTCGCCAGCCGTGCTCCTCGCCCACCGGCGCGATCTCGGTGGCACCGGCACTCACGGCCTGATCAAGCATCGCGTCGGGATCGTCGACAACGAGCAGTGTTCTACCCGTGGTTCCCCCAATGGTTCGGGGGCTGAGGCGTTGCATGCCGAATTCGCCTCAGTCACCCAGAACCGGGCGGTCCCGACCGCCAACTGAGCCACGATGTCGTCCCCGCAGCCGACGCGGTGAATCACGAGAGAAATAGTCAATACCTGTGGATGAGAAAACCGTCGGACTACGCGGCGACCTCGTTCTCATCTGCTTCTGATCGTTCGGCCATCACCCCCTTTTCGAAGACAACGCCGGCACGGACGAGA
>Ga0182018_10002084_pt1 | contig 20917 bp, 14 predicted proteins | sample 812P2MmetaG_FD_120490 | JGI IMG/M metagenome (GOLD analysis project Ga0182018, IMG submission 120490) | Permafrost microbial communities from Stordalen Mire, Sweden - 812P2M metaG | ecosystem: Environmental > Terrestrial > Soil > Wetlands > Permafrost | place: Sweden: Stordalen | collected...
ATCCGTTCAACCCCCGCCGATAGGAGGAGCGCGTAAGACCGGACCAGAAAGCTGGCCTGCGTGCTCTCGTCGATCGCCAGGTCCCCGGGCGCCGCGGCCGCCTTCGTGCCCCAGCCGACCTCGGTCACCCAGACCGGCTTCGGTTTCCCATGGCTGTAGCGCTGGATCAGCCGCTGAAGTCTCGCGATGTCCTGCTCGATCCCCTCGGGCGGCGAATCGGAACGGTAGGGATGGACCGAGACCGCATCCATGGAATCCAACGCGCCCAGGGCGAACAAATGCTCCAGATAGGGAAGCGGAACCCCCGCCGTGGCACCCCCTGCGACAACGAGGTCCGGCCGCTCCGCCTTGAGTGTCGCGTAGGCCACCCGGATCATTCTTGCGTACGTTCCGGCCCGATCGGTCTTGGCGGGCCCCTTGCAGAACGTTCCATTGTACTCATTCCAGAGTTCGATCGCGCCGATCTGGGTTCCGTAGTGGCGCAGAAGCGCCACGCCGTAGTTCGCATACCCCTGGAACCCGTCCTCCGTGTAAGGGGTCATTCCGCCGTCGTAGGCGCGGTTGGCGAAGGTCATCTCGATAAGCGGCGAAATGCCCTTGCTTCGAAGGGCGGACATGTAGCGGTCGTAGCGGTCGGGGAAAAAATAGCGACCGCGGGACAGCTCGATCTCCTGCCAATAAAGCTCGTCTCGCACGTCGCGGATTCCCGCGTCGGCCACCCGCCCGGAAAGGTAGGGCTGCCAGCCCTGCGCAAAGTGGGTCATCACTCCGAGCACGGCATCCTGGCGGGCCGAGTCCGCGGACACCGGCCCGGTCAAGACGACCAGAAGCAGCACCCAGCGCGCTTCGCCGGGGCTGAATGCCGGCCCCGGGGTGCCACCATGCGCCTTCCGCGTGTTAGGGCGACGGGACCGCATTTCGGGGAACAACGCATGAGGGCAGGAGCCGCCATGATTTATACTGCTGGGGACTCAACGGCCGGCGCTTGCCCAGCATCCGAATGCCATCAAAAAGTCCCATGAAAAAACCCGCAATCGCGGCCGGATAGTGCGGCCACTGCACAAGAGCGAGCGTGCCGGGAAGGCTTGTCGTCAACCGAAACGGGATCGCAGCGGCGGGATAGTGCCACAGCACCAGCAGCACCCGGTTGCGGCCCTGGAAGTATGCGATCCTCCCGTTGCTTCTCGCGTTCGACGACTTTTCATGCCGAATGACGAGCGCAGGAAATACATAGATAGCCCGTCCTTCCCTCACGGCGCTGACACAGAAATGCTGTTCCTCCTGGTAGTATCCGAGCTCGCTAGGGAAGCCGCCAAGCTCCAGGAACAACTCGCGGCGGAACAGCACGCCGCAACCGACAAAGACTCCTACCGGATACGGAGTTTCGGACCGGTCGATGGGCGGCGATTCCTGGTCGCTCAACAGAATGTTGAGGGCAAGCGCCACAATTTCGGGGCGGGAGGCAAGAAACGAAACTGCGTCCGACACGGATCCCTCGATAGGGTACGAATCGTCATCGAGCTGAAGGACAAACTCCGTCTTCAGGAGCCGAGCGATTTGTGTCCGCTGCTCCGATGCACCCAGCTTGCCGACGCTCGTGATAAACTCAACGGAGGGATGTTGCTCCACAAGCGCCCTAGGCGCCGGTTTCTCCGAGCCGTCGTCGATCAGAAGGACCGGACATCCTTGGAGTTCGGACCTCCCGGCAATGGCCGAGAGGGTCTTCTCCACATCCGACCAGCGGTTTCGGGTCGCGATGCTTATTCCAAGGGACGACGGGTTCATCGTGAAGCGCTCGCCACGAGCCGGGCGGGCGCCCTCGCCCGGGTTGGAGATCTTCCAAGGCAGCCGTTCAGAGACTCGAGTGCGTTCACCGGATGGAGCCCCCTTTCACGGGCAGGCACTGATCTCGTACTCCGACAGCGGCAGCCCGGACGCCTGCGCCACGACCACCTCGTTGATGATCGCCGCGACCCTGGCCCCCGAGGTCTTCCATGAAAATTGTTTATCCGCGTATTGCGCCGCCCCAACGGCCAAGGACTGGTACCGCGGCGGGTCCCGAAGCAGCTCGAGGATATAGTCGGCGTAGCTTGAGCCCCGGGCCTTCAGGTCGAAGAGGCGCCCATTAACCCCGTTGACGACGATCGACGGAATGCCGCCGATATCGGTGGCGAGGCAGGGGAGCCCGAAATAGTTGCCTTCGATGATCGCGAGCCCGAAGGCCTCGGCCCTCGAGGGCATCACCAGGAAATGGCTCCGGCTGCAGATCTCATTGAAGCGGCGCGAACCCTCCGGCGTCGCCTTGTCGACAAACGGAATGACCTCCACGTAGGGCGGCAGGACCTGCGATTGCGGCGCGGTGCAGCCGATGATCGTGAGCCGCGAGGTGTGACCCCGTTCATTCAGGGCCTTGACCGCCTCGACGGCGATTTCAGCGCCCTTTCGCTCCCAGTCCACGCCGATGAGGAGAAGGTTGCACTGGCGAAGGTCACGCTGGGCGACGAACGCCCTCACCTCGCTTAGCGGGGGGCTGCCCTCCACGTTGCCGCCGAACGGCACGATTCTCACCTTGGACTCGTCGGCAAAGTAGCTTTCGCGGGCGGTGGCCGCGGCCCATGCCGAGGAGTAAATCGCGCGCGCGCAGCGCCGCAAAGCCGCCCGTTCAGCCGCGTGGCCGTGAGCAACGCTGGGCGGAGCCAGGTCGCTGAAGGATTTGTAGAAATTAAGCATGCCGCCAAAACAGGCATCGGTCCAAAAAATCATGGGCACGTCGGCGTTGCAGTAGGCCACCGGCCAGGAGCTGGGGCAAAACACCGCGTCAACCTGGACGGAGCGCAGGCTGCGCTCGATCTGCCTCGCATAGGATCTGTGGAGTATCTCCTCGCAGGCGCGGATAAACCTCTTCCGTCGAATAAGCTTCCAGTAGGCGTAGCGAAACAGGGTTCCGATCGCCAGGGGCTCCCGCAACATAAACGTCTCGACCTCGACACCGGCGCCCTCAAGCGAGCCCCGCATGAAGTGGGGCAGCCCGGACCACGAGTTAGGTTTTTCCGGGTCCAGGTAACCGTTGGCCACAAAAGCGATTCGCATCGGCGGACTGGGTCAGGTCGGAATCTGCAGCGGCGGGCGCGCACGCTGCAGAAGGAACAGCAGACCGCAGGCCACCGCGATGACGACGCGGTGGGCTCCTGAAAACGGGCTCAGGAGCCAGTTTAAAAACGAACAAAAAAGGATGAAAAAATAAAACCCCGTAAAGCGGCTGCTCTCCCTCGTAAATGTGAGCTGGAACATCGCCGCGACAAGGGCGATGCCGAAAGCGATGAAGAAGGTCGCGCCGAAAATGCCCCCTTCGGCGAGGGCCACGAGAATCTGCGAGTGGATGGCCACCGGCTGGACGCCGTCTTTCACGTCGGAAAACCCACCCACCTCGGCGTCCTTCGCCTCTTCGCCCCGAATCACCATGAAATTGGACATCACATCCGAGTTGCTGAACCAGGAACCCTGGCCAATGAGCGGCGAACTGTAGAATCCCCTGGCCGCCGCGATCATCATCGCCTTGCGCTCGACGTTCGAACGCGTGCTGCGTTTGATGGCGTCCCGGTGTTCCACCGCATACACCCCGATAGCCGATGCCGCTAGGAGCACGGCAGGAAAGATCAACCACGTGCGCACGCGCCGGGGGAACAGGGTAATCAGGGTCGCCGTGCCCGCGAAGAAGCAGGCGATTGCAAAGCTTCGATAATCCAGCAGCAGGTGCAGTGCGGTCATCGCAAACGCCGTGGCAATAAATACAGCACGGCCGAAAAGCGATGCGACGAAAAATGCGAGAAAGGTGATCGGCACCCCCACGCCGAACTTCCACATGTCGTCAAAAAGAGCGCCGAACATCAGTGAATGCAGCAGGTCGCCCGCCAGCTTGCCGAAGAGGAACACCAGCAGGTTCACTTGCGAGCACCCGAAAAGATAAGCCACGGACACGATGTCGAGCGCGAGGAAAGCCATCCTTGCCCATCCCCGGCCCATGTCGTGCGGGGAGCTGCCGCGGTAAAGATCGGAAAACACATAAGCAGCGAACGCCACCACCTGGCATATGAGGAAGACGCCGAAGAGTCGCGTGCGGGGTACCCCGGGCGGCAGCGAACCGGTCACAATCCCGTACAAGAGTATCCAGCAGAAAACGGCTGCCAGGACGATCTCCCCCACGGGCATTTCCCCGCCGACAGAAATGGTGAATGCGGTGAGGATTCCCGCCGAAAACGCGGCAGCGGAGGTCAGCGCCATGGGGTTATAGCTCGGGGGCGCCGTAATCATGACTCCTCTCCTAAGCGACACCCTCAACCTTTACGGCGAGATCCTCGCAGCATCGATGGGCTATTTCCAAAAAACGCGCGCAGAATACCCTCCAATTCAATCGCTTATCAAATTCCTCGAAGGACTTCCGGCATAAGTCGGCATACTGTTCGCGATCGGAGATTGCACCGGCGATCAGGTCCGCAAACTCCGCCGCATCAGCCGTAATCGGCAGCGTGAATCCATTCACGCCGTTGTGGACGACTGAGGGGATGCCGCCGGTCGCCGTGGCCACCGAGGGGACGCCGAAGGCGCTTGCCTCGGCAAAGGTCATTCCGAAGGCCTCGGCTTTCGATGGAACGAACACAAAATGGGCGGCCTTGAAGAGCTCGGACAACTCGCGCTCACACCGGGGTTGGTTCAAGGGCAGGAGCCCATGAGGGACGATCCACGGCAGATCCCTGAAAGCGCGGGGGAGTTCGCAACCCACGATGTCGAGCCTCACCCGGAAACCCTTCGCTATGAGGTGCCGCGCGGATTCGACGAGCATGTCGCCCCCCTTCCGCCGCCACGACCGGCCGACAAACAGCAGTCTCAGGCCGTCGAACGGCCGCCCAGCAATCCACTCGTAAACCTGCTCGCGACGGTTTTGCGCACCGACGTTGGCCCCGAAGGGAATCACAAAAACTTTTGCCGGATCCGCGTGGTAGAAATCGATGGCCGACCGAGCCGCCCATTCGGAGGGATAGATGGCAATCGCCGCGCGGCGAAGGGCGGATGCCTCCTGCAAATGGCCCTCAACGACATATTCCTTGGAAAGGCTGCTGAAATCCCAGTAATAATCGACCATGCCGGCAAAGGTCGCGTCCGCGCAGAAAGCGATCGGCTTGGATATATTCAGCTGCGAGATGGCTTCACTGCCAGGGCAGAAAACGATGTCATACTCGGTTCCCTGCGTCCTGCGTTCAAACTCCGACGCGAGCGCGGCGAGGTAAGCCGGGTTCCGATCGCCCCGATAGAACCGCCCGGAGAGGCGATAGAACGCCTTCCTGAGGGCCGTGCGCCGTGCAACCTTGGTCCGGAGCGGAAAGACGGGTTCCAGGGACGTGCCGAGCGCGGCTAGTTGCCGGTAGATCGAGGCCGGTCGGCCGGATTGCACGGCCGGGTTGGCGGCATCCAGCTGGAATAGATAGGCAACCTTCATTTTCACTTCGTCTCTGCAACCAGCGTCTTGCGGCCCTCGCTGTAACGATGGCCATACTTTCGATAGAGCTGTCGGTGGCCGAGGTGGGGATGGTTGGCATTCGGCGAGAACCCGTTCAGGACTATCCCCACGGCGGGAGCGGCTGTTTTCCCGAAATCATGAATGATCCGCGTCAACTGCCCAATATTTGCCTTGCCATCCTGGGCCACATAAACCGTTTCGTCGCAATACCGGGCAACAATCAGCGCGTCCTGGAAGACACCCGCGGGGGGAGTGTCGACGATGATGATCTCAAATTCCTTGCGCAGGAGATCAAAGAAGCGGGCCATCCCTTCCGCGATGAGGTAGCGCCCCGGCTGGGTCTCGCTGGACCCCGCGGGGATGAGGACGGTTCCGTCCGGGAGCGGCGTGGCGTCGACCAGGCCGCCGGGCCCGAGGAGGCCGGGCTCGATCGTGAATCCCGCCTTGGCCCACGGAAGGAGCCCCGAGTGGCCTCCGATCTTGTGGAGGGTGCGCTGGGAGGGCTTCCTAAAGTCGCAGTCGACGAGGACCGTGCGGCGACCCAGCTTCGTGTAGGCGCTTGCCAGGTTCGAGGCCAAGGTCGACTTCCCCTCGCCGGGAAGCGTGCTCGTGACGAGGATGCGCCTCGGGATCGGCTTCTTGGAGATGAGGTCGATCTGGCTCGCCGCGGCAATGAAGGCCTCGACGTAGGCGAGATCCACATTGTCGCGGACGATATGCGGGCGGTTCTCCCTCGACGTGCGGCTGAGCCGCGGGATCATTCCGATCAGTTCAAGCCGCAGCTTGCTCTCGAGGTCGAAGTTCTCGTTGATGCGCTCGTCGAAGAAGTTCAACGCGAGCGGTACACCCAGGAAGGTCCCCAGTGTGAACAGGCCAATGACAAAGACATAGATATCGAGCATCGGGACGGTGGAGTGCACGATGTAGCCCGCATCGACCACGCGCATGACGTCCGCCGGAAGTCCCGTGTCGATCGTGGCCTTCCCAATCCGCTGGAAAAGATCATCCAGCGTCTTCCTTTTGTTGTCGGCCTCCTGACCGAGGGAATTGAGCTGGCCGGCCAGCCTGCTCAGTTCGAGCGATTCGCTGAAGGCCGAGTCAAACTCGGCGTTGAGCCCGTTTTCCGAGGCGACGACGAGGTTGAGCTGCGACTGGACGTCGGCATACGCCAGTTGGAAGTTTCGTGCGAGCGCGCCCTTCGTGGCGTCGATGTTTCCTTGAACCTCGATCATCTTGGCGTGGTTCGGCCCATATCGGATGGAGAGGACGTCCTTCTCCACATCGAGAGTATCAAGCTGCTGGCGCAAAATCTGCGTCCCGGCGTAAGCCGAAAGCACCGTGTTCCAGTACGGAAGCGGGGACTGGGCCATGTCCGCCCGCGCCTGGTCCACCTGGGCCTGCAGCTTTGCGCGCTGCACGCGTAGGTCCGACCGCGCCAGATTCACCTCTTTGATCCGGTCGTCGAGGATCGACTGATTTTCCTCGGCCGAGATGAGCTTGTGCTGCCGGCGGTATTCCCGGCGCTGCTCCTCGATCGCGATAATCTCATTGGAAAGTGCCGAGGCCTGCTTGCCGAGGGTATCGGCCGCGATCTTGTTCGCGCTGTGGAGCTCGGATTGGACGAGATTCAGGTAGGCCTCGGCAAAGTGGTTCGCAATCAAGAGCGCCGTCTCGGCGGAGAGGTGCCTGACGCTCACCGTGAAGAACTCCTTTTCCCGTTCCCGGGTGACCGTCACCTTTTTCGCAAGGATGGTTTCCAGAAAGGAGGCGGACGGCTCCTGCCCATCGACCAGATAGGGTTTTTGGATCTCGATGGCTTCGGAGGCGGTGAAGCTTTGTGCGACCCGATGGCGAAAGGTCCGGCTGAGCATGACCGAAAGGTGATTCGTCAGCGCATTCTCCCGATGGTCCAACTCGGGGGTTAAACTCCCGTCCGGATTCAAGATCTGGTCGAGCGGGCTTTGGGCAAGCAGCGTCGTTTCCGCCGTAAATTCAATCGGCCGAAGCATGAATAATGCGGCGGCGACGCCGGATCCGATCACGATCGCCGCGAACAGGCCTGAAAGCCATCGCGAGCGGATGATGTGCAGCGCCCTCTTGAGCACCTGCCTGGGATCAGCGAAGAGCGGATCCTGAGGGTGGCCGCCGTCAATCAAACCCGCAACGCCAAAGGGGGCAGCCGCGCCGAAGGGGGCAGCTGTACCGAAGGGAGCGGCCGTGCCGAAGGGAGGTGCGCCTGCAAAAGGAGCGGGCGTTCCTAAGAGCGGCACCGTTCCGCCGTTGCGCCCGTTTTCAGAGGGCGGACTGTCGTCGTGAGGCGTCATATTGACCTTTCGGGGACAAAGACCACGTCGTCAGGCTGCAGCTGGAAATCGGCGACCGGATTCGATTTTGCAGCATTGAGATAGGCATCCAGGTTAACCACGAACCGCCGATCTCTCCCATCGGGTCCAATCCGCGAGATCTGGATCGCGCTGGCCTTCGCGATCCTCGTAAGGCCGCCGGCAAGGGCTACGGCCTGGGCCAGCCCCATGCTATCGCTCCCGACCAGCAATTGAAGCCGGTCAGGCCGGTTGACCTGGCCCAGAACTGAGATCGTCCTTTCCGTGTGTTGCGAAACATAGAGGGTGACCTGCGGGTTCTTGTAGAACCCCCCGGTCTGATACAGGCTTTCGAGCTGCCTCTCCGCGGCGCGCACGGTCAACCCACGGAGCGAAACCGAACCCAGCATGGGCAGACGAAGCTCGCCGGAGCCCGAGACGCGCTGCTGGGTGGTCGCATCCGGCTCGTTGAACAGCTCGAAAACGACGAGGTCGAGGGGCTGAAGAAGGTAATCGTCCCCGACGACGGAGGTCAGCGGAAAGGGCAATCCTCCAGGCCCGCGTTCGGCGTTGGCCGAGCTGTCGTCCTCGCCTCCGAAGGCCCGAAATGCGAGGATGGCGAACGCGCAGGCCCATGCTGCGAAGCGGAGAGCGGAGCCGTTTTTGGTTTTCATGGATGTATTTGGGATCAGCTAATCAAAACTTGTAGACCATTCGCCCCGTCACCAACTGTCTGCGGTAGGTGAACTGCATGATATCGGAGTTCTGCCGGGTCCAAGAGTATGCGACGGAAACAGTGAGTTTTCCCGTGAGATTGTAGTCGAGTCCGGCGCCAGCGCCCTCGATGGTGTCGGTCCGATCGGGCGTGGACGGTTCATAGGAGGTTCGGCCCCCGTTTATATCCGCAGACACGGCAAACCCGTTAGGAAGCTCCTGCCGGATGCCGAGCCTGAGGGTTGAAGCCAGGTCAATGTTACCATCCGTATTGAAGCTTGGCGCGCGTTGGGCCTCGAGCTCTATGACCAGCCGGTCACGGGGCTCCCACGAGACGGCGGCACTGGCAACGGTGTCCCATTCGGAACGGACAAAGGCGCCTGTGTAGTCCGAAAATGCCGCGCCGACCGAAGCCTTTCCCGTCACCTTCGGGGTAAATTCCCCCTCCATTTGGAAGGTGACCCCCTGCTCCGTTTGGTCGAGCGCGGCAAGTCCAGACGCGTTGGCTTCGGACCGCCCCACCGTGAGGTCATACCCGACCCCGGCCTTGAATAGGTCATTCAGGGAATAGGCAGCGGTCGCGCCGGCCGACCCCGTCTCGTTCGTCGAGAACGCCGCCCCGAGGTATTCGTCACGATTGAATGAGAAACGCCCCAGGATCGACGTCTTTGCAAAATCGAACAGGTCGCCCTCGTACTTCGCCAGAAGGTCATCCTGACTGACCCGCTGACCCACATCGGTATCGGCTTCCGTCGTCCTGATCCAGTGGACTTCCGCATACTCCGTCGGCAGGGTGCTGACGTTCGCAGGATAGGACAGCTTCATGCTGATCCCGGGATCAGACGAATCGTTGGCCGTCTCCCTGAGAAATCCAGTCCAGTTGTTCCAAACCTCGGTGTCGAAATCGAGAAGGGAATCCTTACGCGATAATATCAACGACGGTCTAAACTGTGCAAAGGCGTCGCCCGCCCCATCGTTGATGGCAAAAAGGTTGCTGTCATAGCCGATGGTGGCGGTGGCCTGCCCCGAAAGGGCCCACAGAGGAGACTCCCACAGCGCGGCCCGCGCTTTCACCGTGCACGCGAAAGCCAATCCAAATAGCCATCGGCGTCCGAGCCCGGGGCGCGTTTTCGATCTTGCTAGAAGCGCGGTCGGCATCGTCCCGGAACTGGTGGGCTTGGATTCAATAGGCGTTCTTGTACTTAAAGACCGTTCCGACAATGATGTAGGCGTCCAGGAAGAGGGACCAGTTCTCGAGGTAGTAGAGGTCGTGCTCCACGCGCTTCCTGAGGTCGGTATCCCCTCTAAACCCGTGGATCTGGGCCCAGCCGGTCACGCCGGACTTTACCTCGTGGCGCGCGTTGTAATTTTGAATCGTGTCCTTGAAGCGCTCAACAAGCTCCGGGCGTTCCGGGCGCGGACCCACGATGCTCATCTCGCCCGTAAGGACGTTCAGGAACTGTGGAAGCTCGTCGATGTTCCAGCGGCGCATGAACGCGCCAACCTTTAGCCTGCGGGGATCGTCGCGCTTCGCCCAGATGGCGCCCGACGCGGCCTCTGCGTCCGGCCTCATGCTGCGGATCTTGTAGATATAGAAGGTCCGGCCGCTCCGGCTCATTCTGAGCTGCCGGAAAAATATGGGTCCCGGCGACTCGATGTAGACGAGAAGCCCGAAGAACGCGATGACGGGAGCCGAAAGGACAAGCCCGACAAGCGAACCAACGATGTCGACCAGCCGCTTTGCCACGCGGTTCAGCGCCTTGTCGAGGGGAAGCTGGATGACGCCCAGCAGCGGCACTCCGTTCAACGTCCTCACCTGCAGACCGGAGCTAAGGGCGGGAAAATACGCCGGGATCATCTTGAAATCGAGCGATTGGCGCTGGCAGAAGACTACGAGCCGCTGGATGTCGTCCGACTGGATGGAGGTGTCGGCCAGCACGATTCCAGTCGCCTTGCAGTCGCGAACCAGGCGCGGAAGGTGGGAGTAAAGACCAAGGATCGACACTTCCGCAGGAGGCCTCGAGTTCAGCTTTGAATCGGGCGCCGGAATGCATCCGATGATCTCGCTTAACTGCGCGACATCGTTGCGGACGGCCTGGCGCAGGTGCTCGGCCTTGTCGTTCCAACCGACGCAGATCAGGCGGGAGCTGGCGCTCAGGCGGACGCGGGGCTGGATCAAGATGGCAAATGCCAGCAGGCGCCAGATCGTGAGGAGCCCGATGATGCAGGCCGCGGCGAAAACGAGGCCGAGCCGGGGCGTGTGTATCGTGACCTGAAACAGGGCGATCGCCGCCAGGCAGATCACCACCCACATGATCACGGCCTTGATGGAATTCTTCGCCCAGAACTGAAGTCGATAGATGTTCTCCACCTCATAGCTGCGGAGAAATCCCATCAGCCAGACGTACAGCATCGCACCCCCGAAGACCCAAACTTCCGCCTGGATCCCCCCATGAAAGAGTTCGGACGCCAGCCAGTAATCCTCTCCGCGCTGCAGCGAACGAAGGGACAAACCCAGAAAGATTCCGCAGGCGACCACCAAGCCATCAGCGAAGGCAAGGCTCGCAACGAGCCGGTAGGCGTGTTCGCGCGGTTTGCTGGCGGCATCATTTGCCGGTCCGGCCAGATCGGCGCCGACGCCCGACGCAAACGGTGGCATCGTCGAGCGCTTAGACGCCAGACGAACCTTGGTACCTGGTCGACCGGCAGGCTCACCTGCGGCGGGGACTCTTAACGCGATAACGTCCATATATTAATGGCGCTGTTCCCGCTGGGGCTGGCAAGACTGTGGCGCGGGTTCTAGATAATCATGCGGTTATATTTAAAAAGGACCAAGCATCATGCATGCCACGGTCCGACCTATCGAGGCCTTGCGGCCAAAGTTGCCCCCGACGCTCTCCGACTGCAATATCCGACTTTGACCTGCGAGGGCACGTGCACGAATCATTGGTTGCGCCTTCGTACCGGCGCGTAAGCTGAGATAATTGAAGCATGGGATCGCGAAATTGACCGCGCTTCTCAAAAACGGTTCCGGTAATATTCTGCGTCCTTGAACGCAGTGTTGGCCAACCAGTGACATCGGTTTGTAGTAGATCATATGTGTTTGAGACGAGTGAGTTACGTGTGCAAATGTTTTGCGTATCAGATATTTCCGAGCCGAGAATACAATTTCGGAGCAGGATTTGATACTTTTATTACGCCCACTCAGTAAAGATACCCCCTCGGGCGAAATTACCTCATCCCCTTCGAAAGTGCCGGGTCAGGCGGCGCGAAGTGAAGCCGGCTCCAAATGCGAACCTCAACATCGGGCCAAAGGTGTTCGCGCTCGCCAAGCCCACAAAGTAAAGGCCGCTGATGGAAGACTCGAAGTTCGACGACAGGATCGGGGTGTGATCCACCGTGCGGATTGCCGAAAGCGCCTGTTCATCGAAAAATGGCAGTCGACGCAGGTCGACTTTGTAGCCCGTAGCCGCAATCACGTGATCGGTTTCCAATTCGAGCTCGGCGCCGGTGTCCCGGACGAGCTGGAGGCAAATTTTGTTTCCCCTAATTTCGGCGGATCTTACCTGGGTACCCACCAGCACGGGCATCTTTCCATCGACCTTCTCCCTGACATACGACGTGGCCGACGGTCCCAGATGCGTGCGGACAATCCTCAAGCGAAAACGCTCCGGCATCAACCGGAACAGCAGCGGCGCGTCGGTGCAGAGCCGAGACCGCCATCCCGGTCCCAATCCGGAACTCGGGGTCCGGAGGGTCTTGAGCCAGGACGGACGGACGGCGATCGGCGGGTTTAAGAATTTAATCGAGGGTGCCCTCACAACGAGCCTCGCCGCCGCTCCGGAATCAAGCAGCGACGCAGCAATGTCCACGGCCGAGGAGCCGCCGCCCAAGACGGTCACGTCGCGTCCATTGAAATGTGCCAGCGACGAGTGCTTTGAACTGTGGGTGACAAATTCTTCCGGCAGATCCGAAAGAACCTTCGGAATGTAGTGAAAATAGCTGATGCCCGTGGCGACCACCACCTGGCTCGCAGTGAACGTTTCGCCATCGTCGCATGTCAGAAGGAAACCCTGCGCCAGCGGTCGGACGGCGAGCACCCGGCGATCCTCTAGCTCCGGGACAAATCTCCTTTGGAACTCGAGCCCATAGGCGATGAAGGTCTCCAGGCTTACCGGCAATCCCCGGTTGGCATAGGCTATGCCCTCCCGCTTGCAATAGCCCTCAAGCGTGAATTCGGATCCCCTATCATATAGATTGGTCGCAAATCCGTCCGACTTTAGGAACATCCCCTGGGGCATGTGATGCCGCCAATTGTACATTGCGCTTCCGAATATCCGGAATGCCACCCCGCACGCCCGAAGGTGCGCGGCCAAAGAAAGGCCGTATGGACCCGCGCCGATTATAGCGACTGGGGGCGTCCTACTCATGAAAAGCCGGCGGGAAATTCAAAATTTCTTTAAAAAAGGAGGCCCTAGATGGACGACCGACCAACAAATCGCCCATACGTACCCATTGCCCAGGCTGAAAGCCCAGAATGAGTACGTAGAATCCTCCATGATATCTCATCAATTTTGAATAGGAACCCATTCACAATCTGTTAAATAGTTGAACGCATATAAAAGTTTCAGTGCTTTCGATTGACGATATTAATTACAGCAACGAACTGGTGGCACCATCCCGTAAAGCTGGCGCTTGCGCTAGCAAAAACAGGCGCAAGGGTTGAGGTCATCTGTCCCAAGGGGAGCTCCCTGCTCAGCGCCCGGGCCGTCTCGGAGCACTATTCATACCGCGCGATGCGTCCGCTGGAATCGCTGAAGGACGCCATCGAGCGGGCCAATCCCGATCTCATCGTGCCCTGCGACGAGCTCGCCGTCGCCCACCTCCATGAACTCCATGCCCAATCCGTCAAAGGCGGCGCAGGCGGTTCCAGAATCCGCGAGCTGATCGTGCGTTCGCTGGGATCGCCCGAGGGTTACGCGAGCATCCGTTCGCGCGCCGCGATCATGACTCTTGCCCAGGAAGAGGGGATTCTTGTGCCGGAATGGGGAGCCATTAAAGAGATAGTCGACCTGGAAAAATGGAATAAGGTCATCGAATTCCCGTGGGTGTTGAAGCGCGACGGCAGTTCGAGTGGAATGGGCGTGAGGATTGTCCGCACCGTCGCCGAAGCGAAACGGGCTTGCCGCGGGCTCGCCGCCCATCCAACGGCGATCTACGCGTTCAAGCGGATCCTGGCCAATCGGGATCCGTTCCAGGTGCGCACGTGGCTGAGGGGGGAACGTCCTGGTGTAACGGTGCAGGCGTTCATTGATGGCACGCCCGCCAATATTTCCATGGCCTGCTGGCAAGGTGAGGTTCTCGCGTCCTTCTCGGTGGTGGTTTGTGAAACGTTGAGGGCGAATGGTGCCGCCAGCATCGTGCGCCTGATGGACGACCCCGCCATGGTGCGGGCGGCGGAACGTCTGGCCCGCCGGCTTGGCCTCTCCGGCTTTTATGGCCTTGATTTCATGATCGATCGGAAGACCGGCGCAGCTTACCTGATCGAACTCAATCCGCGCGCGGCCCAACTCTGCCACTTGCACCTTGGCCCCGGCCGAGACCTGACGGTCGCACTTTTGGCGCGCCTCGCGGGCATTCCGATACCCGATACGCCGAACGTTACGACAGCCAGCACGATTGCGATTTTCCCCAGGGCGTGGCTGCAGAATCCGCGAAACGAGGTCTTCTCCACGGGCTTCCACGACGTTCCCTCCGAAGAGCCCGAGTTGATCGTCGAGATGCTAAAGGCGCCGCGACCTGAACGGGGCTTAATGCAGTTTATTATCAATCACTTGCGTACGGCATTAAAATCTACGTCTCCATCCCGTTTCTAGGCAGTCGGGGGCGTGGGGTACTCCATCGTCTCCGGGCCTTTGAGGGGCTCAGGTTGGATTCGTCCTCGATCGCAGGTTGGAATGGCCGCCCGCGATCCGTTCGAAAGGGGTGCCACCGCCGATATCAGCAGGAACCGCCCTCGGCCGAGGTGCTGATCCTCATTCTGGCATTTCAAGCGGGATGATGGCATGGCGGCGCAGCTCGACGCCCCGCAAAAACGCAACGATCGCGCGTTCGCCGATGCGGTCGCTGGTGAGCAGTTTCTGCAGGCTGTCGACCGCAGGCGTGGCGACGCCGTCGAGCGAGAGAACGATGTCTCCGGCGACCAACCCGGCGCGATCGGCCGGGCTGCCCGGCTCGAGGCTGGCCACCATGACGCCCGATTCCTGGGCGAGGCGGTGATGGTGAATGAGCTTCCTCAGAAGAGGCACGGTCTGGCCACCGAGGCCGATGAAGCTGCGGCGGATCCGTCCCTCCTTGATGAGCCAGGCCGCGACCCAGCGCGCCGTATTGCTCGCAATGGCGAAACAAATGCCCTGCGCCGGGCGGATGATCGCCGTGTTGACACCGATGACCTCGGACCGCGTGTTGACCAGCGGTCCCCCGGAGTTGCCCGGATTGAGCGCGGCGTCGGTTTGAATCACATTGTCGATCAGCCGTCCGGAAGCGCCGCGCAGGGAACGGCCGAGCCCGCTGACGATCCCGGCTGTGACGGTCTGCTGGAACCCCATGGGCGAGCCGATCGCGATGGCGATCTGCCCGGGGCGTACCGCGGTGCTATCCGCCAGGGGAAGGTGGGCCAGCTCCTCGGCGCTCACTCGCAGGACGGCGAGATCGGTATCGGGATCGTCCCCGATGAGGTCGGCGGACAGCTTTCGGCCGTCACCCAGGAAGACCCGCATCTCTTTGGCTCCGTGGACCACGTGGCTGTTGGTCAATAGGTAGCCGTCCGGCGAAATGAAGAATCCAGAGCCGGAGCCGCCCGCGGTGCCTCCGCTGCGCACCTCGATGTGCACGACCGCCAGATGGGCCGCCTCGACCGCACTGGAGACCGCGTTCGAGTAGGCGTCGATCAGGGACTCGTCTCCGAATGATACAGGGCTGGGATTGAATGTCGCAGGCTTCACGAAACAAATGAACACCCGCGTCCCGATTTCGCAAATGCGGTACGGACCAAAACGGCGGCTCAACCTTGCAGGGCGAGCCGCCTCTCGGAGAGTAACCCGTCCTACCTCGATGCCGCCGCCTCGTGACGAGGGGGATATTTTCGCGGCCGTCGCCGCTGCACCCTGAACTCACGATAAAATGCGAGGTTTCGCTCCAGCCGAACGTCCGTGTCGGAGACATCGCCCGACGCCTTTTCGCCGCGCGTTCGGGTGAGGCCGATCCAAAAGCGACGCAAACGGCAGTAGACCAACTTCGTCACGAGCAGGGGAAACGGGCGGTGCGACCAATGATGATGCATAAACGCGCTGGATCGCCCCATCTTGCGCGCAGCCTCCAAGATGCTTTTCCCGTTCAAGCGCGACAGGTCAAAGTGGTGCTCGATGGCGATGTCGAACGCTCCGACCAGGCGGAAGCCGGCGGCGCGCAATTGCTCGGAGAACAAGGTTTCGTCGGCGAAACCAAGCGCCCCCACTCCCAATTCAACATCGAATTGCGGCACCTTTTCCAAGACGCGCCTATGGAAAGCCATGTTCGCCCCGACCACCCTATAGGGCAGCTCTCGGTCCAATCCTTCTGTGGATGCGAACCAGTATCTTCTGGATGCGTAAGGCGGCCTCTCCAACAGGATCGCAATATCGGCGGGGAAAACAACCCCTCCCGCGACGGCTTCGGCTCGTTTCTCGGCGATCGGCGAGCACATCCCCTGAATCCAATTCGACGGTACGCGAACGTCGTCATCTGTAAAAAGAATGATTTCGCCCGATGTTTGCGAGAGACCGGCATTCCGCGCGCGCGAGAGACCGGCAACGGGTTCGCAGACATGTCGGAATTTGACGTTCTTAAAACTCGCCTCACTAAGAACGTTTAGCGTGGCGTCAGTCGAACCGTTATCAACCACGAGAAGCTCAACGTCCGATCCCTGCGGGACTGCCGCCTTTCCGATTGACAGCAATGTGGCCTTTAGACTCGTAGCCCTGTTTCGCGTGCAGATGATGATCGATACGGTCATGAGATCGGTTGAGCATTTTCAAGTCCCGTTCCGGAAATGCGCGAGTTTGCCAATAAACTCGTCGGACTAACGAATTTTGGACGCAAAAAAAGCCATACATTCAGTGCTGGCAAGGGCCGTTTTTCGAATAATCCCATGGTATACAAAGGTAACTCTTCGTCAGAGAATCGGAACATTGGGCTTTGGACAAGACACCGCGTCCCCTGTGACTCTAACGCTTCCCGGATCCCTATCCCGGATCCCGGATCACCCAGCTTAACTACGGGGACCTTGACTTGAGTATACGCTAGGCGCGCAAATAATCATCGATCAAGGGCAACTATTTAGTTAACTAGCACTACTCCGTTAAGTGGTGCTAACTAAATATTACCAGAGGATGTCGTGACATTAGCGCTTCTAGCCGGCCTGGCATGTTTCGCCTCAATTGTCTGGCCGGTTCGGTCCGCTTAACTTTCCTAGCACGCATCGTAATATGCGCAATGGTGCGTCAGGGTGGTAGGGGTCGCGCACACCCGTATTTGGTGCCCGGGGCCGGATTCGAACCGACACTTCCTTGCGGAAATCGGATTTTAAGTCCGAAGCGTCTACCATTCCGCCACCCGGGCAACGGGCACCCGAATCTCTGAGAAACCGGGCCGAAAACGCGAGCCTTTGTCGAGCGGGCCGCCGCGCGGACGGCCGGCGCCGCGGGATGAATCCGGCTCTTCAAATTAGGCTTTCCAACCCCATTGGGAAAAGACGAACCTTTTTGCCACATGACCTCCCCTTCCCGACGGTTTTGCCTCGTGCTCGTCCTGACGTTGGCGTGGGCCGCACCCGCCTATCCCTGGGGGCGGGAGGGACACCAGGCGATGGCGGCGATCGCCGTGCAGAACCTCACTCCCGAAACGCTGGGCCACGTGAAGAAGATCCTCGGCAATGACGACCTGCCTGCGATCTCGGTCTGGATGGACGAACTCCGGAGCGCGGCCATGCACGCAGGAACACTCGCCTTCAACGCCGACGCCCAGCGGTTCATCCGCGAATTTCCCCAGAACAGCGAATGGCACTATGTCGACCTGCCTCTGGGGACGAAGGCCTATGATCCCGACGATCCCTTCTCCAATCCGCACGACGTGGTCCACGCGATCGCGATGGCCGTGAACGTCCTGGAGGGCGACGGGGACGCCCGGATCACAAAGAAGGAGGCCCTCTGTATGCTCGTCCACTTCGTGGGCGACGAGCATCAGCCCCTGCACGTCGGTGACGGGTACTTCCGTCTCGGGGCCGACGGAGCGGCAACGCTGGTCACCGACCCGGCGGCCGCGAGCGGGCTTCCCAATGACAAGGGGGGCAACGCCCTTTTCTTCGGACCCGGACGATTCGACGAGCTGCACGCGTACTGGGACACCGCGCTTGTGGTCAAGATCGCCGCTAGCGACAGGACGTCGGACCTTGTGAAAGCGCTGCAGGGCAAGGTGGCTGCGGAAGGCGCAGCCTGGAAGAGCACGGGGGACTACCATCTTTGGCCGCGGGAATGGGCCACGCAAAGCCTGGAGGCCGCGAGGACCGCGTATGCGGGGATCGTTTTCGGCGCCGTGACCCGCGACCCCAAGGGCGGGATCGCAATCATCAGGATCACGCTTCCCGCCCGTTACGACGAGGTTTGCGTGCCGATCGCCGAGGAGCGCCTCGCGCAGTCGGGCTATCACCTGGCCGAGATCCTGAACGCCCTTCACTGGGCGGATTGAGGCCCGGGCCACAAAAGACTCGCCCAATCGCGACGGGACGGCACGTTTTAGCTCGGCTACGGTCTAAAACCCCCCTTCCACCACATGAAGTTACCCAAGACATGGCAATTGGGCGCGGCTGCTGCAGTCCTCGCGTCCTCAGTTCCGTCCCTCCGCGCGAGCGAATCGGACATCAAGATTCCCGATTTGAACGCTGTGTCGTTCATGAACGGGACCCTGAGCGGCTCGGCCGTCCTCCTCACCGGCCTCGTGGTCTGCGTGGCGGGAATGGTGTTCGGCTGGATGCAGTACATCCAGACGCGCAATCTTCCGGTCCACTCCTCGATGGCCGGGGTCTCGAACGTCATCTGGGAAACCTGCAAGACGTACCTCGCGCAGCAGGGTAAATTTCTGGTGGTGCTCTGGATCCTGATCGCCGCGTGCATCGCCTATTATTTCGGCGGGCTCTCGGGGCAGTCCGCCGGGCACGTGGTGGTCATCCTCCTCGCGTCAATTCTCGGAATACTGGGAAGCTACGGCGTGGCGTGGTTCGGGATCCGGATCAACACGGTCGCCAATTCGCGCACGGCGTTTTCCGCGCTGAAGGGCATGCCCCTGGCCACGCTGTCGATCCCGCTCAAGTCGGGAATGAGCGTCGGGCTCCTCCTCGTCGCCATCGAGCTCTTCTTCATGATCTGCATCCTGAAGTTCCTGCCGTCGGAGCTCGCGGGACCCTGCTTCATCGGCTTTGCGATCGGCGAATCGCTGGGTGCGTCGGCGCTTCGCATCTGCGGCGGCATCTTCACCAAGATCGCGGACATCGGGGCGGACCTGATGAAGATCGTCTTCAACCTGCCGGAGGACGATCCGCGCAATCCCGGCGTCATCGCCGACTGCACCGGCGACAATGCGGGCGACTCGGTCGGGCCGACCGCCGACGGTTTTGAGACGTACGGCGTGACCGGCGTCGCCCTGATCGCGTTCCTCGCCCTCGCGCTGGCCTCGAATTCCCCGCTGTGCGGCACCCTGATCGTCTGGCTCTTCGCCATGCGCATCCTGATGCTGATCACGTCCCTCGGGAGCTATTTCGTAAACGGCTGGGTGAGCCAGGCCCTCTTCGGGGGCAAGAAGGACTTCAACCTGGAGCACCCGCTCACCCATCTCGTCTGGATCACCTCGCTGGTCTCGATCGCGGTGACCTACGTCGCGACCTACCTCCTCCTGGCGACGCATCCCCTGTGCCCCACGGGTCTCTGGTGGGTGCTGGCGACCATCATCTCGTTCGGCACGATAGCCGGCGCCCTCATCCCCGAGTTCACCAAGGTGTTCACCTCCACCGAGAGCCGGCACGTGAAGGAGGTCGTGACATCGTCCAAGCAGGGCGGCGCCTCCCTCAACATCCTGTCCGGCTTCGTCGCTGGAAACTTTTCCGCGTTCTGGACCGGCCTCGTGATCCTTTCCCTCATGTTCGGCGCCTATCATTTTGCCGGGAGCGCCCCGCTGCAGGAGATCATGCCGGCTGAATTCCGGTTCGCGGCCCCGATCTTCGCGTTCGGACTGGTGGCGTTCGGATTCCTCGGCATGGGGCCGGTGACCATCGCGGTCGACAGCTTCGGGCCCGTTACGGACAACGCCCAGTCGGTCTACGAGCTCTCCCAGATCGAGTCCAAGCCGGAGACCGCGGCGGAAATCGAGCGGGAATTCGGGTTCAAGCCGGATTTCGCTCACGCCAAGCACCAGCTCGAGAAGGGCGACGGAGCCGGCAACACCTTCAAGGCCACGGCCAAGCCCGTCCTTATCGGGACGGCGGTCGTCGGCGCCACGACGATGGTTTTTGGCATCATCATGCTCCTGAAGCGCATCGAGCCCGACACGATCGAGCGGCTTTCCCTCGTCCATCCCGAGGCGCTGATGGGCCTCCTCATGGGCGGGGCCGTGATCTACTGGTTTACCGGGGCCAGCACGCAGGCGGTTGTGACCGGCGCCTACCGGGCCGTCGTCTATATCAAGGACAACATGAAGCTCGACGCCGGGACGGCCTCGGTCGCGGCTTCCAAGGAGGTGGTTCGCATCTGCACGCAGTACGCCCAGAAGGGCATGGTGAACATCTTCGTCGTCGTGTTCTGCTTTGCGCTGTCGCTCGCGTTCTTCGACCCCTACTTCTTCATCGGTTACCTGATCGGGATCGCGTTCTTCGGACTTTACCAGGCGATCTTCATGGCCAACGCCGGCGGAGCCTGGGACAACGCCAAGAAGATCGTGGAGGTCGAGCTGAAGCAGAAGAACACGCCGCTGCACGCCGCGACGGTCGTCGGCGACACCGTCGGGGACCCCTTCAAGGACACGTCGTCCGTCTCCTTGAACCCCGTCATCAAGTTCACGACGCTCTTCGGGCTCCTCGCCGTTGAGATCGCCGTCAAGATGGATCCGTCGATCAAGCTGGGGCTCGGAGCCGCCATCTTCCTCGTCGCCCTGGTATTCGTGTACCGCAGCTTCTACTCGATGCGGATCCCCGCCGACTGAGGAGGGGGCGCCGGGTCGCCGACATTCGAGCATTCCACGCGGACAGGGTCGCTCACGACGCGGCCGAAGATCGTGGTCAACC
>Ga0182018_10002087_pt1 | contig 20907 bp, 17 predicted proteins | sample 812P2MmetaG_FD_120490 | JGI IMG/M metagenome (GOLD analysis project Ga0182018, IMG submission 120490) | Permafrost microbial communities from Stordalen Mire, Sweden - 812P2M metaG | ecosystem: Environmental > Terrestrial > Soil > Wetlands > Permafrost | place: Sweden: Stordalen | collected...
ACCCGCATCGGCGCGTGCGGCAGCAGCGCGCAGAAATCGATGTCGTGCTTGCGGCGTTCCAGGGCGGTCAGGTACTCGCCAAAACTTTCCCAGGTCCAGTCGAGGCCTTCATTCAGGCAAGGTCCCGGCAGGTCCTCCACGCCCTCCATCAGGGCGACGACCTTGTCCTGCGTGTCTTTCCGCACCGGAGCGAAGCCCACCCCGCAATTGCCCATGACGACGGTGGTGACGCCGTGCCACGACGATGGCGCCAGGTGCGAATCCCACATCGCCTGGCCGTCGTAATGTGTATGGATATCGACAAAGCCCGGCGTGACCGACAGGCCGCGCGCGTCGACCTCATCGGCGCCCGAGCCGGAGACGTCACCGATCGCGGCGATCTTGCCGTCCTTGACGGCGACGTCGGCTTCGAATGGTGTGCCGCCGTTGCCGTCCATGACGGTTCCGCCGCGGATGACGACATCGAATTCGCTGGACATGGACTCTGCCTTTCTACCGGTTGGTAGGAGTGTCTACCGTTCCCCGAGGCTGAGCAAGTCCGCGGTCCCCTGATCTGGACATGCGAACGGCGCATGTGCCTGGATGCGACGGGATTCGCTCCACGATCGGAACGGGAGAACGCGATGGGCACCTGGGGCGCCGGCACGCTGGATAACGATACCGCGGTCGATTGGATGTACGGTCTGGGTGAGGTGTTCGATCTGTCATTGGTCGAGGGAACCCTGGAGCGGGCCCTCGCGGTCGGCGGCGATTACCTCGAGGCACCCGACGCCGAAGAAGCCCTCGCCGCTGCCGAAGTCGTCGCGCGCATGGGTGGCAATTTCGGCGTCCGCAACGAGCACACAAAGACGATGGACGACTGGGCGATCTATATGAACCGGGCCCCTTCGCCCGAGCTCGTGGCCAAGGCGCGGCGGATCGTGGCGCGGATCCAGCAGCCCCCATCGGAACTGCTGGAGGTCTGGTCGAAGAGCGACAAAGCCGAGGCCTGGTCGCGATCGCTCGCCGACCTGGCGGCCCGGCTTCAGGCGTGAACGACGCGAGCGCCTGGCACCGGCCTGAGAAATCGCCGGGTTCGGTACTGACGAGCGTCGAATTGTTCGCGGGCGCGGGCGGCCTCGGCATGGGACTGACGCTGGCCGGCTTCCGGCACCGCGCGGTGATCGAACGCGATCAGTGGGCCTGCGATACGATCCGGCGCAATCAGGCACTCGGTCATAAGCTGGTCTCTGGTTGGCCGTTGCATCAAGCGGACGTGCGAGACATCGCCTATGATTCGATCGCCGGCCCGATCGATGTCGTCGCCGGCGGCCCACCCTGCCAGCCATTTTCGATGGGAGGCCAACACAAAGGCCACGACGACGCGCGCGACATGTTTCCCACGATGGCGGAAGCGGTGCGCCGGCTGCGCCCTCGCGCCTTCATCGTCGAAAACGTCAAGGGCCTGACGCGCGCCGGGTTCGCGGATTATTTCGCCTATATCGTCGCACGGCTGACCTTTCCCGAGCTCGCGCGTGCCCGCGGCGAGACATGGACCGATCACGCGCGCCGCCTGCGCCAGCACGCGACGTCACCAGGCTGCGATGGCCTGTCCTACAATGTCTCGTTCCGATTGCTGAACGCCGCCGATTACGGCGTGCCGCAGAAGCGCGAGCGGGTGTTCATCGTCGGGTTCCGGAACGACCTGGATGTGGACTGGTCCTTTCCGCCGCCAACCCACTCTCGTGAGACTTTGCTGGCCGACCAATGGGTCACCGGCCAGTACTGGGAACGGCATCGGATGCCGCGCTACCAACGCGATACCAGCACACGGGTGCTCCGCGACCGGGGGACAGGAGAGGCAAGCGCCTGGCGTACGGTACGCGACGCTTTGTGCGGACTGCCCGACCCGGAGTTCGATCCGGAAGCGGCACGACGCTTTCCGGATCATCGTTTCCAGCCCGGAGTGAAATTCTATCCGGGCCATACCGGAAGCGTGCCCGACCTGCCGGCGAAAACCCTCAAAGCCGGCGACCACGGCGTGCCGGGAGGCGAGAACGCGTTGGTTCGCCCCGACGGCACCGGCCGCTATTTCACCGTCCGCGAGTCGGCGCGCCTGCAAACCTTTCCCGATGACTACGTCTTCGAAGGCAGTTGGTCGGAGGCGATGCGCCAACTCGGCAACGCGGTCCCCGTTACCCTGGCGCACGCGGTTGGCGCCAGTGTCGCTCGGGCGTTGACCGCGCGTGACACGCCGGCGCGGCTCAGAGCACCGTGCCCAAGCCGGGACAATTCAGTGCTCTCCATCCTGACTCAATGACGCCGTTTCGGCCGCGCGATCGCGGCGGGGATCAGCAGCAGCCAGACCCAGCGCGCGGCCCTTATGTCGTACTGTGCCGCGAGACCGGAGATGATGAACACTCCGGCCACCAGCAGCGGCCCAATCAGGCTCTGCCGGCGAACCGCGGGATCCAGTCTGGGCGGCACCAACCTGTCGCCCGCGATCGCGTACGCCCACAACGCGGCGGACAGCAGTGCCACAACCGCCATCGTTCCATCGTACAGCGCATAGGACGTGGCGTTCGGGTGTTCGCTCAACACCGAACTGGCGAACGGCACGAAGCCGATGCACATCAGGAACAACAGGTTGAGCCAGATCAGGCGAAGGTCGACGCGGCGAATGGAACGAAAGCGAAGGAAGTGGCCATACCAGAACTGACCGACCACCAGGAAACTGACAACATAGGCGGTGATTTTCGATCCGATCGAACCCAGCGCATCGGCGAGGGCCGCAGCATCCACATGCTCGGGCAGGTCTGGAAGTTTGATGTCCAGCACCAGCAAAGTGATCGCGATCGCGATCACCGCGTCGCTGAACAGGACAACCCGCTCGACGCCGGGTTCGGTATCCGGCTCACCTTCGGATGCGGTCATTGCTTCCCCCTTCGTTCAGGGGAACATTACCGCGACGTTCCAATGGCCGCCACTCGGGTCTAATACCCAGAATCGTTGAAGCGCGCCACACTATATCGTCATGGGCCGGCCTGGCCGGCCCATCGGCATCAACACGATGGAGAGAGCGATGGCCCGGTTAATCCCCCGACCAGGTCGGGGGAGGGCCATGACGATGTTGCGATATGGCGACTCGCGCTTCACTGATAGTGGGTACTAGGTCCTAATCCGTCTCCCCCAGAACCCGGTACATCTCCGCCAGTTGCGCGCTGATCGGCAGCTCCAAATTCTCCCCCGTCGGCAACTGCTTCGTCAGCCAGCGGTTGTACAACGCGTGCAACGTCCCCTCCGACGCCATGCGTGCGAAACTCCGTTTCACCAGATCGGCGAAATCCGGATCGGCACGACGCAGCATGATCGCGTACGGCTCGAACGACAGAAAATCGCCAACCACGTGGAAGTCCTTTCCGTCCGGCCGCGTCGCGATCATGCCGGACAACAGGATATCGTCCGACGCGAAGGCATCCGCTTTCCCCGCCGCGAGCATGTCGTAAGCCGCCGGCAAATCCGGAGCCTCCACCACGCTGAAAGCCGGCGTCCCATGCGCCGCGAGTCGCTTCATCGCCTCGCCATTGGTCGTCCCCGCGCTGGCCACAACCGTTTTCCCGGCCAGGTCTCGGTACGAGGCGATCTTCGCATCCTTCCGCACCAGCAACTTCGTTCCGGCCAGGAAAAACACCGGCGAAAACGCAACGGTTTTCGCGCGTTCCTCGGTCGCGGTGGTGGAGCCGCATTCCAGATCGATCGCGCCCGAGGTCACCTTTTGCAGCCGCTGATCCGAGGCCACCGGCACATAAATGATCCGCACGCCTTTCTGCCAGGCCGGCGCGTCAGGCTCCAGCAGATCGACGTTCAACGCCGCGGCCACATCGGCTGCGATCCCATGGCAAATATCGACCGAAAAGCCGATCGGCTGCCGCGCTTTGTTCAGGAACGAAAACGGGATCGACGCCTCGCGGACGCCGATCAGAATGGTGCCGCGATCGTTGATCGTCTTCAGCGTCCCGGTCAGCAGAGAATCGTCCGCCCATGCCGGCGCGCGCGCCACCAGCAGCGCGAGGAGAAAGAACCGGATCACGCCGGCTCCATCTCTTCGATCATCTCGACGCTTTCTTCGTCCAGCACCAACTGGCCTTCCCACTTCGCCACCACGGCGGTGGCCAGCGAGTTGCCGATCACGTTGGTCGCCGACCGCCCCATGTCGAGGAACGTGTCGATGCCCAGGATCAGCAACAACCCTTCTTCGGGCAGGCCGAACTGGGACAAAGTCGCCGCGATCACTACCAACGATGCCCGCGGCACGCCGGCGACGCCTTTGCTGGTCAGCATCAACGTCAGCAGCATCGCGATCTGCGTCCCCAGCGTCAGCGGAATGTCATACGCCTCGGCAATGAACACACTGGCGAAGGTGCAATACATCATCGTGCCATCGAGATTGAACGAATATCCCAACGGCAGCACGAAACTGGAGATCTTCCGGGAGATCGGAAACTTCGCCAGTTGTTCCAGCATTTTCGGATACGCGGCCTCGGAGCTGGCGGTTGAGAAAGCCAGCAGGAACGGCTCCCGCACCAGCGAAATCAAATGTTTCACCTTCGGTCCGAGGATCGCGAAGCCGACGGCGATCAGGATCAGCCACAGGCAGACCAGGCCGAAATAGAATTCGCCCATGAACTTCGCGTAGTTCAGCAATATGCCCAGTCCGTTGGTGGCGATGGTGGCGGACATGGCACAGAAGACGGCGAGCGGGGCCAGCTTCATGATGTAGCCGGTGACCGCGAGGATGATGTGCGACACGCCCTCGATCGTTTCCAGCACCATCCTGGCGCGCGCGCCCATCTGCGCGCAGGCGACGCCGAAGAAGATCGAGAACACGACGATTTGCAGGATCTCGTTCTCCACCAGTGGGCGTACGGCGGAATCAGGGAAGACGTGCTTGATGAAACCGTCGAGAGTCATCGCGTGCGCGTCGATCCCCGAACTGACGCCCGCGACCACCTTGTGCACGCCGTCGCCGGGCTGGAACAAATCGACCAGGACAAGCCCGAGCGACAGCGAGACCAGTGACGCGCTGACGAACCACAGCATGGCCTTGCCGCCGACGCGGCCCACCGTTCCGGCGTCCGCCATGTGGCCGATGCCCGCCACCAGGGTGGAAAACACCAGCGGGCCGATGATCATTTTGATCAGCCGCAGGAACACCATGCTGCCGATACCAATGTAGCTGGCGAAGACCTTCCGCGCGGCGGGATCGTCGAACTGCGCATGGATCAGGCCGCCGATCGCGATGCCAAGCACCATCGCGATCAGGATATAGGTGGTCATGCGACTCGATTTCATTGCTTCCAATGCCCCCGCGTTTGCCCGCTGTATCGGTTCCTGGGCGCGAGTTTGGCGTCAATTAACCTTTCATGGCAATTGTCAAAGCCGCCGGCCCGCGGCCCCGCTCCGAGGACCGGTCGAAGCCTCTTGCATTCCGCGCCGGGCCGCACCTACATCATCGCCATGCACGGAACGGATTCCGGCTTCCCCGCACGCCTGAGGGCCGTTCTCGGCCCGACCAACACGGGCAAGACGCATCTCGCCATCGAGCGGATGCTCGGCCACGCCTCCGGCATCATCGGCTTCCCGCTGCGGCTGCTGGCCCGCGAAAACTATGACCGCATGGTCGCGCGAAAGGGCGCCCGCGACGTCGCGTTGATCACCGGCGAGGAGAAAATCATCCCGCCGGAAGCCAAATGGTTCTCCTGCACGGTGGAGGCGATGCCGCTGGACCGTGCCACCGAGTTCCTGGCGATCGACGAGATCCAGCTTTGCGCCGACCCCGACCGCGGCCACGTGTTCACCGACCGCCTGCTGCACGCCCGCGGCATGGTCGAGACCATGTTTCTGGGTGCCTCAACGATAAGGCCGTTGCTGCGCCAACTGGTGCCCCAGGCGACGATCGAGACCCGGCCCCGGCTGTCGCGCCTGACCCATGCCGGCCCGGCGAAGCTGGTGCGTCTGCCGCCGCGCTCGGCCATCGTCGCGTTCAGTTCGGATGAGGTTTACGCCATCGCCGAACTGATCCGCCGCCGCAAGGGCGGCTGCGCCGTGGTCATGGGCCGGCTGAGCCCACGCACCCGGAACGCCCAGGTGAAGCTTTATCAGGAGAGGGAGGTGGATTTCCTGGTGGCGACCGATGCCATCGGCATGGGCCTCAACATGGACGTCGACCACGTCGCCTTCGCGTCTCTGGGCAAATTCGACGGCAACCGGTTGCGGCGGCTGACGGCGTCCGAGATCGCTCAGATCGCCGGGCGGGCCGGCCGCGGCATGCGGGACGGCACCTTCGGCACGACAACCGAATGCCCGCCGCTGACCGAAGACATCGTCGAAGCGGTCGAGGAGCATGAGTTCGATGCGATCGAAACCTTGTTCTGGCGTAATAACGATCTGGATTTTTCCAGTATCGATGCGTTGCTGGGCAGTCTCGCCGCGGCGCCGCCGCGCGCGGGACTGACCAGAGGCAACACCGCCTCGGATCAGGAAACCTTGCTGGCGCTGTCGCATTCGGATGACGTCATGGCGCTGGCGAAAGGCCCGCGCGCGGTGCGGCTGTTGTGGGAGGCGTGCCAGATCCCTGACTTCCGCAAACTGACGGATGAGACACACGCGTTGCTCTGCGCCCGGGTGTTCGGCCATGTCATCAAGGAAAAGCACCTCCCGGCCGATTGGCTCGCCAGCCAGATCGCCGCGCTGGACCGCACCGACGGCGATATCGATACATTGATGCAGCGGCTCTCCGGCGTGCGCATCTGGTCGTATATCGCGGCGCGCGCCGACTGGGTGCGCGACTCGCCGCACTGGCAGGACCGGGCGCGGGAGGTCGAGGACAAACTCTCGGATGTTCTGCACGACCGGCTGACCGCACGGTTCATTGACCGCCGTTCCACCAAACTGCTGCGCCGGCTGGAAGAGGCCGACGAAACCGAATTGCTGTCCGCCGTGACCAACCGGGGTGAGGTCGTTGTGGAAGGCCATCCCGTCGGCCACCTTGAAGGGTTCCATTTCCTGCCCGATCCGGTGGTGGCGGGCGACGAAAAGCGGCTGATTTTGCGGGCCGCGCGACGGGCCTTGCGCGACGAAATTCCGCGCCGTGTGTTCCGCCTGGAAACCTCGCCCGACACGAGTTTCGCTCTGACAGCCGATCATGGGGTGACGCACGATGGCGCGCCGATCGCGCGGTTGGCGCGAGGGACATCGATGTCGCGGCCGGCGGTGCGGATCCTGGAGAGCGAATACCTCGACGGTGCGCAACGGGAACGATTACGCGCGCGCCTGCAATCTTTCGTTGATATGCGCATTCGCGAGGACCTGGCACCGGTATTCGCCGTCACCGAAAAGGAGACCACCTCGGACCTGCGCGGCGCGTTGCATCGACTGGGCGAAAATCTGGGTTTGGTCGCGGGCGTGGATGAGGACGTGGTCGCGCCGGCGCTGCGTCCGAAGTTGCGCCAGCTCGGCGTGCGCCTGGGGCGGCTGGCGCTGTTCGTGCCGGCGGCTTTGAAGCCGCGGACGGCGGCGATGCGGGCTCGGCTGTGGGCCCTGGCGCATGGGGTGCCGGTGCCGGACCTGCCGGCGGGGAGCGTGGTTTCGATGCCGATTCGGCAAGATTGGCCCGAGGGTTTCGCCGCCGCGATGGGCTGGGTCGAATGTGGACGTGTCCTGATCAGGCTGGATATCGCCGAGCGGATCGCCGGCGAACTCGGCCACCTCACCCGCGGCGGCGCGATCATGCTGCCGCGGAATCTTGGCTCGCGTTTCGCGGTCGCCACTGATCTCGTGCCGGTCATTTTGCGGCGGCTTGGGTTCTCCATCGCGCCGGGCGGTGGACTGCCGCCCGAGGCGTTTGGTCCGCCGACGCCGGCGATGCTGACCCGCCTGCGGCAACGCCGTCCGCGCGCCGCCATACCGGTCGCACGCGCCATCCCCGCGTCCGGTGCGTTCGCGGCATTGGCGGCACTGAAGCGGTAGCGCGCGGTGGAAGATCGCGACTGGCAACGATTGGATAAATGGCTGTGGTGTGCGCGCTTCATGCGGGCGCGGACCGACTGCGCGGAACTGGTGGCCGAAGGTGGGATCCGGATTAACCGTCAGGTGACGGATAAGGCGCATGCCAGATTGCGCCCCGGCGACGTGTTGACGGTACCGGTGCGGGGTGAGGTGCGCATCGTGCGCGTGCTGGCTTTGGCTTCCCGTCGCGGCCCGCCAGCCGAGGCTGGATTATTGTATGAGGAAGTCGCGGAACGCTAGATCGTCGAGCATTCCGCCGTTCATCACGAAGTGATTGACATGATCCGTCGATCGCGCGCACGCTGACTCCAACAGGGCCTGACGGTTTACGTGCTGGCAAGCCGGAGCAATGCATCCGGCATACAGGGAAGGATAACGGTCATGGCAACCATGAACCGGCGTGCGATGATCCGTGCCTCATTCGGTGCGGCGGCGACCGGCGTCCTGGCACGTCCTTACATCGCGAACGCCGCCGGCAAGACCGCCGTCGTCTGGGTCACGCAAGGTTTCGTGCCCGAGGAAGACACGGCGTTCCGCAAGACCGTCGAAGATTACGAAAAGCTGAGCGGAAACAAAATCGACGCCAGCATCATGCCGTTCCAGGCGCTGAACCAGAAAGCGATCTCGGCACTGACCAGCGGCTCGGTCCCCGATCTGATCTTCCATGACGCCCCGGCGACGATCCTGCCGCAGAACGCGTTGAACGATAAGCTGGTCGACGTCAGCGATATCGTCGACGGCTACAAGTCTTTGCTCAGCGAGACCTCGATACTGAATTCAAGCTTTTACAACGGCGTCACCAGGCGGCGGTCCTTTTACCTGGCGCCTGTCAAGCAGGCGGTCGCGCCGTTCCACATCTGGGGTGACCTGGTCGCCAAGGCCGGCCTGAACCTGGCGGATGCGCCGAAAACCTGGGATGCTTTCTGGAACTTCTTCAAGCCGACGCAGGCCGCGCTGCGCGCCAAGGGAATGCGCAAGGTCTATGCTCTGGGCTTGCAGATCACCACCGTGGGTCCGAACGACGGTAACGGCCTGTTCGCGCATTTCCTGGTCGCCAATGGTGGCGCGGACATCGTCACGAAGGACGGCAAACTGCACACCGACGACCCCCAGGTACGCGAGGCGGCGATAAAGTCGGTCGAATTCATGACAGGTCTTTATAAGGACGGCTTCGTGCCGCCAGAAGCGCTGAGCTGGAACGACGCCGACGACAACAACGCTTATCATGAAAAGCTGTTTGTCATGGATCTCGACGGCACGCTGTCGACGGAACTGGCGATGATCCACAACAAGAAGGCCTATTACGAGGAAATGGTCGTGATGGGCCTGCCGAACATGAATGACGGCAGGCCGATGCGGGCGTTCACGGCCGCCGGAGGCGGGTTCATTCCGAAAGGCGCGGAGAACGTCGACGTAGCCAAGGATTTCATGAAGTTCTTCATGCAACCGGAAGTGATGAACGAGAACCTGAAGGGCGGATTGGGCCGCTGGGTGCCGGTCATGCCGTCGGTCGTGAAGCAGGACCCGTGGTGGACCGACACGAAGGCTGATCCGCACCGCCTGGCCTATGTCACGGAAGCGGTCCTGAATCCGACGATCTCCAATTACAACGGATTCAATCCGGCCTGGGGTGAGGTCAACGCGGAACAGGTCTTCGGTCAGGCCCACGCCGACGTGATCAGGAACGGCATGACCCCGTCGGCCGCCGTGGACAAGGCGTTCCGGCGGATCGAGACGATCTTTACGAAATATTCATTTGGATAGAACCGGCGGGTCGAACGGGCGGACCGCCTGTTTTCGGCGCGTTATTGCCGCCTGTCCCGCCAAAATGGCCGGCCGGGCCTGAAGGCAACCGCCTTCCGGGGCTGCCGTTACATATGTTACATGGTGGTTGACCTTATCGGTGAAATCAGCCTAGCCTTGACAAGATAGGCAGGGCTTCATCGAATACGTCTTGGAGAGTCAGGGACTTATCACCTGACAAAAAAGGGAAGGAGAAACGGCCATGGGTAACCTGAGCCGGCGTAAGCTGTTCACCACCACCGTAGGCCTCGCGGCAACGGGGGCCTTGGCACGTCCATATATCGCGAATGCGCAGGCAAAGACCGCTGTCTGTTGGCTGAACCAGGGGTTCATTCCTCAGGAAGACGCCGCGATGGAGAAGGTGTGCAACGACTACATGAAAGAAAGCGGCAATAAGCTCGACTACAGCATCATGCCGTTCACCGCGATGAACCAGAAGATGGTTTCCGCGCTGACCAGCGGCGACGTCCCGGACCTGTTTTTCGCCGACGCGCCCTCATCGATCCTGCCGCAGAACGCGTGGGACGACAAAATGATCGACGTCTCCGACGTCGTGAAGCCGTATGAGTCGCAGCTTTCAGAAACCGCGAAGCTTTGCTCGACCTTCTATAATAAGGCCACCAAGGCGCGCAGCTACTACCTGTGCCCGATCAAGCAGGGCGCGACCCCGTTCCATATCTGGAGCGATCTGGTCGAGAAAGCCGGCATGAAAATGTCCGATATCCCGAAAAAATGGGACGATATCTGGACCTGGGGCAAGAAAGCGCAGGCGCCGTTGCGTGCCAAGGGGATGCGGAAAATGTACGCCCTGGGCCTGCAGATCACCACCGTCGGGCCCAACGACGGCAACAACTTGTTCGTCCACTTCATGATCGCCAATGGCGGCGGCGGTATCGTCACCTCTGACGGCAAGCTGCACACCGACGATCCGAAGGTGCGCGAGGCGGCGATCAAGTCAGTCGAGTTCATGACCAATTTGTACAAAGAAGGCGTGGTGCCGCCCGAGGCGCTGAGCTGGAATGACGCCGACGACAACAACGGCTTCCACGAGAAGCTGTTCCTGATGGATTTCGACGGCACGTTGTCGACCGAGCTGGCGATGATCAAGGACGAAAAGGCGTTCTATCACGACATGGTCACGTATGCTCCGCCACAGAAAAACGACGGATCGCCGATGGAGACCCAGGTCAACGCCGGCGGCGGCTTCATCCCGAAAGGGGCGAAGGGCGTCGAGGTCGCCAAGGATTTCATGAAGTACTTCATGCAGCCCAAGGTGATGAACGAGAATCTGAAGGGTGGCCTGGGCCGCTGGCTGCCGGCGATTCCGCAACTCGTCAAGGATGACCCATTCTGGCTCCAGTCCAAGATGCCCTGCCTGAAGCCCTATGTTGAGGAAGGCGTGCTCAATCCGACGCTTCCCGTCTTTGAGGGATTCACGCCGGCCTGGGGTCAGGCGAACGCCGAGCAACTCTGGGGCCAGGCGCATGCCGATGTCGTCAAGAACAACATGAAGGTCGCCGACGCGGTCGATAAAGCGTTCAAGCGGGCAAATGAGATTTTCGCCAGTATGGTGATGTGACGGAAGTGATGGGCGACGCAATTTGGTGAGGCACTCATGAGCGTAACTCAACAGGCGGTGGCGATTGGTGGAGGCTTCGCCGACTCTCGCCCGCGGCGCAAAGCGTGGTTCGGTGGGATCCATGGCGCGGACTACATCTGGGCTTTCGCCTTCGCCGTGCCGTATGTGGTGATCTTCCTCGCCTTCGTGATCTATCCGATCTGTTATGGGTTATGGCTCGGCAGCGATCCAGCGCTCTACACGCAATTGTTCAACGACCCGCGCTACTTCACCGCGGTGATCAATACGGTCATCTACGTTGGTGTCGGCGTGAACCTGAAGATGGCGCTGGCATTCATGCTGTCCGGCTTCTTCATGCGCAAGCGCCTCTGGGTGAAGTCCCTGCTCGTGGTCTTCATTCTGCCCTGGGCAACGCCGGCCTTGCCCGCCTACATATCGATCCACTGGCTGTTGAACGGCCAGTGGGGCATGCTGAACAACCTTCTGTGGCTGATATTCGGCTGGGACGGACCGGTCTATCTCAATTCGCACTGGATGGGACTGGCGGCGAACATCGGAGCCTACGTCTGGAAGAACCTGCCGTTCTGGACGATCATCCTGCTGGCCGGAAGAATGTCGATCCCGCAGGAATTGTATGAGGCGGCAAACGTCGATGGCGCCGCCGGTTTCCGCCGGTTCCAGCACGTCACCTATCCGCTGATGGCGAACCTGTACCTCGTTTGCATCCTGCTCGATACCGTGTTCGCGCTTGGCGACTTCAACGCGACGTATTTCGTGTCGGGTGGTGGCCCGGCGATGTCCACCGAAGTGCTGGCCACGCTTGGCATCCGATACGCCTACACCGTGGCCCTGCCGCGGCTTGGCGTCGCCGAGGTCATGACCGCGCTGCCGGTGCTTATCCCACTCGTCTACATCTTGATGCGCAAACTTCGCGTATCGGAGGGGCAGCTATGAGCGCGACAGCCAGAACGGATACGACCTTCGCCAGGGAGACAGGAACCGGCGCGGGCGCCGACAAGGCCGAGCGCCGGCCGTCGATGCGGCTGCACTCCAGGCTGCACTACCGGTTGCAACGTTACGGAATGGAAACCCTGGCCATCGCGTTTGGCATCGTGCTCGCCATCTGGTCCCTGCTGCCGATCTACAACATGTGGATGATCGCGCTCGACAGCCACGACGACGTGTTCAGCGGCACCATCTGGCCGGACAACCCGTCGCTGGAGAGTTTCCGCGTCGTGGTAACGCAGAACTTCTGGTATCTGTCGCGGTTCTGGCATCAGTTCGGCAACAGTTTCTACGTCGGTCTGGGCGTGATGTTTCTGACCCTGGGCATCGGCTCGCTGGCCAGCTTCACGATTGGCCGGATGCGGATCAAACACGGCTGGATGCTCAGCAACGCGGCGCTGATGACGTACGTCATTCCGGCGTCGTTTCTGGCGATCCCGATGTACCGGATCATGCAGATCTACGGCTTGTCGAACCATCTGTCGTCGGTGATCCTGGCGCTGACGACCTTCGCCACCCCGTACGCGATCTTCATTTTCTCGCAGTACGGCAAGTCGATCCCGATGGAACTGGACGAGTCGGCGCGTATCGACGGCGCCAATCCGTTCCAGATCTATCTGCGGATTTACCTGCCGCTGATGGCGCCGGCCCTGGTCGCCGTTGGCACCTACGCGCTGTTGCTGGCGTGGAACGAGTACCTGTACAACTTCCTGCTGTTGTCCACGCCGGACAGCATGACGGTGGCGGTGGCTCTGGCCCAGTTCCTGAACAGCGACGAATCACCGTGGAACTTCATGATGGCGACCGCGATCATCTACGCGATGCCGCCGATCATCCTGTACTACGGGTTCCGGCGTTACATGGCGGCGGGCCTGACCATGGGCGGCGTTAAAGGCTGACGGTGCCTCACCGCGGCGACGCGGATGAGTAGTTCGCAACAGGCACTTGGCTTCGCCCGGAGCGTGGGGGTCAGCCGGTCGCGACGCCCACCGTGGTACGGCAGGCTGCAAGGCTCCGATACCACCTGGGCGATCGCCTTCGTCATTCCCTATGTCGCGATTTTCGCGGCTTTCGTGGTCTATCCGATCATTTTCGGACTGTGGATGGGCAGCAATCCGTCGCTTTACGGCTTGCTGTTCTCCGATCCGCGCTACCTGACGACACTGGTCAATACGCTGCTGTTCGTCGCCATCGGCGTGAACGTGAAGATGTTCCTGGCCTTCCTGCTGTCCGGGTTCTTCATGAACCGGAGTTGGTGGGTGAGGTCGCTGCTCGCCATCTACCTGCTGCCCTGGGCGTTGCCAGGCCTGACGGTGTTCGTGTCGATCCACTATATGCTGGTGACCGAATGGGGCCTGCTGGACAGCCTGTGGCGAGCGATCACCGGTGACGACGGGCCGCTGTTCCTGGTCTCGCGGCCACTGGCCATGTCGGCCAACATCGTGTCGTACATCTGGAAGTGGATGCCGTTCTGGACGCTGATCTTTCTGGCCGGCCGCATGGCGATCCCACAGGACATCTATGAAGCGGCCGAGATCGATGGCGCGACCGGTTACCGGCGGCTGGTGCATGTGACGTTCCCGCTGCTGGCGAACGTGTATCTCATTTGCACCTTGCTTTCGACCGTGTGGACGTTGGGAGACTTTCCCACCGTCTACTTCGTGTCCAGCGGCGCGCCGGCGCGGTCCACCGACGTGCTGGCCACTTACGGGTTCCATGAAGCATTCGACTTCGGTTATCCGAACCTGGGCGTCGCGGCGATGATGTCGGCGCTGCCGATCCTGATCCCTGTGGTGATCCTGCTGATGCGGCGGATCCGCGTGACCGGGGTGCAACTGTGAGCGCCGCGCTGACGTCTGGGCGGAGGCGCTTCCGCTGGCGCCGAGGCGTCGCCAGGGTGCCCGCGGTGGTGCTCGGCGTCGTGCTGCTGATCTGGACGCTGCTGCCGGTCTACAACATGCTGCTGATCGCGCTGAGCGACGACGGCGATGAGTTCACCGGCGCGATCTGGCCCGACGACTGGAACTGGGACAGTTTTGGCGTCGTGTTTACCGAGGGGTACTGGTACCTCGAACACTTTTGGCACCAGATGGGCAATAGCCTGTATCTGGGTTTGGCCACCATGGTGCTGACCGTGCTGATCGGGTCTCTGGCGAGCTTCGCTCTGGGCAGGATGCGGTTGCGCAATGGCTGGATCGTCACCGACTTCGCGTTGCTGACTTACGTGCTGCCGACAGCGTTTCTGGCGATTCCGTTCACGCACCTGATGCACGTTTATGGCCTGACCGACAGCCTGTGGGCGGTGATCGCGGCCGAGGTCACCTTCGCCACGCCCTATGCCATTCTGATCCTGCATCAATATGGCAAGCTGATCCCGATCGAACTGGACGAGTCGGCGAAGATCGACGGTGCATCCCCGGTGCAGGTGTATCTGCGCATTTACGTGCCGCTGATGGCGCCGGCGCTGGTGGCGGTTGGGGTTTACGCGTTGTTGTTGGCGTGGAACGAGTATTTGTATCAGTACCTGTTGATCTCATCGCCGGGCAGCACCACGGTGGCGGTGGCAATCGATCAGTTCTTCGACAGCGACGAGGCGCCGTGGAATTACATGATGGCCACCGCGATGGTTTACTCGTTGCCGCCGATCGCGATTTACTTCGCACTGCGGCGGTTCATGGTGGCGGGGTTGACGATGGGCGGGGTGAAGTAGCGGGGGCGTGTCGTCAGGCGGCCAGGACAGGTTCGGAGTTAAGGCCTTTATGACTCGCCGTCTGGACGGCATCGCTGTCCAGGATTGCTCGCAGCATGCGCGCGAGTTCTTTATGCCGATACGGCTTGTGGAGCATGGGAAATGGGCAGTCCTCGATCCGCCGATCGTTGAGGCAACGGCGCACTCCAGGAAAACCTGAAGTCAGGATCACCTTCAATCCCGGCCGCAGCAGGGTACCCTGATTGGCAAGGTCAAGCCCATCCATTCCTCCAGGCATCACGACATCGGTGAACAATAAATCAACCCGCCCGGCGCTGGCCAGAATAGCCAATGCCGCGGTCGCATGTGCCGCCTCAATTGTCTGATAGCCGAGTTCCGTTAGTTGCCGGGCCGTGGCGCGCCGCAAAGGCTCATTGTCCTCGACGACCAACACGATCTCGGTGCCGCGTACAATTGGCGTGCCTTCAGTGGGGGCGCCGGCCTCCGCGTCGCCTGGCCGGGCGCGCGGCAAATATATCCGGAATGTCGTCCCGTGGCCTTGCTCACTGTAGACGGCCAAGTGGCCATTGGACTGCCTGACGAAGCCAAACACCATCGACAGGCCAAGTCCAGTACCTTGCCCCCGTTCTTTCGTGGTGAAAAACGGCTCGAAGATGCGGCCGATATTTTCCGGCGAGATCCCGGTCCCGGTATCGGTGACCTCGATCAGGACGTATGAACCGGGGGTGACCTCGGGATGCAGCGCGACATAATGTTCGTCGAGTTCCGCCGTCCTGGTCGTGATTTCCAGCCGCCCGCCCCTTGGCATGGCGTCGCGTGCGTTATTGGCGAGATTGGTTAGCGCGGCCTCGAATTGCGACGGATCGGCTATGACGGGCGACAGCGCCGGACCTGCGTGAAGTGTCAGTGTGATGTCCTCGCCGAGCGTGCGGCTCAGGAGCCTGGTGGTTCTTGAAGCCAGTTCATTCACGTCAATTTGCCTTGAATGGAGGGGCTGCTGTCGTGCGAACGCGAGCAGCAAGCGGATCAGGTCGGCACAGCGGAGTGCTCCGTCGCGGGCCTCATCGCATAGTTCCGCGGCGAGCAGATCCGCCTTGACCCGCCGCGTCAGCAAATCGAGATTGCCGATGATAATGCCAAGGCCGTTGTTGAAATCGTGCGCCATGCCTCCCGTGAGGTTGCCGATGGCCTCCATTTTCTGCGACTGCACGAGTTGCCCCTCGATCAACCGGCGGTCGGTGATGTCCTGCATCGTGCCGACCAGATGGCGGATGACGCCCGTCGGGTCGGTCACGGCTCGGCCTTCCACCCGAAGCAACCGCACTTCGCCGTTCGGACGGATGTTCCTCGTCTCGCGCGGGCCCGGCTCGATGCCGGCGGCGAGGTCATTTCTCCATTGTTGAACCGCCGCAAGATCGTCGGGGTGCACAAAAGTCGCGCTGTTGTCGATGTTCGGCTCAAAGTTAGTCGGGGAGAGGCCACGGATGCGGTAAAGTTCGTTCGACCAGGTGGCATGACCCGTGGCCAGATCTAACTCCCAACTGCCGATGCCGGCGATCTCCTGGGCGAGGTCAAGGCGCGCCTCGCTCTTGGCCAGTGCCATCTGACTCTGTTTCAACGCGGTTATGTCGACTCTGAGGCCGGCGATACCGCCGTTACTCATCCGCCTGTCAGTGGCGAGGACCCAGGACCCATTTCTCTGGTGCCGCTCGACGGACCCGGTTGGGTTCCGATGGAACCGCAGCCGATCCTGAAGTCTTGCCGCGTCGCGCGCTTGCAGCTCAGGGTTCTTTTCCCTGGCTATCATATCGAGCAGGATGTTCTCGAAACAGGCACCCGGAACCAGGAGGTCCGCGCAGTCGGTGAAGATTTGGCGATAGGCCTCGTTGCACATGACAAAGCGGTCGTCACGATCGTAGATCACGAAGCCTTCAGATATACTGTTCATCGCGTCGTACAGCAGGACCTCGGCTTGCTCGGCGCGGTCCTTCGATTGGCGAAGCATGAGTTCGCTGTCCCGCAGTTCCTGTTCAGTATGGGTTAATCGGACCAAATTGGCGGTGACCCGCAGCCGTGCGCGATGCTCCGCCCAGGCCATTCCGCTCAGCAATGTGGCGGCGGCGGCAAGACCATACACAACGGCCCATGTCCACACGGACTGGCTGTTCGTCAGCACGTTGGAAAGATTTGCCTCTGCGTCGGCATGAAGCGCGTTCACCTCGCCGCGGATCGCATCCATCGCGTTCTTGCCGAGATTCGTTTGCACCATGGCGAGCGCCCCTTTGGCGTCGCCGGATTGCTGCATGGCCACGGTGCGGCCGAGTTCATTCATTTTCACCGTTGTCAGCTCCCGGATGTGACCGATCCGGCGTGCCTGTGCCGGAGTGAGCCCAGGTTTCTGTTCCAATTGGATGAGGTCCGCCTCCAATCGCGCGCGCGCGGAGTTGAACGGCACGAGGTACGAAGGGTCGTCGGTCAGGAGATAGCCGCGCTGGCCCGTTTCGGCATCTGTGACGGTCAAGAGCACCCGCTCGGCGGCCGACTGGGCTAACTGAACCTGAGCGGCGAGCACGCCGCGCATCTCGACCCCGCGAATATTGTCTCTCGTGAACAGCGCGATCATGACCAACAGAACGACAGACAACCCCGTCGCGACCGAAGGCACGAGGAACGTGATGGGCGAACACGGGGCGGCCGATGGCGAGGGTATGGAGATGGCTATGGCCTTTCGCGGTCCGCGTGCAGCGCCTGGAGCCGGGCGTCCACAAATGCGTGGTCAGCCGGCCTATTTGCACCGTCGGCCGTTTCGGTCGCTGTCTGACGACTTCCGCGCGGAAAAGCTATTCGGGTAAACGGCCAGGCTAAATGGTGGTTGGGCTGGCTGGCCACGCACTGTATATCATAGCTCGATGAACTATAGTTATGTGAGTGAGGAAATCCGGTTTGGATTTACGAGGTGAAAGGTTTCGCACGTTTCCAGCGCCGTGAGCGCATCGCGGACGCGGCGTTGGCGAGGGCCGTGACAGGTATGGAGACTGGGTTGGTGGATGCCGATCTCGGCGGCAGGCTTGTCAGGCAGCGCATCGCGCGCGCCGGTCAGGGCAAGAGCGGCGGTTTTCGCACCGTCATCGCCTACCGGCGCGGAGACCGGGCGATCTTCCTCGTGGGGTTCGCCAAGAATGAGCGGGACAATGTCGATGACGACGAACTCAACGAACTCAAAGGGCTGGCAAGAAGTTTCCTGACATTGCACGGAGACCAGATCGAGGCGTTGGTCGCGGAAGCCGAACTGATGGAGGTCGCGTATGGCGAGGACAACTGAAGCGAAAACCAAACTACGAGGCAAAGCGCGGATTCGGACGGAGATCGTTGATATGTCTCGCGCTCTGCACAAGGTGGGAGCGGTCCGCGACGCCGGTCTGAGGAAGACCACGCTGCGGATGCTGGGCCGGGACGCTCTGCCCGCGGTTAAGACCCTGTCACCGGCCGAGATTGTCGCGGTGCGCGAGCGGGCCGGTCTGAGCCAGGCGGTCATGGCGGGATTTCTGAACGTGGCGGTGAGCACCGTCAGTCAGTGGGAACGCGGAGAGAGACGACCCACCGGGGCAGCGTTGAAGTTGCTAAATGTGGTCAAACGGGGCGGGATTGAGCCGCTGCGGTGAGGGTACGTCAGGCAAAACGCCGGGCGTGGGAGGAAGAGATGCCGGTCAGAACAGCAGCAAGGGACCTCAACGGAAGATGGAATGTCGGCGCCCGACATTCGTTATATAACAAAGATGGAAAATGGTATCATACTCTGAACGAGTTTCCGGGCGCGCTGTTTGATAAAAATGGATATATTCTGTTTGATTCGAGAAGGGAACATGAAGCACACAGTGAATTGCGACACTATCCGAAGACGAACACGTTGGCCGTCCCGCGCGGGCTCGCCAATATTAACGGCTATATAACATTCAGCGCCGACCTGTACATTTCCCCGTCCGAGTCAGAGACATTACATCGAAGCGAACGGGTCCTTTGGGAGGGTGGAAAGACAACAGTGGCTGTAAACCGTTACGAAAGAGACCGTAATGCGAGACAGGCGTGCATCGACGAATTCGGTTCTGTTTGCTCTGTTTGTGGCTTTGATTTCTCAAAATGGTACGGGGCGATAGGACAGGGATATATTCACTTACATCATTTGAAACCACTGTCTATGGCACAAGGAGAGAGATACAAGATCAATCCTCGAGAAGATTTACGGCCAGTATGCCCAAACTGTCATGAGATGCTGCATACCAAAGAGCCACCGCTGAAAATTGACCAACTCAAAGCGATAATGCTTTTGCTACAGCAAGGAGCCGCTGGAGAATCTGAACGTTAGAATCGGGAGACGCCGTTGTTCGTGTTGAAGGCAACTCATTCGCGGACCAATGACATTAGTTCGGAACAACTGGAGCGGGTGAAGGGAATCGAACCCTCGTATGCAGCTTGGGAAGCTGCCGTTCTACCATTGAACTACACCCGCGCAGCCCAGTACCCGGACTCTACCACGGCCTAACCCCCGGACAACACCCTCACTCCGCCGCGCGAGCCACCGCCCCGTCCCCCAGCTTCACCCCGCGCACCGCGTATTCCGCCGCCACGCGGATCGCCTCGATCATACTGACCGCGCTGGCTTTCCCGGTGCCGGCGATATCGAACGCCGTGCCGTGATCCACGCTGGTCCGCAGCACCGGCAACCCCAGAGTCACCGACACCGTCTTCTCGAAATCCATCATTTTCGCCGCGATGTGCCCCTGGTCGTGGTACAGCGACAGCACCGCGTCGTACCGCCCGATCCGGGCCAAATGAAACACCGAGTCCGCCGGCACCGGCCCGCTGATCTTCCACCCCTTCGCCCGAGCCGCCGCGATCGCCGGCTTGATCCCCTCGATTTCCTCGCGCCCGAACATTCCGTCCTCGCCGCCGTGCGGGTTCAGCGCGGCCACCGCCAGATGCGGCTCCTCATACCCCAACTGCCGCAGAGCCTTGATGCACTGCTCGATCCCCTTCGCCACCTTCGGCACCGTGATCGACGCGCAGGCCCGGGCCAGCGACATGTGCCGCGTCAGAAAGAAGATCTTCAATCCGACAATGGTGAACATCGTCATTTCTTCGGTGGCGCCAGTATACTCGGCGAACATTTCGGTATGCCCGATGAACGGGATCTTCGCCGCCTGCAACGACTCCTTGTTGATCGGCGCCGTCACCACGCCCGCCACCCGCCCGCTCATCGCCAGATCGATCGAAGTCTTGATCGCCGCGAACGCCGCCTCGCCGCCCAGAGGCTGCACCTCTCCCATCCGCAACACCGCCGGGTCCGCGCTGTCCTGATGCAGCACGTCGATGACGCCCGCCGTGTCGGACATCCCCTCCGGCCCGCCGATCCGGTTCAACCGCGCCTGCAACCCGCACACCGCCAGTGCCCGCTCCAGCACCCGAGCGTCGCCGATCACGAACGACCGCGACAACTCCCGCACCTCGGGCGCCAGCAGCGCGCGGACGCAGATTTCGGGACCAATGCCGGCGGGATCGCCCATGGTCGCGGCGAGGATCGGTCGGTTTGTCATGATGGGGGCTCCTCGGATGATTGGTGCCAGACTACGCCTCGGGCCCGGCCCAGTGCCAGCACCGATGCGTTCAGGGTTGAAATTCGTCCTCAGGCCGGCGCCGTAACCGCACGGGCCTCAATCGCGGCGGACCACTGTTCAACCTGCCGGTCGCGCGGCAGCCAGAACGACAC